>JAEEGL010576097.1_pt1 | contig 12930 bp, 24 predicted proteins | sample 9134231 | NCBI WGS metagenome assembly JAEEGL01 (sample SAMN16246548, study PRJNA631951) | gut metagenome | biome: gut microbiome; feature: rumen; material: fiber-attached | host: Bos | place: Iran: Karaj | collected 2018-10 | reverse complement strand
TCACCATCGTTCTTAAGGAAAAAGAATAATCGGAGAGGAGTTAAAACGAATTATGGGACAAAAAGTTAATCCGCACGGTCTCCGTGTCGGCGTTATCAAAAAATGGGATTCGAGATGGCTCGTATCCGATATGGATTTCGGTGATACGATAGTAAACGACTATCATATCAGAGACTTCCTCAAAAAGAAGCTTTATAACGCAGGCGTGCCGAAGATAGAGATCGAACGCAGCAACAGCGCCGTTACGGTCATAATCTACTGCGCGAAGCCCGGTATGGTAATAGGCCAGAAGGGCGCCGAGAAAATGAAGCTGGAAGCGGAAGTAAAGAAGATCGTCAAAGACGATATGATCCACGCCGTTACACAGCGCGCTATAAAGAATCACAAAGAAGACGTTGATCTGCAGGCGGCTCTCAAAGCGATAGTCGTTCCGGAAGTCAGGATCAATATATTCGAAGTCAAATCGCCCGATCTGAACGCTCAGCTCGTTGCCGAAAGCATTGCGGACCAGCTCGTTCGCAGGATCGGCTTCCGCCGCGCGATGAAGAACGCCATAGGCAGAGCGATGAGACTCGGAGCAAAAGGTATAAAAGTTTCCTGCGCGGGCAGACTCGGCGGCGCCGAAATAGCGCGTACAGAGCACTACCATGAAGGAACTATACCGCTTCAGACTCTGCGTGCCGATATCGAATACGGCTTTTCCGAGGCTAACACGACCTACGGCAAGATAGGCGTTAAGGTCTGGATCTACGGCGGAGAGGTTCTCAACGAGAGCAGATCCGGCGGACAGAGACGCGACAACAGAGACAGAAGAGACCGCCGCGGCGGCCGCGATAACCGCGACAACAGAGACAATCGCCGCGACAACCGCGATCGCGAGAGAAAACCTTACAACAAGGAGGAACGCCGCGATGTTAATGCCTAAAAGAGTTAAATACAGACGCGTTCACAGAGGCAGAATGAAAGGCAAGGCCATGAGAGGCAACACCGTTACCTACGGTACCTACGGTCTTGAAGCGCTCGAACCCGCCTGGATAACAAGCAACCAGATAGAAGCAGCCCGTATAGCGATGACCCGTTATATAAAGAGAGGCGGTCAGGTCTGGATAAAGATATTCCCGGATAAGCCCATAACCGAGAAACCGGCCGAGACCCGTATGGGTTCCGGTAAAGGTTCGCCCGAATACTGGGTAGCCGTTGTAAAGCCCGGCAGAATAATGTTCGAGATGGACGGCGTTACTGAGGATATCGCTCGTGAAGCTATGAGACTTGCTTCTCACAAGCTCCCGATAAAGACAAAGTTCGTCAAAAAAGAAACTGAAGTAAAGGCAGAGGAGGAATAAGCTCATGAAAGCAGAAGAACTGAGAAAGTTATCTTCGGAAGATCTGAATAAAAAGCTGAACGAGCTCAAAGAAGAACTCTTCCGTCTCCGCTTCCAGCTTCAGATCAACCAGCTCGACAACCCGAACAAAATTCCCGAAACGAAGCGTAATATCGCCCGTGTTCTCACCGTTATGAACGAGAAGAACTCATAAGGGAAGAGAGGAGATATGTCATGAGTGAAGAAAGAAATCTGAGAAAAAACAGAGTGGGCATTGTCGTCAGCGACAAGATGGATAAAACCGTCGTCATCGCTATCGAGGAGCACGTAAAGCACCAGAAATACGGCAAGGTCATCAAGCGCACTGTAAGACTCAAAGTCCATGATGAGAACAACGAGTGCGGTATAGGCGACAAGATACTCGTTGCCGAAACCAGACCGCTGTCCAAGGACAAGAGATGGCGCATGGTAGAAATCATAGAAAAAGCTAAATAAGCAAAGTACGACGATTGCTTGCGCGCGTGCGGCATAATAAAAATGTCGCTGTATGGTGCGCGTAACGCGAGTTGTGAGATGCAAAAACGCTAAGGAGGATTCACACAATGATTCAACAGCAATCACTGATGAAGGTGGCGGACAATACCGGCGCAAAAGAGTTAATGTGCATCCGTGTTCTGGGCGGTACGGGCAGAAGATATGCAAATATCGGAGACGTTGTAGTTGCTTCCGTTAAGAAAGCGGCTCCCAACGGTACCGTTAAGAAAGGTGAAGTCGTTAAGGCTGTCATCGTAAGATCAAGACACGGTCTCAAGCGCGCGGACGGTTCCACGATCAAATTTGACGAGAACGCCGCCGTCATAATAAAAGAAGATAAAACGCCGAGAGGCACCCGAATTTTTGGCCCGGTAGCAAGAGAGCTTCGTGAGAAGGATTACTTAAAGATACTCTCCCTCGCTCCCGAGGTACTGTAAGGAGGACCGACCATGGAAAAGAAACTTCATATAAAGAAGGGTGACAAGGTCATAGTCATCTCCGGTGCCAGCAAGGGCGTCATAGGAAACGTTATAGAAGTCTCCGAAAAAGAGGGCAAGGTCCTCGTTGAGAAGGCTCACATGATCAGCAAGCACGTAAGACCCAGAAAACAGGGCGAGCAGGGCCAGATCGTTAACGTTGAAGGCGCGATCTACGCCGATAAAGTAATGCTCTACTGCGACAAATGCGGCAAGGGCGTACGCTATACCACAAAGGTCGAGACCGAGGAAAAGAACGGCAAGACCATCACTAAGAAGACCCGCATCTGCAAAAAGTGCGGAGCCAAGCTGTAAGGAGGTAACCTCATATGTCAAGACTTAAAGACTTATACAGAAACGAAGTTGCTCCTCAGCTGATGAACAAGTTCAACTACAAGAGCCCGATGCAGATCCCGAAGCTGGATAAGATCGTGGTCAACGTAGGCTGCGGCGACGCGAAGGACAACACGAAGGTCATAGATAACGTTATCGACGAGATAACCCAGATCACCGGCCAGAAGGCTGTTCCCACGTACGCAAAGAAATCCGTTGCTAACTTCAAGCTCCGCGAGGGCATGAAGATAGGCGTAAAAGTAACGCTGCGCGGCGAGACGATGTACGAATTTATGGACAGACTGTTCAACTTCGGTCTCCCCCGTGTCCGTGACTTCAAGGGCATCAACCCCAACGCTTTCGACGGCCGCGGAAACTATTCTCTGGGACTTAAAGAACAGCTTATATTCCCGGAAATAGAGTACGATAAGATCGACAAGATCAGAGGTATGGACATAGTATTCGTTACTACCGCCCAGACCGACGAAGAAGCAAAAGAGCTGCTCACTCTTATGGGCGCTCCGTTTGCAAAACAGTAAGGAGGATAAGCAGTTATGGCAAAAACATCCATGAAGAACAAGCAGCAGAAGCGTCAGAAGTTCTCAACACGTGAGTACAACAGATGCAAGATCTGCGGCCGTCCTCACGCTTATCTCCGTAAATACGGTATCTGCCGTATTTGCTTCCGCGAACTTGCCTACAAGGGACAGATCCCCGGCGTAAAGAAAGCAAGCTGGTAAGCAAAACACCGGATATAAAAAAACAAAACTCCGTCTTGCGACAGGAAGCATAACTTAACCGGCGCAAGACAGGCCGCTTAAAACAGCGGCAGCAAATAATAAATTGCCGAATGGAGGAGCAATAAAATGCAGATGTCTGATGTTATAGCGGATATGCTCACACGCATAAGAAACGCAAATAACGCAAAGCACGACACGGTCGACATTCCCGCGTCCAACATGAAGAAAGCCATTGCCGATATACTTGTCGACGAAGGCTATATAAAGAATGTTCAGATAATAGAAGATAACAAGCAGGGCGTTATAAGAGTAACTCTGAAATACGGTCCCAACAAGAGCAAAATACTCCAGGGTCTGCGCAGAGTTTCAAAGCCCGGTCTTCGTATCTACGCCAACAGCAAGGATATGCCGAGAGTTATGAACGGCCTCGGTATCGCCATCGTCTCCACCTCTAAGGGTATCATGACCGACAAACAGGCCAGAGCTCTCAACATAGGCGGAGAAGTACTGTGCTTCGTATGGTAAGGAGGTAACGACATGTCAAGAATTGGTAGAATGCCCGTTATCATACCTGCCGGCGTTACGGTAGATATTGAAGAAAACAACAAAGTCACCGTTAAAGGCCCCAAGGGAACGCTCGTAAGCAATCTCTGCCCGGCTATGGCGCTTGAAAAAGACGGAGGCGTCATTCACGTAAAGCGTCCCGATGACGAAAAAGAAAACAGAGCGCTGCACGGTCTTACCCGCGCGCTGCTCGAAAATATGGTCGTAGGCGTGACCAACGGTTTCTCGAAAACGCTTGAGATAGTCGGTGTCGGCTACAGAGCGGCGAAGAACGGAAAAACGCTTGACCTTACCCTCGGTCACTCACATCCCGTAAAGTTTGAAGAAACCGATACGATAAAGTTTGAGGTCCCGAACCCCAATACGGTAATCGTTTCCGGTATCGACAAACAGGAAGTCGGTCAGGTGGCTGCGGAGATCAGGGCAAAACGTCCTCCGGAGCCTTATCACGGCAAAGGCGTCAAGTACTCGGATGAAAAGATCCGCAGAAAAACGCCGAAGACCGGTAAATAATGAAAGGAGCGGACTGAAATGGTATCGAGAAAAGACAGTAACCAGCAGCGTCTTAAAAGACGCAAAAGAGTCAGAGGCAAGATCAGCGGCACAGCCGAAAGACCCCGTCTCTGCGTATATCGTTCACTTGCTAACATCAGTGCACAGATCATTGATGATACTACGGGAACGACGCTCGTGTCCGCCTCCACTTATGAAGCCGGATTTCAGGGCAATGGCGGCAACAAGGCAGCCGCAAAAGACGTCGGCAAGAAGCTTGCCGAAAGAGCAGCCAGAAAAGGTATCGTTGACGTCGTATTCGACAGAAGCGGTTATATCTATCACGGACGTGTACAGGAACTTGCCGAGGGTGCCCGCGAGGGCGGCCTGAAGTTCTGAGGAGGGTAATATGGTACAACAGAAAATCAATCCCAATACACTTGAACTCCAGGAAAGGCTCGTCAAGATCAACCGCGTTTCCAAAACCGTTAAAGGCGGACGTATCCAGAGATTCACCGCCATTATGGTCGTGGGCGACGGCAACGGTCACGTAGGCTTCGGTCTGGGCAAGGCAGCCGAGGTTCCCGAGGCTATCAGAAAGAGCCTTGAGGACGCAAAGAAAAACATAATCAAAGTTTCTATGAACGGAACGACGATCCCCCATCAGGTAATCGGCGAATACGGCGCGGGCAGAGTTCTGCTGAAGCCGGCATCCGAAGGTACCGGAGTTATCGCGGGCGGCTACGTCAGAGCGGTCATAGATATGGTAGGTATCAAGGACATCAGAGCAAAATGCCTGCGTTCCAACAACCCGGGCAACGTTGTAAAAGCAACGTTTGAAGGTCTGAAGTCACTTCGCACCATTGAAGAAGTTGCCGAGATGAGAGGCAAAGAAGTTTCTCAGATCAAGAAATAAGGAGGACTTCGGAAATGATTAAAGTTACACTCGTTAAGAGTCTTATCGGAAGCAAACCGAACCAGAAGGCGACCGCCGCCTCTCTCGGTCTGCGCAAGATCGGTGACAGCATCACCGCTGAAAAGACTGCTGTTTTAGACGGCAAGATCAACGTGATCTCCCATCTCGTTAAAGTCGAGTCGGCTGAGTAACGATCACGGAATTTGAGTAAAAGGAGGAAACACAATGAAGCTCCATGAACTTTCTCCCGCAGAAGGCTCTGTAAAGGAAAGATTCCGCAAAGGCAGAGGACCCGGCTCGGGAAACGGTAAAACGGCAGGCAAAGGTCACAAGGGACAGAATGCAAGATCCGGCGGCGGTGTAAGACCCGGATTTGAAGGCGGACAGTTCCCGCTTTACAGACGTCATCCCAAAAGAGGATTTAAAAACCACTTTGCAAAGCATTACGCCACAATAAACGTCGGCAGACTGGAAGCGTTTGAAAACGGCTCCGTTATAACAATGCAGGCGCTTATCGAAGCCGGTGTCGTTAAGAAACCGTTTGACGGTCTTAAGATACTCGGTAACGGCGAGCTTACAAAGAACTTAACCGTTGAAGCGGCGGTCTTCTCCGCGCAGGCGAAGGAAAAGATCGAGGCTGCCGGTGGAAAGGCCGAGGTCACTGAATAATGTTTAAAACAATTCGTGATGCGTGGAACGTGCCTGATCTGAGAAAGAAAATACTCTTTACTCTGTTCATAATCGTTCTTTACCGTCTCGGCTCGGTCATTCCGGTACCGTTCGCGTCACCGGAAATACTGCAGCAGGCTACGGCTTACGCAGGAAACTCGCTTTTAACTTACTTCACCTTCATCGCCGGTGAATCGTTCTCGCAGGCAACCCTGTTTGCGTTATCGATCTCTCCGTACATCACCGCATCCATAGTTGTTCAGCTGCTTTGCGTCGCTATACCGAAGTGGCAGGAATGGCAGAAGGAAGACGGCGAAGAAGGCAGAAGAAAGCTTGACAAGATCACCCGTTACATCACGGTCGGTCTGTCGCTCATCACGGCTTTCGGTTACTATCAGTACCTGAAAGCGAACAACGCCATAATCAACGTCACGCTTTTCTCCAACGCGACGCTCAACCAGTGGGCAATAGCCATCGTTATGATCGCTTGCTACTGCGCAGGCGCGTGCCTCATCATGTGGCTCGGTGAAAAGATAGACAATTTCGGCATAGGAAACGGTATATCCATCATACTGTTTATCAACATCTTATCGGGCATTCCGAGAATGGTCCAGACGTTCTACGTCAGAAACCTGCATCCGGAAAGCTACGGCTTAACGGACGCCAAAGCGATGCCCATCTGGCTGTTCATTATAGTAGCAGTCTTAATAGTCATCTTCTTCCTTGCGGCTATAACCTTCATCGTTCATATGACGGAGGCTGAACGCAGGATCAAGGTGTCGTACGCTAAGCGCGTACAGGGAAGAAAAATGTACGGCGGCCAGGATTCGGATCTGCCTATCAAGCTGAATATGTCCGGCGTTATGCCTATCATATTCGCGCAGTCGATAGCTTCCATCCCGTCTACGATCGCTCTTATAGCTCCCGGAACGAAGCCCGCAGGCTTTGACGAAGGGACCTACGCTATAGCGAACTTCAAGGAATGGTGGTACGTCTTTACAAACAAGACGTTCTCATACACCAGCCCGCTGTATATGGTAATATTCTTCGCACTTATCATAGCGTTTGCATACTTCTATATCACGATCTCCTTCGATCCGACGGAAATATCAAACAACTTAAAGAAGAACGGCGGCTTCGTGCTCGGACTTCGTCCCGGCGCTCCCACCGCGAACTTCATCAAGAGAGTGACCAACCGTATAACGCTTATCGGCGCGCTGTTCTTAGGCGTGGTCGCGATAATCCCGCTTATAGTCAACGCTACAATGGGTAACTCGCTCGGTATAGTCGCATTCGGCGGTACTTCGATATTGATTCTTGTCGGTGTTGCACTTGAGACCGTACGTGAGCTTGAGGCTCAGCTTACCACTTATCGCCGTCCCGGTACTTCCGGCGGTATATTCCGCGGTAAGAGGAAATAAGGGGTCAACCCATGAGAATAATCTTTCTCGGCGCGCCCGGTGCGGGTAAAGGAACTCAGGCGGAGCTCATCTCCGCGCAGTACGGTATCCCCGCCATATCAACAGGCGCAATAATAAGAGAAGCGATAGCCAAAGGCACCGAAATGGGCCTGGCGGCTAAAGCTTACACGGAAAAGGGAATGCTCGCTCCCGATGAAGTCGTTATCGGCATCATAAAGGAACGGCTTGCCAAAGATGACTGCAAAAACGGCTTCATCTTAGACGGCTTCCCCAGGACCGTGGTTCAGGCCGAAGAGCTTGACAAAATGGGCGTAGACATAGATCTCGTTATTTCAATAGAGGTATCCGACGATGATATCGTCAAGAGGATGAGCGGACGCCGCGTATGCGGCAGCTGCGGCTCATCGTATCACGTTCTGTATAAGCCCTCGAAGAACGGCGATCAGTGTGAGAAATGCGGTTCGGATCTGAGCATAAGAGCGGACGACAAGCCCGAGGTAGTGCTTGACAGACTTACCGTTTATCACAAAATGACAGAGCCGTTAAAGGACTATTACAAGAGCAAAGGCAAATGCGTTGAGGTTGAAGGTCAGGAGATCCTGGACGATACCAGCGCGCTTGTCAGAGAACAGATAGCGAAAGCTTTCGGCAGATAATATATGATACAAATCAAAGGTGAAAAAGCTATAGCTGCGATGCGTATCGCCGGCAGGATAACCGGCGAGGCGATATATCTCGGCGGTCAGGCCGTGAAGGACGGCGTCAGCACCAAACATATTGACGACATAATACGTCAGCATATAGAAAAGTGCGGTGCGACACCTTCCTTCTTAGGCTACGGCGGCTTTCCGGGAAGCGCCTGCATAAGCATAAACGACGAGGTCATACACGGCATCCCGTCAAAGAACAGAATAATCAAAGACGGAGATATCGTAAGTATAGACGTCGGAGCGTGCTACCGCGGCTATCACGGCGACAGCTGCTGCACGTTTGCGTGCGGCAACGTAAGCGACAAGGCTAAACGCCTTATGGAAGCGACCGAAAAAGCCTTTTATCTTGGAGCGGCGAAAGCCGTTGCGGGAAACCGGCTCGGAGATATAGGCTCGGCTATCCAGGAATACGTTGAAGGTCTGGGGTACGGCGTGGTCCGTCAGTACGTCGGTCACGGCGTCGGACACGACCTTCACGAAGATCCTGAGGTGCCGAATTTCGGCAGGGCAGGACACGGCGTAAGGCTGTATGCGAATATGACTATAGCCATAGAGCCGATGATAACCGAAGGGAACTACGACGTTAAAGTAGGACCGGACGGATGGCTGGTAACGACCAGGGACGGCAGTCTTGCAAGCCATTACGAGCACACCGTGCTCGTAACGGAAGGCGAGCCGGAACTGCTTACGAAGATTTAAGGGTACGGTATGAAGATCTGGCGGCCCCTGAAAGCGATCTTCTCAAAAGGAAGACTGCGGTCAAAGGATGAAGAATCGCTGATCGGACGTATCGCGCAGTCGGTATCCGGCAGAGATAAAGGAACGGTGTACGTTATAACCGGGCAGCAGGACAGGATAAGCGTCCTTGTCTGCGACGGAAAGAAACGTACCGTCAAGCAGCCTAAACGCAAGAATATACGGCACCTTCTGATATCGGATGAAAGGATCCCGGACGAATATATCGTAAAGGGAAGGATAAGCGCGGACGACGCACAGATATCCGCTTTCATCGATCGGAAGACCGATATATAAGTTTCATATATAATCATCGTTACGAACAAGGAGGAACGATTTTGCCAAAAGACGATGTTGTCGAATTTGACGGTCAGGTCATAGAGGCCCTGCCCAACGCGACCTTCAGAGTAAGGTTGACAAACGGTCATATAGTGACCGCAAGTATATCCGGCAGGCTCAGACTTAACAGTATCAAGGTTTTGGTAGGCGATAAAGTCCACGTTGAGGTTTCGATTTATGACCTCTCCAAAGGACGTATCACCTGGAGATCCAAATGAGTATAAATCATAACTATGAAAGGACAGGTAACACAAAGTGAAAGTTAAACCTTCCGTTAAGAAGATCTGCGAAAAGTGCAAGATCATCAAAAGAAAAGGCCGTGTAATGGTCATATGCGAAAACCCTAAGCATAAGCAGAGACAGGGTTAAAAAACAGGAGGAACGGATTAAATGGCACGTATAGCTGGTGTAGATATACCCAACGCAAAAAGAGTTGAGATCGGACTTACCTATATTTACGGTATAGGCAGGACCACGTCCAACAAAATACTTGCAAAAACCGGTATAGACCCCGATACAAGATGCAAAGATCTTACAGAGGAAGATATTTCCAAGCTCCGTGAAGAGATCGAAAACCATCATCAGGTGGAAGGCGATCTGCGCCGTGAAGTAGCTCTCAACATAAAGAGACTTACCGAAATAGGCTGCTACAGGGGCATCAGACACAGAAAAGGTCTGCCTGTAAGAGGTCAGAGAACAAAGACAAACGCAAGAACGAGAAAAGGCCGCGCCAAAACGGTTGCGAACAAGAAGAAATAAGGAGTGGAATGCAAGCATGGCAAAAGTAGTTAAAAGTAAGAAAGTTACGAAAAAGCGCCGTGAACGTAAAAATATTCCGAACGGTGCCGCACACGTACATTCTACGTTCAATAACACGATAGTAACCATCACGGACAGAGCCGGCAATACCGTCTCGTGGGCATCCGCCGGCGAGCTCGGATACAAAGGCAGCAGAAAAGCGACTCCTTACGCAGCCCAGATGACCGCGGAAGCCGCCGCAAAGGTTGCTGTAGATCACGGCATGAAGACCATTGACGTTTACGTCAAGGGACCCGGACAGGGTAAAGAAGCTGCGATACGCGCTCTGCAGACCGCCGGTCTCCAGATCGAATGGTTGAGAGACGTAACGCCCATACCCCATAACGGTTGCCGTCCTCCCAAAAGAAGACGCGTATAATTAACAAGGAGGAAAAAGAAAATGGCGAAAAACAAACAGCCTGTTGCAAAGCGCTGCAAGGCTCTCGGTATTGAACCCGCTGTTCTCGGTTACAACAAGAAAAAAACAAACCGCAACAACCAGAACAAAATGAAGAAGAAACAGAGTGAATACGGACTCCAGCTCGTTGAAAAGCAGAAAGTCAAATTCATATACGGTATTCTTGAAAAACAGTTCCATATTTATTATAACAAGGTGTCCAAAATGCCCGGTAAGACCGGTGAAAACCTCCTTACCTATATTGAGCGCCGCCTTGATAACGTAGTATTCCGTCTCGGTCTGGCGGCAACTCGCCGTGAGGCCCGTCAGCTTGTCAACCACGGTCATTTCACCGTAAACGGCAAGAAAGTAAATATCCCCTCTTATATAGTCAACGTTGACGACGTTATAGAGGTCAAGGAATCGAGCCGCAGCTCGGTAGTATTTACCAGATTGAACGACGCGGATATGCTTATCACCGAAACGCCTCAGTGGCTCGAACGTGATAAAGAAGCTTTCAAGGGAAAGGTATTAAGACTTCCGATTCGTGAAGACATAGACTTCCCGGTGGAAGAACACCTTATCGTCGAGCTTTATTCAAAGTAATAAAGACCTCCCGGCGGCAAGTATCGCGGCAGGGAGCCGCGAAAGCACGCCTTTATGTAAACTATCAGATGACCCAATGTTTACTTTATTGTTATTTAGGAGGTACGCAATATGTTAGAAATCCAAAAGCCGCAGATCTCTTTGCCCGAGAGCGGGGACGATCGCATCGGTACGTTTGTTGTGGAGCCGCTTGAAAGAGGGTACGCCACGACTTTAGGCAACTCACTGCGCAGAGTTCTTATGAGCTCGCTGCCCGGCGTTGCTCCGATATATATCAAGATCAGAGACGTTATACACGAAATATCCACTATACCCGGCGTAAAAGAAGACGTTTGCGAAATAGTGCTGAACGTCAAGGGAATAATCGCAAAGCTTCACGTAGACGGACAGAAGACCGTTATGATAAGCGCAACGGGTCCCTGCGAAGTAAAGGCCGGCGATATAACGCCCGATTCCGATATTGAAATACTGAATCCCGATCTGCATATATGCACTTTGTCCGAGAACACGAGTTTCTTTATGGAGATCACGTTCGACCACGGCAGAGGATACGTCCAGCAGGACAAGAACAAAGAGATCAATGCGACACAGCAGCTCGGCGTCATATACACCGACTCCATCTACACGCCCGTAAAAAGCGTGAACTTCACGCCGGAGAGCATCCGCGTGGGCAATTCCGGAGTTACGGACTATGACAGACTGACGCTCAACGTGGAAACAAACGGCACTATATCCGCCAAGGAAGCGGTGTCGCTTGCTGCCAAGATTCTCAACGAGCATCTCAACCTCTTCGTCAACTTGTCTGACGAAGCAAGGAATGCGGAGATCATGGTGGACAGCAAGGAAACTCAGAGAGACAAGATCCTTGAGATGACCATTGAGGAACTTGACATGTCGGTAAGAAGCTTCAACTGTCTGAAGCGCGCCGACATACACACCGTAGAGGATCTGACAAACAGGACAGAAGAAGATATGATCAAGGTGAGAAACCTCGGCAAGAAGTCTCTTGAAGAGGTCATCGCCAAACTGAACGAGCTCGGACTCAGTCTCAAAAAGACCGAGGAATGAGCAATAAAGGAGGAATAATCTAAATGCCCGGCACAAGAAAGTTAGGCAGACCGACAGCTCACAGAATGCTCATGCTTCGCGGCATGGTAACTCTTCTTATAGAGAACGGTCAGATTGAAACAACACTTACCCGTGCAAAAGAGGTAGCACCTCTTGCCGAGAAAATGATAACCTTAGGCAAAAAGAATACGCTTGCATCGCGCAAGGCCGCGTATGAATTCTTAACAAAAGAATCCGCCGTATTCAAGCTCTTTGACGAGATGGCTCCGTTCTTTGCAGACCGCAAGGGCGGCTACACAGCTATATATAAGCTCGGTCCCCGCCGCGGAGACGGCGCGGAAATGGCGCTTGTAAAATTCGTCGGATACGAGAAGAAAGAACCGCCGAAGGACGACAAAAAGAAGGATAAGGAATAATCCTTTGATGCAGAAAATCCCGATCAGATCGGGATTTTTTGTTTAAAGAATAAATAAGAAAGAAGAAATAATAAAGAATAAAAAGCGGAGTCCCTACGGGAACCCCCAACGCTCTCAAGTTCGCGTCGGGGAACCCCTTCTGCGGGACGAATTGTGCGGCTTGCGCCGCGATTGGGTGGTCCCACCCTCGGATACCCCCCAAACCCCCTCTTACCCCTCCCGCAATCTCAAAAGAGATTGAGGGGCGTGACGAGTAGGCGCGCGGGTGTGAGGGGGGGGGACACACCGCGCGCGCGGCTGACGCCGCAAAAGCCTCGTTAATATATCGGGGGTATGGGGGGTTCTCGCCGCAGGCGAGCAAAGGGGTTCCCCGTTGCGAACATCGTGAGCAATG
>JAEEGL010453502.1_pt1 | contig 12930 bp, 11 predicted proteins | sample 9134231 | NCBI WGS metagenome assembly JAEEGL01 (sample SAMN16246548, study PRJNA631951) | gut metagenome | biome: gut microbiome; feature: rumen; material: fiber-attached | host: Bos | place: Iran: Karaj | collected 2018-10 | reverse complement strand
TTATAAATATTTTTTTAGATTTCATTTCCGCAACCGCCAATTGAACAACTTCGTCCATTATTTGTGCCCCCAATTAACCACCTGTGACCAATATTTTATTTTCGTGACTTAATGGTGCGCCTGCGTTTTTCATAAAATCACTACGCACCGGTAATCCAGTGTAAACTATGTGCACATCTGTTTTTGTGGGTAATCCATTTACCGTTTCAAAACTGGTCATCAAAGTTTTTACCCAGCGCATCGTGAATTTATTCGCACGACCAATTGCCGCGTTTTGTTCGTGTAAAAATGTTGGTATTTTCCATACGTGCGCAGCAAACACAGCCGGAACCGATGCATACCCACCAAAGGCAACCATTCGATTCGGACGTGATATCGCAAATCGTAAAATTAACGCAATTGCAGAAATACCAATCTTGGTTAATGCCAGCATTTGTTTTATTTTAGATTTTGCACCAACACCCGATGCCCAAATATATACAATACGTGCCTTTTCCGGTTTGCCATCACGAACCATCTTTAATACACGCCCATCCGTAGATATGGTTATTTTATGTCCACGACGCGCCAATTCATTTGCCACACTTAGTGCAGGAAATACATGTCCACCTGTGCCACCTGTTGCAATCCATATTTTCATATTCGATACCCCTTTTTATTTATTCCATGTATCTTCCCGAATCAAAGATAATATCATTCCAAAAACAATACAAAATGTCACAAAAGATACACCACCATATGATATAAATGGCAAAGTCATACCTTTGCTTATTACCAAATGCAACGCTGTCATTAAATTAAAACAAATCTGTCCACCAAAAAGTGCAGCCGTGCCAGCAATCGCATAAATTACAAAATTATCACGCGCATGAATCCCATGCTTAATCAATTTATTCAAAACAAACAACAATAATAATACCAATGCGATACAACCAACCGCCCCCCAATCTTCAGCAATCGCAGAATATACAAAATCATTTGTTGATTCAGGCAAAACATCTTTGACATATGCGTCGGAACCACTGCCAAATAATCCGCCATGTTTTATCGAATTTATAGAATACCACGCCTGGGACCACCTATCTACATCAAATATATGGTAAAAACGATTACGCACATGTTCTTTGGTCATAATAACCACAGCAGCCAATAATCCCATGCCCCCAATCACCCCAGGTAAAAATTTCAACGGAAATCCAGCCACAAACAACATTACAAACAAAACACATATGTATAAAAACAAATTACCTATGTCTGGATGTTTAAAAAACACCGCCGCACACAATCCAAATATCGCCAAGTATGGCCACCAACTTAGCCATTTTGCACGCCATGCTTCTTTGTTAAGGAATATATCCCCACCATAAACATTATGCATTTTATTCAAAAACCATGCTGTTAAAACTATGAACGCAGGTTTTAAAACATCTGCGGGCATAAAACCAAAGCCACCAATGTATGCCCAACGCGCACTGCCTTTGACAACCACAGGATGCACCAACGTTATTAACAAACCGATTATTCCCAATACCAGACATGCAATAGACAATCTTAGAATCTGCTGTTTATTTAGCATACTGCATCCAAACAAACACCCCAATCCCAATACATAAATAGGAAATGCTTTTTTAATAAAAAAGAACCATGGTTGACCCATCTTTGCCGCCTGGGCAGACCCAGCAGTCACCATAGTCAATGCACCAATCACAACCAAAAATAAAACTGCAACCAATAAAGCACGATCTATTTCAAAATACCATGCTGTTAATTTACTTTCTTCGCCACGCGTGATTCTTAACATTTTTCACATCCGATATTTATGCAAATTTTAATAAAATCAAAGCCATTCCAGAAAACAAAACAGATAATACAAAAAATCTGTCTACGATTTTCGTTTCAGGCCAACCTAATTCTTCAAAATGATGATGCAGCGGTGCACGTAAAAAAATCCTTTTGCCTGTACCCGTTATATTCCTGGTAATTTTGAAATACATTGTTTGTATAAACGAAGATAACAAAATTAAAACCATCATCCCTGCCGCAACACCCATTATAATTTCTGATTTTAAAAGCATTGCAACCGTTCCCATAAAACCGCCCAACGCTAATGATCCAACATCACCCATGAATATTGATGCAGGTTTTGCGTTAAACCATAAAAATCCCAACACTGCACCGAATACCGCACCCAACACGCCGTATAAAGCACTAGTTTCTGGCAAGAATATGACGGCATCCATAAAACCTGTTCTTGTTGCACCATACAAAGCAACAACTAAAACAATCAATACCGGCATATATAATTTAGCCAACATTCCATCCAAACCGTCTGTGATATTTGTGGCATTCGCAGAACCACAAATTACAAAATACGCAAATACATAATACAAAAAACCCAATGTCAAAGGCACGCCAAATAAATATCCAATATTCCAAGAATCCAGTGGCAATTCAATACTGGACCCCAAAACAATCGATAAATTTGGCACATAGCCAGGCATTGTTTTATTTATCAAATATGCCAAAACAATGACACAGATTGCTTCTAGGCCCAAACGTGTTGATGGCGATAAACCATTTGAAGCTTTCTTAGATTGGCTGCTTATTTTTCTGTAATCATCAACAAAACCTATTGCACCAAACATTAACAATGCAGATAAAGCAATCCAACCTGTCGCATTATGCATTGGCATAAACAACAATGATGCCACCATTATTGCGACCAAAATCAAAATTCCCCCCATGGACGGCGTTCCTGCCTTTTTACGATGTTCAACAGGGACATTTTCACTGATTGGTTGGCCATCACCTTGGATTTTATGCATCAGTTTTATAAAACTGCGTCCAAAAACAATCATTATCATAAAAGCCATACCAAAAGACGCGGCAAATTGCGTCCAACCACTAGCAAAAAAATGAAAACCACGTCCAATTAAAAAATCCGTCAGCATAAGAACTCCTTTTCCTTATGCTACTATTCTATACCAAATAAATGAATATAAGTAAATACATTTTTAAAATATTCCACCAACCACTGGTTTTTCATTTACCGTTTCAATGTTTTGTGGTTTATTTGGTGTTTGCCCCATCTTGAAAACTTCATTTATAATCGGGCCATTTGGATCTTGGGATGCCGCAATACCGGTATTTCTGTTGACACGAACAAAGGTTAAACCATCTGGCACAGGAAATGGTTGATTACTTTCGTTTTGCAAAGCAACACGCATAAAATCTGAAAACACACGTGCAGCCATATGAGAACCGGCACCCTTGCCCAAAGACTTTGGTGTATCATATCCCAAATAAACACCAGCAATCAGATTTTTTGAAAAACCTACAAACCATACATCTTTGACATCATTAGTAGTACCAGTTTTTCCAGCAATGGTATGTCCCGGAACTTGAGCTTGTCGACCCGTTCCACGTTCAACCGCACCTTGTAAAATCGAAACAATTTGATATAAACTTTGTGCATCAGATAATGGTTCAGATTTTTCATCGTCCGTTGGTGGCAACAAATCTTCTTGCCATTCAATTTGTTGATGTTTTTTACCGTCAATAGTATTGCCATATCTATCTTCGATATAATCTATCATTTTTGGTTCAATCGCACGTCCACCATTAACAAAAGCAGAATACCCCAACACCAATTTTTGTAATGTTGTTTCACCACTACCCAACGCCATAGATTCATTTATCATGCTTAAATTTTTTGGATAAACACCAAACCTTTGCGCCGTATCAATGGCATCGCGAACACCTATTTCTTCAACCAGACGCACAGTCGGCACATTACGAGATGTTTCCAAAGCAAAACGTAACGGAATATTACCTAAAAATTTCCTATCGTAATTTTCAGGCTTCCATTCTTTATTATTTTCACGCCATCCAACAATTGGCGCATCCAGTATCAAACTTTCAGGGCTGTATCCTTTTTCCAGCGCAGCTAAATAAACAAACGGTTTTATTGTTGAACCAATTTGACGATAAGCCTGGGTTGCACGATTAAAAGAACTTTCACGAAAAGAACGCCCACCTGTCATCGCAACAATACGCCCAGTATGCGGATTCATCGCAATAATTGCACCCTGCAATTTCGGTTCAGATGCAGATTTATTTGCATTATACGCATCCAATTCTTTATTTAATGCCGCCGCCGCTGCACGTTGATATTCCGGGATAATCGTGGTTTTTATGTATAAACCTTGGTTATACAATGTGTCACGACCAATTGTTTCCAATAAATTACGACGAACATCTTCGGCAAAATATTGAAAATCTGATTCCATTTGAGCAGTAAAACCAGAATTAATATTCAATGGCTCGTTTGCCGCAATTTCAGATTCTTCTTTGGTTATATACCCATCATCCACCATACGACGTAAAACATAATTTCTGCGTTCAACCGCACGATTTCTGTCATTTGGTGCCTTTGGCAAAGACGCCAAAAATGCACATTCTGATAAGCTTAAATCTTTTACCGGTTTATTAAAATACATTAATGCCGCAGAACCAACACCATATGCACGGGCACCCAAAAATATTTCATTAAGATACAATGTCATTATATGTTTTTTTGAAAAACTGCGTTCCAGACGTAATGCAAGAATTGCTTCTTTGACTTTTCTGGAAATAGTTCTGTCCGAAGATAAAAAGAAATTTTTTGCAACCTGTTGCGTTATGGTCGAAGCACCAGTAAAACGCGTATTGAATCCCAAAAAACGCATACCATTATTAAGAGCAGCGCGAATTATACCTTGAACATCAATACCGGGATGTGTCCAAAAATTTTGGTCTTCGGCAGCAACAAAAGCATTAATTAATTGTGGTGGCATATCATCAAAATCTATGAACACCCGTCTTTCTTCGGCATATTCTATTAACAAAGAACCATCTGCTGCGTATAAACGCGTTGCCACAGGTGGTGTATAAGTTGCCAAATTCTTATAATCTGGTAAATCATGCCCGTAAATCAAAACCAAAGCAGCCAACCCAGCAATGGCAGCAACAACACACCAAAAAACAAAGTTGATAAATATGCGTAAATATTTTTTGAATTTCATAAGAATAATTTTATGTTAAATCTTTTAACTTTGCAAGTAATGTTTACAACATAAAAAATGATATCAATAATTATTATAATTCAACTTTGCCATTTGTGGCAATGATATCACCGTTAATATCATTTATTTTGCCGCCTGCTTCGCGTATTAATAATTCGCCGGCAGCAATTTCAGCATAATCAATCGGATCAGATATGAACGCATCCAGTTTACCAGCAGATACCCATGCTAAATCCAATGCTGGGCAACCGGTTTCACGTGCAGTTCCCGCAACCACTGGACGAATTCCATTGGTATTATATCCAATCGTCAAATCCGAAGGTTCTTTTAGATTGGACACACGAATTTTTTCAGAATGATACGCAGAAAACACATACGCACCAGCGCCCGCTTCGGCATAATACAACCGTTCATCAATTGGTGAATAAACAAGTGCAATCTTTGTTTCACCGTTTGTCCGCAACGCCAAAGAAATCGCAAAGTGTGCATTTCCACGGACAAAATTAGCCGCCCCAGACAATGCCAACACAAATTCATCGCGACCATCCCCGTTTTTACAAACATCAGGTGTCAATAATCCGGCACTGGGACGCACAAGTTGCAAATCAGATAAAATACTTTCTTCGATTCTGGCGGCAGCCTTGGCGACAAAGTCACGCGCACTATTCAAAGATTGCTGTAAATTTTCAACTTCGCCAAAATCACGACGCAACCCAGATGCTGTATTCTGCAATGCGGCGAACATTTTATTTAATTCTGTTGAACCTTTGATCAGCAAATCCATGGATGTGCCCCAATATTAAAATTTAAATCCAGCAAATTTATTTTTGAATTCTTCTGAACGTTTGCCTTTGACACTGTCGTTGTTGCGTTGACCAGTCCATGCAGGATGATTCAAATTATCCATAGACAAAACCAAATCTTTCTTTACAGAAGAATACATTTTTACAGTTTTACCATCCGTAGTCGTGACGTTAATTTCATGATATTCTGGATGAATTCCTTTTTTCATCATTATGTCCTTTGTTTTATGATTACATCAATAGCCTGAAGATTATACCTGCTTTTTTCTTAAAATCAAGACAAAGTTATTAATTTTTCGGGATTAATATTGCCCGATACATCCTAAAAATGAATTTCCTGTCGATTCGATGATATTTATAAACTGATTTTGGTTTTTGCCTGAAAATAATGCCAAAATCGTCCCAGCATCTGTAGCCAACATATCAGTAACCGTGGCAATCGAAGAATTCATCTTTTTAAAGAAACCACTGGCGGGTCTTATCTCTGCCGCCAACAAATGATGTGTTCCCCCGCTTTTCGTTTGCGATTCGGCAGCAATCACCATTAATTGACATTCTGGGGATATAATCACTTTATCAATAATTATGCCATTTCCCCCCAACAATTCACCCCACCATCCACAAGATTCGCAAAACACAGGATAATAAACAATTGCATTGGCATTTTTTTCGAAAATCTCAGCCAAATTTAAATCTTCGCTTATCACATCAGGCATCAGCCCAGTTGCGCTGTTTATAACCTTGCGCGCCAACTGGTAATCTGTATTACCATTTGTTTTATATGGCCAATAAAGAATCGGAAACTTGCTCATCGCTATGAATTATATCAGATTCGGAACAAATAAAAAAGTGCACTTTGTTAAATAAATAACTTGATTTTTTATTTTTTTATTGCGGAAACCCATTTTTTAAGGTTTCCCCATATATTATTTATATCTTTTTTTGCCGTTTGATAGTATTTATCTGATATTTTAATCTTGAATAACATGGATGTTAATTGTGGAATCATTGTCATAAACATTGCAATAAATATCCCCATCAAGACCACTGTGACAATGCTGTCGTTACGCATCATCAAACCATCTATTAATAATTTCGAATCGTTATTTTGAATCGCCGTCTGCAAAACACTCACACCTTCCCAATTTCCAAATGCGGCATTTAAAAACATAATTGAAAATGTCAAAAACACAACAGTAAGCGCAATTCCCACGACCGCTTTGACCCAATCATCTATCATTTTACGAATCGTTTGCCCGCCTTTGGGGAATATTGCAAATTCTTCTTCGTCAAACATCCATGCCATCAACATTAACGGCAACATTATTAAATCCATAGACAGTTTTACGAATATTTCTAGGAAATAAAGCGGTATAGGCAATAAAGCCAAAAAATATAAAACCAATATCAATAACCCGGCAAAAAACATTGGGACATTAGGAAATATCGGAATTTTAGATAAAACTTTGTGCATATAATCTGTATCAAATGCCGATTTCATCATTGTCCAACCAACCGTCATTCCTAATCCTGTGATTTGATGAATATTTGAAACTTCGCACGCTAATTGATGTCTTAACTTTGGCGAAAAAGCCCCATATTTTACCGGGTCAGCGACCGCGGTCGCAACCATACATTCTGAAAAATTATCATTATCAGAAACAATATAGTCAAACGAAGTCCCTATGGTCAAAGCAGGTTCAATAAAAACATCCGTTATCAAACGTGGCAAAGGCGCCAACAACAATCCAATAACAACCGCCAGTTTCACCGCATAAGTCCCAAAATTTCCGGTGATTTTTGATGCGCTTTCCAATTTGCCGTTTATAAAACCAGATGCCAATCGCCAAGCCATAAATAAAGCCAATAATGTTGCAGACATCGGAATTACTACGCGTCCAATGGCTTCATACACCCCAGGCAATAATTTACCCATAGCAATCATAACATCAGAAAAAATCTGACATGTCCAACACGAAGAAAAAAAATCCAGTGCTTCATTGATATTAACTGGTGAAACATTTTGCCATATTGAAACCCCGATTATGCCACCACCTATTGCCAGACCACCCAAAACCAACGGTGCAATCGCCCCAGCCGATATCGGCATCGCGGCAACAAGCATCATCCAAAACTTTTTTAACATATTCATGCTTTTTATTATACCATAAATTATTTCAATTGTGATATAATTCAATATATAAAAATAAAAAAGAGAGAATGAATAAACCAAAATCATTAAGATTATCGATGTTTTCGCATGCCAAACGTGTATTTTTGGTGGCTGTTTTTTGCGGGCTTTTTATACAACCTGCATGCGCGGATGGAATTATTGATGCTTTTAACCTTGCGCCTTTTGTTCCTTTGGTTTTAGAAACAATGATGAATATCGCAACTTCGTTGTACAAATATTTTGTTGGAAACGGCACGGGTTTAATTTACATCTGTGTATATATTTTATTGGGATTTCATATCGGATTATATTTGGTGAAAATGTACTTACCGAAAGATTGGCTGGCTTTTTTTGGTTTTTCGGGTGGTGGAGAAATGTGGGACGGTTCTGCAACCGGTTGGAAAATTGCTGAAAATGTCACAAAACCAGCGTTACGCGCAATTATTGCGATTGTTTTATTGTTGCAAATTAAACCAATTTATGTGACAGAATGGCTGGTAAATCCATTTCTTGAATTTGGTTCATTTTATACAGAATCTATTTTAAAAACAGTCACAAATCCAGATGCAATTGCTGATGAAATTCCACCGTGTCCAGAATCAATCGAAAGCCAAGGCTGGATATCCAAACGCAGTTGTGAGTTTTTAGTTAGTCCTGTATATGTGATTTCAAATGAAAATAATCGTGTAATCAAATATGGTTTTGGTTTTTTAAAATCTGGATTGCGTGGCATTATGACTTTGATTCCACATGGCGGGCAAAATATATTAAATATAATCACAGGAATATTGTTAATCACAGCTTTTGTATCAGCAAATGTGTTCATGGCTTTGCTTATAATCCAGGCCATTTTTGATTTTTGTCTGTCGCTTATTATGTATCCATTCAATGTTTTGACATGGGTTGCAAAAAAATCAGACAAATGGTTTGATGTGTTGCCTGCATTCAAACAAATAATCGATTCGTTAAAAAATTTGGTTATAACTATGATAGCATGTGCATTTATTTTATGCGTTAATGTTGCATTGGTTCGTGCATTATTTAATTGGTCGTCCACAGTATTTGTTGCGGCGGCTGGTGGTATGGCATCTTCTAATGTTCCAACGATTACGAATACGGGTGTTAATTTTGGTCAACATTCAATGTTGTGGATATCTTCGTTATTGACCCTTTTCTTGATGCAAAGCATTTTTGATATGACACGTGAAAGATTGAAAATGTATAGTGGTGTAAAACCAGACCTTTATGACAAAGTGACAAGTGACGCAAAGATTGTATGGGGCAAAGCAAAATCTGCACCAGATACAGCAAAAAACATAATTGGTGGCGGGAAAAAATTAGTTGATGGTGCAAAAAATCTTATAAATAAAGTAAAAAAATAATAACCTAAGGCAACAATGAAATGCAAGAATTGGCAAACACTTTGATTGAAAATGGGACACAATGTTGGACATGTCCTATATTTGACACTTTGTTTGCAATTATTTCAAACACTGCGGCAGCCGCATATCAAAGATTAACCCTGTTTGCCGTGTTAATATTTTGTGTATTATTTGCATTTTATGTGTTAAACGCTGTTTGGCAAAACATAAAAAATGGTGGCGCTGACCCCTTGTTTCAAAAAACAGTTAAGCCCGTATTAATAAAATCTTTGATTGCTTTGGCATTATTAAGTGCTGGATTAATTGTTCCACATTTAATATCCAGTGTTATTTTTGAACCAGCGGCAACAATAACTTTACATTATACCCAAGCAATGCTGCCCAAAGACACCGTTATAACAACATATCAAAACGCTATTAATTTAACCGACAACGGATTTTTTAACCCTGAATTACGCGATACTATATTAAAATTAATCGAAAGTAGTTTGGCTAATTTCCAAGTATATATAAAAATTGGTGTTGGGATTATTGATTCTGCTTTCTCTTTTTCATTATCGGATTTAGCTTTTGGGGTATTGATACGTCATATAATCGTATTTTTCATAGGTTTGTTTTTAACATACCAATTTGGAAAATTATTTATTAAATATTCTTTTTGCTTTATGGATATAATTGTAGCGATGGCAATGTTTGCATTTTTCTTTCCGTTTTCTGTTGTATTTTTTATATTCAAAGATGCAAAGGACGCGCCTGGATGGATGAAAAAACTTGGTGGAAATTTAGGTTCTGGACAGATTAAAAAGTTAGTAAATGCGATTGTGTCAGTTGCTGCTGCAATTTTAACATATACAATCATCATGTTGATTATCCGTGGCTTTTTAACTCAAAATGGCGTGGATGCGGATTCAATCCAAAATTCCACAAAATCTTTGTTCGATTTTGATTTAGAAAATTCAACCGCCGCGCAAATAACATTTGCTGGTGCAATAGTATTAGTTTATGTGTTAAATTATATAGCAGATCAAATTCCACAAGTCACAAAAAAAATATTTGATGCATTCGGGGTTCAACAAGAAGATTCTTTGTCCAAAGAAATGGGCGAAAATATGTGGACACTTACGACCATAGCTGCGGATAAAATAAAGACATTGGCAAAAACAGTTATTAATCCAGATGCTGCACAAAAGGCAACAGAAGACAAAGATACAAAAACAGAAACAAAAGAAGCAAAGAAATAATGTTAAAAAAATGGCTTATTGAAAAAGGGATAAAAATACTGTTCGGTGCGATTGCGCTGGGGGTTGGTATTTGGTATCTTTCTTCTTCTATTGGTGGCGCATCTTTGTCATACACCAATATGAATTTGTTTATGCAACAAATCGGGGTTGAAAATGGTGACATCAGTTCTGCTAATGGTTGTTTTTTATGCAAATACATTGGTGAATTGTTTGCTGTATTGGGACGTGCAACAGAAATGTTTTGGGACAAGATTGTCGGACATTTGTGGATAATAATGGCCCTGGGGTTTGGTATATTTATTATCTTTCACACATTAAAATATATTCGCGACCAGGCTGCATCCAAAGATGTCAAAGATTTAACAAATGCAGAACCAAAATTTGAATTCAAAAAATGGTTTGAAAAGGTTTGGAAAACGGGTATTCGTGTTATGATTGCGGGCGCTTTGATTGGTGCAATAAACTGGTCTGGAACTGCTGCATTAAACACAACGACAAAAATTATCGTTGAACCTGTTATGTATCTTGGGTCTACTTTATCAATGGCGGCCACAGGTGTAATAACCAACGCACATTGTGATATGAGCATCGTCACAGGAAACGCAGAAACAGACAATCCTTTGACACCTGTATTACAACCTTTTATGTGTGTAATGGGAAATCTTGATACCGTTATGTTGGCTGGGGCAGCGGGCGGATTTGCGTTAATGAATTATTCTTGGTTAGGTTTGGGGGGCGGTCTGTTTACATGGTTAGCGGGTTTGGCATTAGTAATAATGTTTTTAGTTATTGGTTTTGATTTAGTGTTCCAAGTATTAACTGTGCTATTCAAATTAATTTTTATAATTATATTTATGCCATTAATGATTGCAGCAGCGGCGTTTGAACAGGTTTGGTCTTTGGCCAAAGACGTTTTGAATAAAGCGATTACTATGTTAATAAATTCTGCAATCAGCATATTAAAAATCAGTTTAAAAATAACAATTATTTATGCCGTGGTTTACTTTGCCGCCGATAGTTATTATCCAAAACCCAGCGACGGCTTTACGTCAATTATGCCACCTTTGTTAAATTCAGAAATGTTTAAAACAAATCCTGATGCTAAAACAATGTCTGTGATAAATGTATTTACGACGTGTGAAAAGGTGTCTACGATTAATAATGAAATCGATAAAGACAAATTTGTTTCGTGTTTTAACGCACAAAAATCAACGGTAGAAGCAAAATATCCTGATGCTTTTGATTTTATGGACGATGGATTTGATTTCTTGATATTTATGATTGGTGTATTTTTCTTGTATTTTTGGGTTGTATCACCAGAAATTGATAAAATGTTGGGTTCTGGCAAAGACGGAAAAGAAGAATTTGATTATGGTCAATGGGTCAAAGATTTCGGGAAACGCGCATACGAAACACCCGGGAAAATATATACCGCTGTGCGCGACAAATTAAAAGAAGGATAAAAACAGATGCGAATTTTGAAAATTTTATCAAGATTTTTAATTTGCATTTTATGCACCGTGTGTTTGTGCAACGTATCTTGTGCCGCAGACAATGTTCCATCGGGTGATATTGGTGAATATGGTAATTGGATGAACGCTGAAAACATGGACAAATTTAAAACAACAACTACTAATGATTTAGAAAAATTTCAAAGCGGTTTCGAAACAAATTTAAAAAAATCAGATTTTGTTCCAATCGAAGCACGCATAGGGTTGTCTTTTATGCAGGCCTTGTCAGCCATTGATAAAGTCTTACAATCGTCACTGATTCGATTTACAATTTTATTTTTGTTTGCAATGTATGCGCTTTGGATTGCATTAGAAGCATACAAAATGACACGTGAATCTTCGGATTACAAAACCGTGCTTTATGATATATTTAAAAAAGGTATCATTATCACTGTTTGGGTTTTGGTTTTAAACTATGGACCGGCAAAAATATTCACAATTATAATAACTCCAGTATTGGCATTGGGTACATATATATCAACATTTATTTTAGATGCCGTTGCGGAAACATACAATGTTAATATACCCGACACATGTACGACTATACGGGATTTTGTTAATACAAACGCCACTGATAAATTATTGATAGAACCAGACACAGCCACAAACATAATATGTTTACCAGCGCGCATATCTGTATATTTTTATCATGCTACTGCGGCAGCATGGAAATGGATGCTGAGCGGATTTTTTCATAGCATTACTGCGATTGTAATGGGCGCAATTTGTGTTGTGATATTTGTTAAATGTATTTTCA
>JAEEGL010145460.1_pt1 | contig 12930 bp, 9 predicted proteins | sample 9134231 | NCBI WGS metagenome assembly JAEEGL01 (sample SAMN16246548, study PRJNA631951) | gut metagenome | biome: gut microbiome; feature: rumen; material: fiber-attached | host: Bos | place: Iran: Karaj | collected 2018-10 | reverse complement strand
ATACAGGAACAATAATAAATGCTGATTTATCTTCCAGTCTGCTTATAACAATATTTGGTCATGATACTCCGCTGCATGATGGTGCAGTTATTGTGCAGGGTGGAAAAATTGTTTCTGCCGGATGTTTTTTGCCTTTAAGTGAACAGTACGATATTAAAAAAACCTTTGGAACCAGACACCGCAGTGCATTAGGTCTTGCAGAAAATTCTGATGCAGTTGTTGTCGTTGTTTCTGAAGAAACCGGAGCAATCAGTCTGGCTTATGATTCGCATCTTTATTATGATTTGCCAATTGAAAGAATAACACAGACACTTGAAATGCTTCTTGAAATATCATCAGACAGTAACAAGGAGGACAGCACAAATGAAGTTGAATGATTACGTCAAAATCATTTTTGAAAACTGGCCTTCGAAAGTTATCTGTTTTGTCTTAGCACTTACTTTGTATTTTTTTCATCAGTCAACTGTAATAGAGCGTAAACATCTTTCGGTTCCTCTGACTGTAAAAGCATCTGGACAGGTAACTCCTGTAAGAGAAATACCACGCTTTGTAAGAATAAAACTAAAAGCGCGGCCAGCTGACATGGCATCTATAAAGGAAAACGATTTTACTGCAATTATTGATGTAAGTTCTATAACCGCTACCGGACGCTATGATATACCTGTTCAGGTTTTGCTTTCAGATACTGCAACTTCTATAGAACCACTGGAAATAGAAGTTTTTCCTTCACATATCAATTTACCGCTCGAAGAAAGAACCATTGCTTATGTTTCTGTTGAACCGAATTTTTCTGGAAAACTGAAAGACGGTTATTATTTAGAAAAATTTTCCATCGAGCCAAATAACATAAAAATTGTTGGAGCTAAATCTGTAGTTGAAAACATAAATAGATTAATAACTACAGCGGTTAAACTCGATGACTTAGATTCGGATACAACACAAAAAGTAAAAATTGAAAATATTAGTTCTGTTATTGAAGCAGATAAGAGTACAGTTTTTACAGTTGAGCTTAAAATTCAAAAAATTATTTCTGAACAGATTTTTACAGGTTTTGCATTCAAGTTTGAAAACTTAAATGAACACATAAATCTTTCTACAGAAACAAAAGCATTTTCTGTAAAAGTAAAAGCTCCACAAGAATCGTTAAAGAATTATACAATTTCAGAAAATTCAGTTTATGTTGACTGTACAAAAATAACAGAAGCTGGAAATTATGAACTGAATGTTCTTACGAATTTTCCAAAGGATTTTGAAATACTTGAAATTGTGCCAGAAAAAATTACTGTTACAGCCGAGCATATTAATGTGGCAGTTAATCCAAGTGAAGAAAAATCACTACAGGAAGTAACAAACAGACATGAAGAGTCACTGCACGATAATGTTCAAAACGGAAACGAAACATCAGAAAAAAATCAAGATACTGTTGAAGAAAATATCAATACAGATGATAATCAGAATGTACTGAATGAAGAAACGGAATAATCAAATATATTGCAGGAAGGAATTATGGTAAGAAAAGAAGTTAAAAGTGAAAAAAAACTTGCAGTTACTTTTTACTCAAAAACAAAAACAAGATGTCCTGTTTGCAAAAATGAATTTGAAAAAGAAGAGCTTTTGTCTGGAGGCGGACGTCTTATAGCAGGAGACTTAACTGATGAACTTCGACGCACTTACGAACCTTCTGCAAAATATGGCAAAATCTATCCGCTGATATATGCAATTGCTGCCTGTCCAAAGTGTCACGCATGTATGCTTTGGAATGACATGGAAACCTTAGATGATAAAGTAGTTACAGATTATTTGTTCGACGGAATGAAAGAAAGAAAACAGGCCGTTGAAGCAGTTTTTCCGCATTATGATTTCACGCGAAACAGAACGCTTCTTGATGGAGCAGCTGCATATTATCATGCTCTTTTGGCCTATGAAAAATTCAGTGCCGGTTATTCGCCTACAATAAAAAAAGCTGTTATCTGTTTAAGGCTTGCATGGCTTTGTAATGATCTTGAAGCAGCCTGTCCGAACCGTGGATATGCTTATATGGCTCAACTTTTTTACAGAAAAAGTTTATTTTTATATCAGGAATCTCTCAACCTTGAAATGAGTCATACAGAAAGCATTTCTAATCTTACCAATATGGGACCAGATACAGATAAAAATTATGGCTACGATGGTGTAATCTATTTATGTGGACTACTGGAATATAAATACGGACAGCGCAAAGACATTAATCTTAGATTAACAAAACTCGCAGAATATAAACGTGCTATTGCCAGAAGTTTTGGTCTGGGTAAATCGAGCAAAAATAAACCGGGGCCTCTTCTGGAACACAGCCGCTCACTATATGACTTAATCAATGCAGAAATTAAAGAAGCACATAATCCTGATATTGATATCGAAGACGATGACGAATAATTTTTTTGGAGAAAAACTTTTTTGCGTACAATTCTTTTAACAGTTTCTTACGATGGTACAGATTATTGCGGCTGGCAAAGACAAAGTCCGGAAGGAAACAATTCTGCAGAAAAAACAAATGAACAAAAAAAAGCTGTTCCTACTATTCAGGAAGAAATTGAAAAAGCTTTAGAAAAACTCCATAAAATGCCGGTTCCTTTAGCAGGCTCTGGCAGAACAGATTCTGGTGTTCATGCAATTGCTCAGGCTGCAACCTTTGTTTCGCCGATTGATTCAATCCCGGTTAAAAATTATATTCCTGCAATTAATTCTTTTTTACCGCAGGATATTCGTATTATTGATGCACAGGAAAAACCAGAAGGCTTTCACGCAAGGTTCAGTGCAAAAAGTCGTACATACAGATATTTTCTTGATCCATCGGAACATCCTCTTGCAAATGACAAACGCTTTTCGTGGTCGCTTTACCGTATGCCGAATATAAACATATTAAATGATATGGCGGGAGTTTTGCGTGGCGAAATTGACTTTACGACTTTTTGTTCTGCAAAAGATAAAAGTGAAAGCCGTTATAGGTTTATTCATGATGCACATTTTTTTATTATAAAAGACATGTTTCAAAATGATAAAATTTGTTTTGAAATAACTGCAAATGCTTTTTTGTGGAATATGGTGCGTTCACTAGTCGGCTCTTTTGTTGAATACGAAAAAGCAGGTTTCGGAAAAAAAGAATTTGTTGCGGCCCTTGAAGCGCGCGACAGAAAAAATGCCGGAATTACCGCTCCGCCAAACGGTCTGTTTTTGTATAACATTGAATTTTAAAATCAGTAAAAATTAAGTTTTTTTGTGACGGCAAAACTCACTGCGACAAGTCAAAAAAACTGTTATGAATCCATTGAAGAAAAACGCTTTTTCATCTGCTCTAAAATGTCTAAGGCTTTTTCGTTACTGATTTCTGTTTCCGGCTCATGATAGGTTACCAGATGTACCGGGATTTCATCTAAAAACGGAGAAGGGGTGCATTCAATAATCCCGCCCATTTTGCGCCGTTTCTGGCAGGAGGAAATAAATAATTTGTCACGGGCTCTTGTTATAGCTACATAGAATAAACGTCGTTCTTCTTCAACATCGCCGTCGTTTTCTTCGATGCATCTGGCGTGCGGAATAATACCTTCTTCACAGCCTGCAATAAAAACAACCGGAAATTCAAGCCCTTTAGAAGCGTGTATCGTCATCAGATTTACTTTGCCTTTAAGGTTTTCGTCTTCCAGATCATCCCGGCTTGAAAGAGTAATGCGGTTTAAGTATGCATAAAGACCAGTGTCAAAATTATCCGGATTGTTTTCCCAGGCTTCGATCATATTTATAAAGCTGTCGATGTTCTGGAATTTGTATCTGGCGGCTTTTTCATTTTTCTGAAACTCAAGTGTCAGATAATCCAGGTAGTTTATTTCATCCACCATTGTTTTTACTTTTTTTGCAAGATTTTTTCCACCGCCGCTTAATAGTTCCTTACGCTGATTTTCTATGAGGTCACAAAATTCCGAAATGTCTTCTATTGTTTTTGCCGGAACTTCAAATTCTTCATCAGAAAAAATCTCATTTTTACTTGCTATTATTTTTTGCATTGATTCCCAGATGCTGCAGTTGTTTTCTGTCGCAATATTTGAAATCGATTCGATGGCTTTACGTCCCAGACCTCTGCGTGGTGTATTGATAATCCGTAAAAGATTTATGTCATCATCATGGTTTGCAATTACCCTTAAATAACTGATTACATCTTTAATTTCTTTGCGTTCAAAAAAACTGGTTCCGCCAGAAACTGTGTAGGGAATGTTGTTTTCCAAAAAGGCTTCTTCAATGGCACGGGTTAAATTATTTGTGCGGATTAAAACACCAAAGTCATCGTAATTTCTGTGTTCATTTAAGGCAAGCGACAAAATTGTTTCACTGATAAAATCGGCTTCATCCGTTTCGTTTTCAGGCATGTATATTTCTATAGGTTTACCAGAACCATTTCCACTCCAAAGTGATTTATCTTTGCGGTTTGTGTTGTGGCTTATAACACCATTTGCAGCTTCCAGAATTGTTTCGGTAGAGCGGTAATTTTGTTCGAGTCTTATTTCCTGCATATTCGGAAAATCTTTTTCAAACATACGGATGTTTTCGTAGTTTGCTCCACGCCAGCTGTAAATTGACTGATCATCATCACCCACAACTGCTACATTGTTATCTGCAAGTAAATGCATAAATTCGTATTGCTGTAAACTTGTGTCCTGAAACTCATCTATCATTATGTATTGATAGCGTGAACGGTATTTTTCTAAAACTTCAGGATGTTCTTGAAAAAGTTTTATTGGCAGTCCGATTAAGTCGTCAAAATCAACGGCATTATAAAGTTTTAAACCTGACTGATATAATTCATACAGCGGTTTATATTGTTCATTTGCATTTATGCCCCATTGATATCGTCCAATTTTAATGTTTGAAATAAGGTTGCCTATTGTATAAACATCCAGATTGTCACGGGTAAAACCAAGTTCCGCCCCGCAGTCTTTTATAAGCTGATTTCTGTCTGTTTCATCATAAATACTGAAGTTTTCGCGCCAGCCCAGTTTGTCTATGTCTTTGCGCAGTACCTTTACACCAAAAGCATGAAAAGTGGATATTGTCAGGTTCTGTAATTTTTTGCCGGTTAAGTCTTTTACACGTTCTTCCATTTCACGGGCAGCTTTATTTGTAAAAGTCAAGGCAAGAATCTGGCTTTGTGGAATCCCGGATTCAAGCATGTGTGCAATTCTAAAAGTGATAACACGGGTTTTTCCGCTGCCAGCTCCTGCAATTATTAAAAGCGGACCTGTTAAAGTAGTTACAGCCTTGTACTGTTCTGGATTCAGTTCTTCTTTGAGATTTCCAAGCATAGGGATTTTTAGTGTATCAGAAAAATTATTTTACAGGAAGTATAATTATTTCTTCGGCCGTTAGCTTTTCTGGTTTTGTGTACGCGCTGGTTGTGCGTGAACGCCAAATGCGGAATCCCATATAATTGTATGATTCATCCGGATCATAGCTGTAGCGGTCGCCTGTCAGTACAAAGCATGAATATGGACTCCAGCTGCCTCCTCTGGCAACTCTTTCGCTGCCAAATTCAGGACCATAAGCACGCTGTCCATAAGGAACAGAAGTGTAGTCGCCGAACCAGTCAAAACAGAATTCCAGAATATTGCCGCTCATGTCAAAAATGCCCATGGCGTTTGCACGTCCTGTTCCAGGTGTTTCCAGCTGAGTGTAGTTTCCGTATGGAGAACGTGGACTGCCTGCGGTTCCAACTGTTTTTGTTTTTATTGTATTTGCACTAGACCAGCATAAATCATTTTCGTTTATCAGGCTGGTTGAAGTTCCGTCTTCTTTTACACTGCCAGAAACAAGGTCTCCACGCTGAAAACCTGTTGATGTAAGGCGAGCCGCATATTCCCATTCTGTTTCTGTTGGAAGTCTGTATCCGTCTTTTGTAAAATCGCAGTCACATAAATCTACTGCAGCACCATCTGTGGAATCGCGTAAAATTTCACCTTTATATGAATAGCAGGGCTCTCTTCCCATCAGTTCACTTAGGGCATTACACCATACAACAGCATCGCGCCAGTTTATGGCGGTGACAGGCTCAAAGCAGCCTTTATCTGTAGGGGCTCGTCCACGACGACCTGCGGAACCTTCCTGTCCGGGATTTTGAAAAATGTATCCGTTTGCTTCTGCCCAAAGTCGAACCGGATAATAAAGGGCATAAGTTGTTTCGTATTTATTCAGCTTAAATGATTCAACTTTGCGTTTATCTGTGAAAGCCTGAGACTGTTCGCCAATAATAAAATCAGGAAACCGTACTTCTTGTGTTGAATCAAAGATTGTTACCAGTGTAGCAGCGTAAGGAGACGGATTTGTTTTTGGTTCAGACCTTTCAATAAATCTTGATTCATTGATAATCTGATACTGTCCGTCAAACATGCTTTGTGCAAAAGCAACAGAAACCATGATAAAACTGATAAAAATAAAACAAGCTTTCTTCATAACTGAATTATCGGTCTTTTAGATTACTTTTTCAAGACCTCTATTATTAAACTGCTGTTTTTTCTGTCTTGTGTCTTTTACGCACCTGTTTTTCGCGGACCTTACGCGGCTTTTTCTGGCTTGATGCACTGTTTATAGACTCGTGTCCCAAAAACCAGATTGAAATAAAAATCGAAACTATACAAAGCAGGGTAGCAATTATTACAGGTAAATATCCCGGAAGTGTTTCAAACGGCAGCTTAAAGTTCATTCCGAAAAAGCTTGTTATAAAAGTCGGAGCCATCATTACAAGATTAATAACCGAAAGCCGTTTCATTACTATGTTCATATTGTTTGAGATAACGGAATTAAAGGCATCTGTTATTCCCTGCAGAATATTTGTGTAAGTGTCAGCCATTTCCATAGCCTGACGGTTATCGATAACAACGTCTTCGAGCCATTCTCTGTCATCGTCATCCAGAGGAAGAATTTTTGTGATGGAAAGGCGTTCGAGAAGCAGCTGATTAGACCTCAGGGCCGTTGTAAAAAAAACAAGAGATTTTTGCAGGTTCATCAGCTGGATAAGATCGTCGTTGTTAACTTTTGTTTCAAGTTCGTTCTGAATTGAAGAAGCTCTGCGGTTAATTTCTTTAAGATATCTCAAAAATGTTGTGTCCGACCGGCTTAAAAGCCTCATAACAAAGGCTGGGGAATCTTTAAGAACAAGGTCACGGATTCGGTTTGCCGCAATGTCTTTTAAAGGTTCGCAGTCACTCCAGCAGATTGTAATAATTTTTTTTGGAAAAAGAACAATACCTACAGGTACAGCCTGATACGTTATATCATTCTCGGGATTATAAACTGGAAGCCGGACAATAATCAGGGTATAAGTATCGGTTCTTTCTATACGCGAAAGCTCGTCCTGGTCAAGAATATCGAGAATGTGTTCCTGGTCAATCTGATATTCAGATTCAAGAATTGTTATATCATCGTGGGTAACTGAGCGGACATCTATCCATGTGTTTTGATTTTCCTGAGGAGTGGTTTCTTCACATTTTCGAAGCTTACCGTTTTCCTGCTGCCAAAATGTAATCATCTTTTACTTCCTTAGAGATAAATTTTACAAAACTGCGCTTATGACATTGGCTTCCGGGGTCTGAAGTCATAATTTACCTCCTTGTATAAAAATGATTACTTTAGGGTTGTCTGATAAGTATTGCCTGAGAACCCTTCGTATTTCGTTATTATATCGATTACGAAAAAAAAATACAATCAGATATTTTTAATGAGTTTTTTGGCTATCATTAAAGAGAAGATAATCTTGGCTTTATCAAAAGTTCTTGCTGGTTTGTATATATCAAAGCAGATTAACCCCTGAATCTTTCCGGTTTTGCTTTTGCACAATATTTCAAACGTCGAACCGATTGATTCTGACAGATACATGTCATATTTTGATTTGTCGATTGTATCAAGTGCGTTTGTGTTGTCTAAAAGCAGATATCCGTATTCATTGAAATACTGAAAATAATTATCAGAAAAATGAACGCTTCTAAAATCTTTAGGATCGCTGCCTGCAATAAATTTGAGCTTTAATTTTGAATCATAAATTGTAATTTTGCTGACATCAAGATATTTAATCAGAAGGTGCATCGTTTTTTTGAAACCTTCCGGCGTTTTATTATCCAGAGAAGTCAAAATATCTTCTTCGCATTTAGCACATTCTGTGAAAAATTTACCTGATGAAATATCCTGTGACTTTGTATCATTTTTAACGATTACAGAATCGTGAATTTCAGGTTTGTAGATTACGTAACAGTTGCGCCCTTTGTTTTTTGCGATATAAAGACATTTATCTGCCAGAAGAAACAGGTCTTCGTAGGTTTTTGCATTTTGCGGGGCGCGTGCAATTCCGATTGAGCAGGTTACAACACAATCCGGATTAATTGCCGGAATTGACCATTGTATTCCAAGCCTGATATTTCTGGCAATTTCGCGTAAATCCTCTTCTTCGGTTTTATCAACAATACATAAAAATTCGTCACCGCCATATCTGCCGGCATAGCCCAATCCGTTTACAGAAAGTTTTAAGATGTTTGAAACAGTAACCAGCACTTTATCGCCAAAACTGTGACCGAAAGTATCATTAAAATCTTTGAATTTATCAATATCTACAATAAAAATTGAAGCTTTCTGTTTAGATTCTTCGATTATTTTCTTAGCGAGCTCTGTAATTGTAACTTTATTATAAAGTCCTGTAAGTCCGTCTTTTTGTGCTTCGTATGCATTACTTGAATCAAGAACAACATTTCTGGTAGCAATAATGCCAACCATAACGCTTGATTCCCGGGAACTGGCTTTACGGATTTTTATTGTAATGGATTTTTTATTCAGAACCGGCAGTTTGAAGTTCTTTTCATCTGAATAAGATTGAACATCTGCTAAAAGTGTATCTAGTTGTGATTCTACACAGTTTTTAGAAAGATCAATCTGAAATTTTTCGATGAAATATTTTTTGAAGCCTTTTAGCGATGCTTCGTATATAAGGTTCATGTCTTTTGTGTTATACAAAGAGAATCTGCCATCACGATAAATAAAATAATCAGAGTTGAAGTTGCTTAAAATAAGATGCAGCTGACGATTTTCTAATAAAGTGTTTTCGAAAACTTCTTTCGTATAAGACAATTCCTGAATTTCGCAGGAAAAAAGTTTGTCTTCTTTTTTGATAATAAAAATTGAAGGCGAGAAGATGTCGTTATTCTTTATGGTACACAAATAATTGTAATAAATGGATTCATCGTCGATTTTTTTTAGGAACGACTTAAAACCTTCGGCATCAGCAGTGGATAAAACAGTGCACAGATTGATAGAAGTATCTGTTGTATTAAAAAACTGCAGAAAACTTCTGTTACAATCTTTTACCTTTAAGGCCGAGTCCATTGTAAATTTTATGTCACTGATGCGACGCTGCTTTTGTGTATCCATAGATTTTTGCTTAAATATTTTAGCACTTTATTTTAGTTTTGTCTTGATATAGTTTTGAATTATAACGTACTTTTTGAAAGATGGTTGTACTCTTTAAATGATGGTCTGAAAACTTGCAGACTATCCTAAAGACTGATATTATATTTTTATGAAAATTCTTGAATCTTTTGGTTTTAATGCAGAGCCTGCTTTGCTGGATTCTTATATAGACCTGGTATTAAATGATATGGAACAGGGTTTATCCCTTAAACCTGATGAAAAAAAATCGGGACAGGAAATGATAAGAACCCATAAAACAATAAATGAGACAAACCCGCAAAACCGGGACATTATTGTAATGGACGCAGGAGGCACAAATTTCCGTTCGTGTCTTGTGCATTATACTGCAGATAAAAATCCAGTTGTTATGGAAATGCGTAAAACTCACATGTTTGCAACCGAAAAAGAGTTTTCAAAAGAACAGTTTTTTTCGAGTATTGCTTCTCAAATTGAGTACCTTAAAAATAAATCTACATCAATTGCTTTTTGTTTTTCGTATGCAATGGAAAGTCTGGAAAATGGGGATGCAAAAATTATATCGCTTTCAAAAGAAATAAAGGCACCTGAGGTAATCGGTTCAAAAATCGGCGAAAGTCTTTATAATGAACTTATAAAACATAACTGGGACAAAAATACAAAAATTTTTATATTAAATGATACTGTTGCAGCCCTTAACGCCTGTGTTATTGCGGCACATAAAAATAAGGCTGCAATAAAACCCGATTCAACATATGCCGCCTTTATTCTTGGAACCGGGATGAATGCCGCATATATTGAACCGGGAACAAACAATAATGCGGAAGAAATAATTGTCTGCGAAAGCGGAAAATGCAGCACTTTGCCGCGTTCTGTTTTTGATCAGGAGTTTGATTTACAGACAGAAAATCCGCACTCTTTTGTTGCAGAAAAAATGTGTGCAGGCGGATATCTTCCTGGTTTAATCCTTTATATTCTCAAACATCCTGAGATTCAAAAACTGCTTAGCGATGACGAAAACATGATTTTTTCGATGATGAATAAAAAAAACTTTTCTATGCGAGAAGTTGATTCATACATGAACGATTTACGTAACTGCGATAATCTTTCGTGGAAAATAATTGATGCAGTTTTGAACCGCTCGGCTTTGTTTGCTGCCGCAATCACTGCTGCCTGTATATTCCGGGCAAATAAAAAACATGCATATCTATTGTGTAATGGAACAACTTTTTTCAAAAGTTATAAAATAAAAGAACGCTATGAAGCATATTTATCACAGGTATTACAAAAAAAAGGCATAACATATTCTTGTGTTCAGCTGGAAAATGATATTACAATTGGAACTTCACTTGCAGGAATATAAGGAAAACTGAAAAATGAAAAAACTGTTTTTGGGTGCATTGTTTTTTTTAGGCTTTGTATCTTTTGTTAATTCACAGATTTTTTCAAAAAATCATGAGCTTTATATTCAGCAGACAGAACACTTTGATGTAGTGTATCCAAAAGAATCGGAAGCAACTGCAAAACTAATACTTGAAAACTGTGAGGCATATCTTAGAGAAATAGAAGACAGACTTGGAACAAAAGTGTATTTCAGGATACCTGTTGCAATAACTCCGGATAATGATCAGCTGAATGCTTATTATTCTCCGGAGCCTTATCACAGAATTGTAATATACGATACAGTTCCCGAACTCGGAATGCTGACCGTTAACAAAGATTCAATTTTAAAAATATTTTATCACGAACTGACACATGCCGTTTCTCTGGGTATCCGTTCAAAAGGCTGGCAGATTGCTTCACAGATTTTTGGAGCTTTCCTTGCACCCGGCCAGATTTTTTGTATGCCGATGTTTTTTTATGAAGGTGTAACGGTTTCGTTTGAAAGTCATGACGGCTATGGCAGAATGAATGACAATTATTCACTTAATATAATCCGTCAGGCAAAAGCAGATAACAAGTTTCCTTCATGGCGCAAGGTTAGTGGAGCCCGGGATATTTATCCTGTGGGAACTCCACCATATATTTTTGGCGGTGCTTTTAGTTTTTATCTTCAGAATAAATATGGCTTTGAAAAATATGCCCAGTACTGGAATGCCTGCGGTAAACTGAATATTTTTAAGTTGATGCAGGGAAAGTTTAAAATGGTGTACGGAATTTCTCTGGATCAGGCATGGAAGGATTTTGAAGAGTCCATTGAAATTCCAGAGGATATAAAACCTGTTTTAAACGATTCTTTACTTGCAGAAAAAGCCTTTACAAAAAATGTCAGGTCTCAGATTATTTCACGCGACTCTTTATTTTATATTAGTGCAACAGATAATAATGTTTACTCAATTGATTTAGAAACAAAAAGACAAAAAAAACTTTTTACAGCAGATACCTTATCCAGTCAGAAAATATCTGTATCTTCTAAAAATGATATGCTCGCACATACATATCTGGTGTCTGATGAATTAGGAAAAAATTCTTACTGCATATATAACTTAAAGGAAGATTCTGTAAACAAGAATCGAAAAGCTTTTGCATCGGTTCCAGAACAGCTCCGCGACGTTACAATCATTTCCGGGATAAATGAACAGTATCTTGCGGGTGTTAAAACACAGGGGCAAAAAGCATTTCTTTATATAGCTCCCTCTGCCGGGACAGGTAATGTCACTGAAGGGGTTGTGCCTTCTGATATCGGGACAGGTAATGTCACTAATACAGAACCTTTGGAGTTTTTGTATGACGGATTTCCGCTTCAGCTTGTTGATGCAGGAAAAATGCTTTTTGCCCTTCTTGTACATAAGAACGGCCAGTGGTATTTAGACATTATCGATTTAAGCACAAAACTTCTGTACCGGCACAGTCTCGATTTTGTTCCGTGTTCGTTACGGGCTGTAAATGGTGTCCTTGCTGTAAGTTATTTTCCTGATATGCGAAAATCTGATGAAATTGCTTTTGCAAAAACGGCAATTGTTGTTCCTTCAAAAGAAAACGGAGAAGTAAAAACTGTAATATCTTTATTGAAAGATAATTTAAACGGAGGAACTTTTCAGAGTATTGTTACACAGAACTCACAGCTTGTTTTTGTTTCTCAATTTTATAATCATGATGAAATCCACATACTTAATCTGAGTGATTTAAATTTTACGGAAGAAATGATTCTTGCCTGTGATAATGTAAAACCGCTTTTGTCTTTTGATTTAGAACTGACTGCGGGGCAAGAAACCGGCTTTGAACAAGACGATGCTGAACAAAATACGGTACCAAAAAATACATCAGAAAAAAAATACCTGCCATTTTTTAATCTGCATAAAGGTTATCTTTTGCCGATCCCAGGAGCCTCCAGTGTAATTACAGATAGAACAGATCTTGTGTTAGATAATAGAGTGGGAGTTTCGTATTATACCAGGGATCCTGCAGAACTTTTAACTTTAGAATCAAATGCCGGATATGATTTATCTTTTAAAAGCATTTTTTTTGATTTAAAGTTGT
>JAEEGL017399880.1_pt1 | contig 12931 bp, 10 predicted proteins | sample 9134231 | NCBI WGS metagenome assembly JAEEGL01 (sample SAMN16246548, study PRJNA631951) | gut metagenome | biome: gut microbiome; feature: rumen; material: fiber-attached | host: Bos | place: Iran: Karaj | collected 2018-10 | reverse complement strand
TTTTTCAGGTGCCCGGTCTGGATCTGGTCGGTCTCGGTGACGACGGCGTTCTCGTCGGGCTTCACCACCCGCTCGTACTCCTGCCGGAGCTTGGTGGTGACCTTCGTCATGGCCACGCCGCCGTATCCGATCGAATTGTAGAGATCCTCCACGTCCGCCATGCCGAGCTTGTGGGCCGCGGCGGAGACGATCTCCTCGGTCTGGGCCTCGTTCGGCTTTACCCGGTATTTCGAGAGGAGCCGCTCGACCTCCGCCTGCCCGATCTTGATGTTCTCGGGCCGCTTTTCCTTCTTGAACCACTGGCGGATCTTGGCTCTCGCCTCGCTGGTCTTGACGATCTTCAGCCAGTCGCGGCTCGGTCCCTTCGAAGCGGAGGAGGTCAAAATCTCCACGATATCGCCGGTCTGGGGGACCCGGTCGATGGGGGCGATCATGCCGTTGATCTTCGCGCCGACCATGCGGTTCCCGATCTGGGAGTGGATGGCGTAGGCGAAGTCGATAAGGGTGGAGTTCTGCGGCAGGGCGATGACGTCCCCCTTCGGGGTGAACACGAAGGTCTCGTCGGAGAAGATATCGATCTTCAAGGCCTGCATGAAGTCCTCGGTGTCGGTGGCGCTGTTTTCGGCGTCGATGAGCTTCGAGATCCAGGCGAGCTTCTTGTCGATCTCCTCCTTGCTGCCCACGCCGGATTTGTATTTCCAGTGGGCCGCGATGCCGAATTCCGCCACCTGGTGCATTTCGCGGGTGCGGATCTGCACTTCGAAGGGAATGCCGTCCCGCCCGATCACCGTGGTGTGGAGGGACTGGTACATATTGGGCTTCGGCGTGGAGATATAGTCCTTGAACCGGCCCGGGATGGACTTGAAGAGCTCGTGGATGATGCCGAGGGCGGTGTAGCACTCCAGCTCCGTGTTCACGATGATGCGGATGGCGTAGAAGTCGTAGATCTCGTCGAAGCTCTTGTTCTGGTTGAACATCTTCCGGTAGATCGAATAGACGGTCTTGACGCGTCCTTCCAGCGTGAAGTGGATGCCGTATTCCTCCAGCTTCTCGGCGACATAGGCACGGGTGTTCTCGATGAAGTTCTGGTTCTGGCCGTATTTGCGCTCGATATCGTTCGAGACCTCCGCGTAGCCGATGGGGTCGAGGTAGGAGAGGGCGAGGTTTTCCAGTTCCTGCTTGATCCTCTGCATACCGAGACGGTGCGCGAGGGGGGCGTAGACGTGCATGGTCTCGAGAGCGGTCGCCCTTCTCTTGGCCTCCGGCTTCACCCCGAGGGTCCGCATATTGTGCAGCCGGTCGCAGAGCTTGATGAAGATGACCCGGATATCCTTCGACATGGCGAGGAGCATCTTGCGGATGTTCTCGATGTTGGCCTCTTCCTTGTCCTCCACGTTGATGGCCTTCATTTTCGTCAGGCCGTCCACCAGCATGGCGACGTCTTCCCCGAAGCGGTTGCGGATGATCTCGACGCTCGTCTTTTCCGGGCAGTCCTCCACCGTGTCGTGGAGAAACGCGGCGCAGATCGAATCCGTGTCGAGCCCGAGGGAGGCGACGATCTCCGCCACGGCGACGGGATGGGAGATATAGGGCTCCCCGCTCACCCGGAACTGGCCTTCGTGCAGGGATTTCGCGTAGAGATAGGCCCTCTCCAGCTTTTCGACGTCGTAGTGCTTTTCGCTGGCGCGGATCATGGCAAGCAGGGGTTCGATCCCGGCGAAGGCCTTTTCCCCGGTCTGAGCGGCAGTCATGACGGGGCCGCCGTCCCGTTGTTCCATGTCAGTTGTCATTGTTCCCGTTCAAGTCCTCGCTCAGTTTTCTGAGGATCCCCGCGCTCATGAGGTCCACTTTCCCGTTCACCGGCACGGCCCGGAAGGCGAAGAGTTCCCTCTCCTCCGTCAGCCGCGTCACGCGGAAGAGCCCGAGTTCCCGGAAGGTGAGCAGAATGACTTTCAGTTTCGTGTATCCGATCCTCCGCCCATCCATCGCCGCGAGATATTCGAGTCCCCGGACCGTAAAGGCGTCCCGGTCGACCCGCAGTTCGCGCTTCAGGACGCCGTAGACCGCCGCGAAATCCGCCCGGTCCGGCAGAACGGCCGCCGCGGGAGCGATCCCTCTGAGGCTCTCTCCCGACCGGATCCGCGCGTACCAGTCCCGGTCGCGTTCTTCGGCTTCCATCTGGACGTCGGAAAGGCGCGCGTCCTTGACGATCAGCTGGAGGTTCCGCTGATGGCCGTATTCGTTGATATCCATCGTGAACATGACGTCCGCCGTATCGCCCGGGTAGAGGTCGATCTCCTGGATGGTCCGGCGGAAAAACATCGCCGTCACGGTCACGTTCCCCGCCTTGAGGAGCATCCGGGTATGCCTTCCGCCTCCCACCGCCGCGATATCCGACACCCGCGCCCCTTTCAGGACGAAGACGGGGACGGGATTCGACACGCCGAAGGGTTCGAGGGCGTAGAGCTCGCCCGCCTGTTCCAGCGTCAGATCCGCGGGGGTCAGTTCGCACTCCGCGTCGAGCTGGGGCGTCAGGTCCCATTCGGACAGGGCTTCCCGGGCGTAGGCGTTGATCCGCTCCCGGAAGGCGGGGAGATTGCCGCGCTTGACGGTGAGGCCCGCCGCGAGCTCGTGTCCGCCGAATTTTTCGAGCAGATCGGAACAGGAGGCCAGCGCTTCGACCAGGTTCATCCCCTTGACAGAGCGGCCGGAGCCCTTACCGGGATCGTCGTCGGACTTCTCCTCTCCGGTCCCCTCGAAGGAGACGAGGATGGAGGGGCATCCGTATTTCTCGGTGATCCGGGACGCCACGATCCCGATGATCCCGTGGTGCCAGTTCTCCGCGTCGAGGACGATCACCGGATCGCGGTTGAAGTCGTGCTTCGTGGCGATGAGGGCGTAGGCGTCCTCCATGATCTTGTTCTCTTCCGCCTGACGCTCCCGGTTGATCTCGCAGAGGCGGCGGGCGAGGGGGGCGGCTTCTTCGCAGTCCTTCGCAAGGAGGAGTTCCACCGCCATCGACGCGTCGCGGATCCGTCCGGCGGCGTTGATGCGGGGGGCCACCGTAAATCCGATGTAGGAGGCCGTGATCTTCTTCCGGCCGGGGTTCTTCGATTCCTCGCGGGTCGCTTCGAGCAGTTCCAGCAGTCCGGGCCGCGCGGTGTTTTCGATCAGGGAAAGGCCGTAGCTGACGATCAGGCGGTTTTCGTCCTGAATGGGCATGACGTCCGCCACGGTGCCGATCGCCACGAGATCCCCGTATTCCCGGGAGATCCGGCGCACGCATTCCAGCATTTCCTCTCCGGGGCAGAACAGGGTCTCGAGGGCGCAGAGGAGCTTGAAGACCACGCCGACCCCCGCCAGTTCCTTGAAGGGATAGGGGCAGTCCGGCCTGCGGGGATTCACCACGGCTTCGGCGTCGGGCAGGTCCCCGTGGCATTCGTGGTGGTCCGTGACGATGAAGGAGACTCCGAGTTCCTTTGCCGTCTTCGCTTCCGCGGATGCCGTGACGCCCGTGTCGACCGTGACGATCAGGCGGCATCCCTCCTCGGCGAGACGGCGGACCGCAGATTCCGATACGCCGTAGCCTTCGCTGGCCCGGGAGGGGATGTAATACCCCACGTCCGCCCCGCGGGAGGCGAGGTAGAGGTAGAGGGAGGTGACGGAGGTGACCCCGTCAACGTCGTAGTCCCCGTAAATGACGATCTGTTCGCCCTTCTCCACGGCTTCCCGGATCCGGGCCGCGGCTTTGTCCATGTCCTTCATGAGGAAGGGATCGTGGAGCTGTTCTTCCTCCTTCCCGAGAAAAGCCCGGGCGGCTTCGGGGGTCAGGCACCCGCGGTTTTTGAGCAGCTGTGCCGTAGGGAGGCGGATCCCGAGGGCTTTTGCGATGGCGAGGGCCTCCCCGTCCTCAGCCATCTCTGCGGCGGTCGTGATGATGTTCCAACGATTTCTGTACTGCATTATTCCATTCGCTCTTTTCGGTTTATATAAAAATTTTGTATTTCCATATTATTCCGCTTCATCCGGGGCGGTCTTCCGATCCCCGTTCAGACGCGCGACGATGCGGATGCGGGGGGACCGGGCGGCCATTCTGCGGTCGAAGATCCCGATGAAAACAAAGGACAGGACGAAACCCGCCGCGGCCGAGACCGTTCCCGCGCCCTGAGAGCCGAAGATCCGGCTCCCGGCGAAGTAAAACAGCCCGCAGACGAGGAGGGGGACGAGGAACACAAGGGCGGCGGCTCCGAGGATCTCGCGGCCTTCGGACTCCACTTCGACGATCTCGCCGGATAGGGCTCCGACCGCGTTGTCCGCCTTCGCCTTCATGGGACGGCTGTCCCCGACGATGCCGGTGATGGCGCAGTGTCCGCCGCATCCCGCGCTGTTCTCGCATCCTTCGCACATGGTGGAGCGCATGACCTCCACGACGGCGACGGAACCGTTCACTTCCACGACTTTCGCTCTCTGTCTCATGTTCTTCCCTTCCGATTCGTCATTTTCCGGTCCGGCGGGCGGGAGAACGGGCGGCCATCAGCTTCTGCGCCGTGCGGATCCCGTCGACCGCAGCCGAAACGATGCCTCCCGCGTATCCGGCTCCCTCTCCGCAGGGATAGATCCCGGGGTGTCCGAGGGCGCATCCGTCCTCTCCCCGCAGGATCCGCACGGGGGAGGAGGTTCTGGTCTCGACGCCCGTCAGCGGGACCGCGGGATCGTCGTAGCACCGGAGCTTCTTTCCGAATTCCGCGAGCCCTTCCCGGAGCATCTCCGTGACGAAGGGCGGGAACAGGGCGCCAAGATCCGCTGGGACGACCCGTCCGTTCCGGTAGGTGGGCACAATGCGGGAGTATTCCGTCCCGTGCCGTCCGCTCATCAGATCCCCGACGGTCTGGCAGGGCGCGTCGTAGTTCTTCCCTCCCGCCGCGAAGGCCGCCCGCTCCAGTTCTCTCTGGAACGCGATGGCGGAGCGCGGATCGGATCCGAAGTCCTCCGGGTGAACGGACACACAGACCGCGGCGTTGGCGTTGACCCCGTCCCTTGCCCGGTAACTCATCCCGTTCGTGACGACGCCGCCCTCCTCGCTGGCGGATGGGACCACCACCCCGCCCGGGCACATGCAGAAGGTGTAGCACCCCCGTCCGTCCCGCCTGTGGGAAAGCTGGTATTCCCCCCGTCCGAGGAGCGGATCGCCCGCGTGCTCGTGGAAGAGGGCCTCGTCGATATCCTTCTGCAGATGCTCCGCCCGGACGCCCACGGAAAAGGGCTTGGCTTCGACGGCGAATCCCGCGGAAATGAGCTCGCCGACGATGTCCCGGGCGCTGTGTCCGGTGGCGAGGATCAGGGCGTCGAAGGGGATCTCCTCCCCTGCCGCCGTCAGTCTGCCGTCCCTGAGATCCCGGACCGGGGCGTGATAGCGGATCTCTCCGCCGAGGGAACGGATCTTTTCGTCCGCCCTCTTCACCACGTCCCGCAGGATATCCGTGCCGACGTGGGGTTTTGATTTATATAAGATGTCCTCCGGCGCGCCGAGATCGCAGAGGGTTTTGAGGACCCACGCGGTCAGGGGGTCGCCGATGCGGGTGGTGAGCTTGCCGTCGGAGAAGGTCCCCGCTCCCCCCGCGCCGAACTGGATATTGCAGTCGGGGTCGAGGATCCCGTCCTTCACGAAGCGTTCCACCGCCGCCGTCCGCTCCTCCACCGGTCCGCCGCGCTCGAGGATCAGGGGGGAATATCCCTCCTCGGCCAGCAGCAGTCCGGCGAACATCCCGGCGGGCCCGAATCCGGCGATCACCGGGCGGTGGTTCAGGGGAGCGCCCCCCCGCGGCCGTTCGAGGACCGGCTCGGAGTGGAGGCGGATCTTTCCCTCTTCCCCGCTCTTTTTAAGCTTCGAGGTCAGTTTCGGTCCGGCTTCCGTCTCCCCGTACACGGTATAGACGAAGACGATCCCGCCCCGGCGCGCGTCGATGGCTTTTCTTGCGATTTTGAGGTTTTCCGCCGCGGCTCCGGTTTCGTGCCGGATGAGGGAGGCGGCGCGTTTCACGGCTTCCCGGTCCGTTTCCTCCCCGTTCATGCCGAAGAGATAGGGGACGCGGACGCCCGGGACTTCCAGTCTGATGCGGTCCATCCGGTCCTCCGTCATTCTTCCGTAAAGGTGACGGCGATCTCGTAGGAGCCGAGGGCGAGCACCTCGCTGCGCCAGAGAGAATCCACGTTCACGTCGGCGCGGACCCGGATGGAGCCGGTGTTGGTGCTGCTGTACGGGCTCATATCGAACACGAGCGTGATGTCGTCCGCTTCGATCCGGGAAAGCGCTTCCACGGGACCGAGCAGGGTGACGATCATGGGTTCGCGCTCCCAGGTATAGTGTACGCCCTCCTTCGCGCCGGTGTCCTCGATATTCGTTCCCGGGATCAGGATCTCCCGGGTCTTGAGGGAGGGGTCGATCACCGCCGAGACTTCGATCTGGGTGGAGGAAAGCGTCACGTCCTCCGTCGGGATCAGAATGGCGGTCTTTCTCAGCCGTCCGGCGTCGAATTCGATCTTTTCGTCGATCAGGATCGGCTCGATCAGATTCCCCCGGTCGATCACCTCGGGGGCGCCCGTGACCGTGACCGAATCGGGACTCAGCGCGACGGCGGTGTTGTCTTCGTTCAGGAATCCCCAGCGGAACCGCACCTTCACGGGCTGGACCGCGGATTTATAGACCGGCACGGTCACGGTGACCTGCCGCGGGGAGTAGTCGATATAGGGAGAGGTGACCGCTTCTCCCCGGGAATTGAGCAGAACGACGTCCTCGGTCAGAACGGCGGTGCGGGTCACGTCGGTCAGATCCAGTTTCACCTGGGCGGCTTTGATGCTGTTGAGGACCGTTTTCGGCCCGGTGACGGTGATTTTGTCCACGGGGAAATCGACGGTGCCGGTGAAGCATCCCTCGGGCAGGGAGGTGTTTTCGCGCTGTTCCGTGAGATCCACCGAGATCGTCATGGCGGTGTCGATGAAGACGGAAATGGTGTCCTGCGACTTGCCGGCGAGCTTGCATCCCGAGGGCACGTCGACGTCGACCTTGACGCTGTACCGCCCTCCCGCCGTCACGGAAGAGGAGTCCGAAAACAGGGAGGAGAGGTCCGCCGTCACGGGTATATCCTTCTCCGAGTACTTTGAGAGCGTGCTCTTCTTGCCGGACAGGGTGACGTCGATCATGGTGCCGTACCCGCTGTAAACCGCGAGGTTCTTGTCGGCGAGGGCGTCCGTCCCGGCGAGCTCGACCGTCAGATGGGAGAAGATCTGCTCGTATTCGGGGGATTCCACGGACATGACGTAGATCCAGAGGAAGAAGGCCGCCAGCGTGCAGAGGATCTTTGCCGCAAGATCCGAGCCGTGGGACCGGTGCTGCGTCGGCTTTGCCGGGTCGTTTTGTTTCACGCTCATGGGACCTCCTTTCTCACTTCTGTTCTCCGCCCCGCTCCCCGTTCTTATCCTCCCGGGCGGGGACTTTTTCCCGCATCCGGTGGATCAGATCGAAGGGGCTCCGGGCAGGCTCCGTGGCGAGCTGTTCGGTGAGGAACGCACGGAGCGAATCGGGGTCGTAGCCCCGGACGAGATTGCCCTCCACGGCCGTGGAAATGATGCCGGTCTCCTCGGACACGATCACGACCACGGCGTCGCTGTTTTCGCTCATGCCGATGCCCGCCCGGTGCCGCGTCCCGAGATCCTTGATGATATCGGGATTCGAGGACAGGGGAAGCAGGCAGCCCGCGGCGTTGATGCGTCCGTCCCGGATGATCATCGCGCCGTCGTGCATAGGGGCTTTGTTGAAAAAGATGTTCTTGATGAGGAAGGAGGCGGGATAGGCGTCGATCACGGTACCCGTCAGGATCATGTCCCCGAGCTTGGTGGTGCGCTCGAAGACGATCAGGGCTCCGGTCTTCGATTCCGCGAGATCCCCCACGGCTTCGGTGACCTCCTCGATCATGTGCTGGACCGTGGCGGCGTCCCGGGGCTCCCCGAGGGATTTGAATCCCTTGATCGGGGTCGCGCCGACCTTCTCGAGCACGGAGCGGATCTCCGGCTGGAACAGGATCACGAGGGTGATGAAGCCGATCTGGAAGACGTTCTTGAGGATATACTGGAGGAGGTACATGTCGAGGACCGACGAAACGATCTGGACGGCCAGCAGGAAGAGAACCCCCAGCGCGAGCTTGCCGGCTCTCCGCTCCCGGATGAACCGATAGAGAAAGTACAGAAGCACGCTGACGCAGAGAATGTCGATCACGTCGGGGAATGAGATCCCCTTCACGATGGACCAGAGATCCGCAAGACGCGGCGGCAGCGTGAGAAGCAGAAGCCGCAAGAGAACACCTCCCCTATGATACGATTATTGTATTATACCATACCCCGGCGCGTTTTTCAAACCCTTTTGATGAATTTCCTGCGAAAGATCGCGTTTTTTCGGGAAGAGTTTTTCCGCCTCCGAAATCTCGCACAAAGACGGCTTGCATATTGCCGGTATATTTATGCACCTCTGTTCACAATTCCCCCTTTCTTTTTGAAAAAGTTTGTGGTATAATATCTGAAATCATCGGATGGGAGGAGTCATGGACAAAAGGCTCGTCAAAAGCTGTTCGGTCGTCGTGGGACACTACGGCGGCGGCAAGACCAATTTCGCCGTCAATCTCGCGCTCGCGCTGAAGGCGGAAAAGCCACAGACCCCGGTCCGCATCGCCGATCTCGACACGGTCAATCCCTATTTCCGGACGGCGGACGCCTCGGAACTGCTCCTCTCCCGCGGCGTGATCCCGCTTCTGCCGGAATTCGCGGGGAGCAACGTGGACATTCCGATGATCCCCTCCGCCCTCCGGTCAGCGGTGCGCGACCCCGCGGGATTCACGGTGGTCGACGTGGGCGGGGACGACGGGGCCGTGGCCCTCGGGATGTTCCGCTCCGATATCCAAGCGGCGGACGCGGGGGTGTTCTTCGTCGTCAACCGGTTCCGGCCTCTCATCGCCACGGCGGAGGGCGCGCGGGACTGCATGGCGGAGATCGAGGAGCTCTCGGGACTGCGGTGCACGGCTCTCGTCAACAACTCCAACCTCGGGGCGGAGACGGAGGCGCGGGACCTGCTCGACTCCCTGGAATACGCCCGGGAATGCGCGGAGCTTTGTTCCCTTCCCATCCTCTGCCACTGCTACATGCCCGCCCTCGTCCCGGATCTGCCGGAGAAGTTCGCCTCCGCCGGCGGGGATCCCTCCCTGCTCTTCCCGATGGAGCAGGCGACGAAGCAATTATTCTGAAAGCTCACAAGGAGGAAACCTTATGAATAAAGTTTCATTCAGAACCGAACGGTGCAAGGGCTGCGGCCTCTGCGTCGCGGTATGTCCGAAAAAGATCATCGAACTGGACGCCTCCGCTCTGAACGAGAAGGGCTATCATCCCGCCCGGATCACGGATCAGGAGAAGTGCATCGCGTGCGCCATGTGCGCCACCATGTGCCCGGACTGCGTCATCAAGGTCGAGAAAGACGTCTGAGGGAGGTTTATATGTCTGACAAAGTATTGATGAAGGGCAACGAAGCCATCGCGGAAGCGGCCATCGCGGCGGGCTGCGTCTATTTCTTCGGGTATCCGATCACCCCCCAGACCGAGGTTGCGGAATACATGGCGCGCAGGCTCCCGAAGGTGGGCGGCCTCTGTCTCCAGGCGGAGAGCGAAGTCGCGGCGATCAACATGCTGATGGGCGCGTCCGCCGCAGGCACCCGGGCCATGACCTCCTCCTCCTCCCCGGGGATCTCGCTGAAATCCGAGGGCATTTCCTACATCGCCGGATGCGACCTGCCCTGCCTGATCGTGAACGTGCAGCGCGGCGGTCCGGGTCTCGGCGGCATCCAGCCTTCCCAGCAGGACTACTATCAGGCGACCCGCGGCGTCGGTCACGGAGATCTGCGTCTGATCGTTCTCGCCCCCTCTTCCGTGCAGGAAATGGCTTCCCTGACGGCGGAGGCTTTCGATCTCGCGGACACCTACCGGATGCCGGCGATGCTTTTGGCGGACGGGGCTCTCGGCCAGATGATGGAGCCCGTCGACTTCTCGGCGTTCCCGAAGCGCGATCTGCCCCCGAAGGACTGGGCGACGAACGGCACGAAGGGCGCGCGCAAGAAGAACATCGTCAACTCCCTCTTCATCGAGCCGGACAAGCTGGAGCAGTCGATCCTCACCCGCTACGAGCGGTACAAAAAGGTCGAGGCGGAGGAAGTGCGGTACGAGGAAGTCATGACCGAGGACGCGGACATCGTGCTCGTGGCGTTCGGCATCACGGCCCGCATCGCGAAGAGCGCGATCGCAGAAGCCCGGAAGGCGGGCGTGAAGGCGGGTCTTCTCCGTCCCATCACCCTCTGGCCCTTCCCGAAGAAGCGGCTCGGCGAACTGGCGGACACGGCGAAGGCCTTCGTCTCCGTCGAAATGTCGATGGGTCAGATGGTCGACGACGTCCGTCTGGCGGTGAACGGCAAGCGTCCCGTCTCCTTCTTCGGGCGGACCGGCGGCATCATCCCCTCCGTGGAAGAAGTCACGGCGGAGATCCTGAACGTTTCGGCGTCGCTCTGAGGGCGCGGCAATCTGAATACGGACTTGGAAGAGGTACGATAAATGAAAACTGTATTTGACAGACCCGCGGCGCTCACGGACGTGCCGCTGCACTACTGCCCCGGATGCACCCACGGGATCGTGCACCGTCTGGTGGCGGAGACCATCGACGAGCTCGGGATCCTCGGGTCCGCGGTGGGCATCGCTCCCGTCGGATGCTCGGTATTCGCCTACAATTACTTCGAATGCGACATGATCGAAGCCGCTCACGGACGCGCTCCGGCTGTGGCGACCGGCGTCAAGCGGACCCATCCCGACGCCGTTGTCTTCACCTATCAGGGCGACGGCGACCTGGCTGCCATCGGCACGGCGGAAACCGTCCACGCGGCGACCCGCGGCGAAAACATCACGGTCATTTTCATCAACAACTGCATCTACGGCATGACGGGCGGCCAGATGGCCCCGACGACGATCCCCGGACAGGTCACGACGACCTCCCCCTACGGGCGGAAGCGCAACGTGCAGGGCAGCCCGATCCGCGTCTGCGAAATGCTCTCCACCCTCGACGGCGTCGCGCTCGCGGCCCGCGTGACGGTAGACTGCCCGAAGAACATCCTGCAGGCGAAGAAGATGATCAAGAAGGCGTTCCAGAATCAGATCGACAAGAAGGGCTTCTCCATCGTGGAGGTGCTCTCCACCTGCCCGACCAACTGGGGCCTCGCTCCTCTCGACGCCCTGCAGTGGCTCCGCGACAACATGATCCCCTACTATCCCCTCGGCGTCTACAAGGACGGCGAAGCGATCCGGGACGAAGAGTGAGAAAGGAGACGCGACATGACGACACGATTCATTTTCGCAGGCAGCGGCGGTCAGGGCATCCAGTTCTCCGGCAAGCAGATGGCAAAGACGGGAATGCACGTCGGCCTGAACGTGACCTTTCTCCCCTCCTACGGCCCCGAAATGCGCGGCGGCACCTCCAACTGCACGGTGGTGATCTCCGACGGCGAGATCGGCTCCCCCTCGGTGTCCTCCCCGGACATTCTGGTGGCGATGAACCTGCCCTCTTTCGACAAGTTTGAGCCGAAGGTGGCGCCGGGCGGGATCCTCTTCTGCGACTCCACGCTGGTGAACAAGAAGAGCGAACGGGACGACATCAAAGCGGTCTACGTCCCCGCGACGGGTCTCGCGAGCGACAACGGCCTGACGGGATTCGCCAACGTCATTCTGCTGGGCGTGATTTTGAAAGTCACGGGGATCTTCGAATTCAAGGACTTCGAGGACTATCTGCTCTCGAACATCCCCGCCTCGAAGACGGCTCTGATCGAGAAGAACAAAGCCGCGCTGGAACTGGGATATGCCTATCCCGTGGAATAAACTGCGCACAGTAAAAAGGATCTGTCTCAGGGCAGGTCCTTTTCTTTGTCCCGGCATGAAACCCCGGGTTGTTTTTTCCAACCGGCATGAAACTTTCCGGTTCTTGACGGGGAAAAGCGTCCGACCCTGGGCGCCGCCGCGTCCATGCAGGAAATTTCCTTTTTACTTTTTTGTGAAACCCTCTTGACAACGGACTCGCCGCGTGCTATAATGCACCAAACCGATGAGGAAGAGTGAGTAGGGACTGGACGAGCCTCTCAGAGAGCCGCGGGCGGTGGAATCGCGGCAGGTATCGCAGAACTGAATGGACTTCCGAGGGCGACCGGAAAGGATCTGTCCGCATCTTGGCAGACGGTCCCGGTATGGAAGCCGGAGATGGATCTCCGTCAACAAAATCCGGCGTATAATGGTACGCGCAGAGTGGACGCGGATTTCGCGTCAAGCCGGGTGGCACCGCAGGAATGATGTTTTTCATCCTGTCCCAGCTTATCGTTGTTGGGACGGGATTTTTGTTTTTCTTCCCTGTCCCGGAACCATTCTTATTTTCATTCCGTACAACGGAAAGGAGAACAGCCATGGCACAGCAGAACATCCCCTACAAGATCTATCTGGAAGAAAACGAGATGCCGACGACGTGGTATAACGTCCGGGCCGATATGACGAACAAACCCGCTCCGCTGCTCAATCCGGGCACCCTCCAGCCCATGACCGCCGAGGAACTGTCCGGCGTCTTCTGCGAGGAGCTTGTGGCGCAGGAACTCGACAACGATACGCGCCTCATCCCCATCCCGGACGAGATCCGCGATTTCTACAAGATGTACCGTCCGTCCCCGCTGGTCCGCGCCTACTGCCTCGAAAAGAAGCTGGACACGCCGGCGAAAATCTACTACAAGTTTGAAGGCAACAACACCTCCGGCTCCCACAAGCTGAATTCCGCGATCGCGCAGGCATACTACGCCAAGAAGCAGGGTCTGAAGGGC
>JAEEGL017167469.1_pt1 | contig 12931 bp, 9 predicted proteins | sample 9134231 | NCBI WGS metagenome assembly JAEEGL01 (sample SAMN16246548, study PRJNA631951) | gut metagenome | biome: gut microbiome; feature: rumen; material: fiber-attached | host: Bos | place: Iran: Karaj | collected 2018-10 | reverse complement strand
CAAGGGCATCGCTGGATCTCTTAAGGGCCTGCCAGGCAAAGGCTTATGTCTCGGGGCGGGATTACGTCATCCCCGAGGACGTCCTGGCCATGGCGGAGGCGGTCCTGCCCCACAGGCTCATGATTACGGCCGAAGGCCGGATGAACCGCATCACGGGGGAGGAGATCATAAGGCGCATCCTGCGGGAGGTGAAGGTGCCGCAATGAGACTTACCGGTAGCCGAAGGAAGAGAACGGGGACCGGCGCGCCGCGCCGCAGCTCCCCGCGGAAGGAAATGCTCTCCGCAAGGAGGGCGTTCTTTCTCTATATCGTTCTCGTCGCACTGGTCTTTGCGCTGGTGACTTTCCGCGAGGGCGCTCTTTCCTATGCCGTTTTCTACACAGTGATCCTGCTTCTGCCGGCTTATCTGGCCTACTGCGTCTACATCCGCTTCGCGCTGAATATCTTCCAGGAGCTCTCCGCCCACAAGGTGACGAAGGGAGAGGAGTCCGGATACCGGTGCATCATCGAGAACACAGGCCCCCTTCCGATCAACGGGCTTAAGCCGGTCTGGGAGGACAGGCTCTCCACCGCGTCGCGCGCGGGAGAGTATCCCTTCCTGTCGCTTCCCCCACGGTCCAGGGTCGAGATCACCATGCCCGTCGTGTGCCGCTACGCAGGTACCTATGAGATCGGCATAACGGACTTTATTGTGCGGGAATGTTTCGGGCTCTTTGCCCTGAAGATCCCCTGCCCTGCCCGTTTCCGGGCGGTGGTCCGCCCTGCGGTCACCGGGACGGCGCAGGCTGCGATGGCCTTCAAGGACCTCGAGAGCGAGGCCAGGATGCGCCATCCCCTGGAGAAGGAGCCGATGCTGACCGGGGATCTGAGGCCGTACATACCCGGTGACCGGCTGCATGCGGTTCACTGGAAGAACTACGCCCATTCCGGGGAGCTGCTTACCAGGACGAGCGACGACGAGGAGACGAAGGAGATCCGCCTGGTGCTGGTGCCGGCGGAGGAACCGAGGCGGTTCGAGGAGTACGTCCGCCGGGACGCGTTTCTGGAGTTCGCCGTTTCTGCCGCCGCCTTTTTCTCGGATTCCCGGCGTCAGGCCAGTTTTATCTATCCCCGGGACAGCGTCCGGGAGCAGGTCGTCTCGGACGAGGAGAGCTTTTACGCCTTCTATGAGGCCGTTTCCGACGGCCTTTTCTACGGAAACGCGAAGGACAGGGAGGCGCTTCTTTCGGTGCCGGCGCACGACGAATCGGTGCTGGTCCTCTTCATACGGGAGACGGACTTTGACGAGAGCCGGGACCGGGAAGGCGGCGGATTCTCCCGTTATCCGGGAGAACCGGAAAGCGTTGGGGGAGCGGTATGACGGAACGCAGCGGACTTGTCAGCGAACTTATCCAGCACCGCATCGGGGAGACCCTGTACCGCCTGCTTGCCCTTGTTCTGGGCCTGTACCTGGCCGGACGCGCGCTGCCGGAGAGAATCAGTGTTCCCCTTGTCCTGGTATTCCTCGTCATTGATGAGGTGATGCTCTGGGCGGGGGAACTGACGGAGCACACCGTGACAGCTGCAGTGATCACAGGGGCGATGACCGTCCTGGTGGTCCTTGCGCTCCGGGAGCCCAGGCGTCTGGAGCTTCCGGCTGCGTTCCTGGTCTTCCTTCTCTTCCGGGTTCTGCAGCGCTCCGCGCTACTTCGGAGGGCAGTCCTCATCAGCCTTATCGCGGCACTGGCCATGGTGCCGCCCGCCGAGCTGCCCCGGCCGGCAGCCGCGGCGGCGGTCGTCCTTGTGCTGATGGAGCTGGAGAGCGTCTTCCACCGCGGGGAGAAGATGCGGTACTACCTTCTTTTTGTCCTGCTGGAGATCGCCGTCTGGGCGATGCCGGGCGAGCAGCAGAGGTTCGACTGGAGCTTTATCTACCGTATCGGCGACCGGATGGCCGGCGTGGCGGAAAGCTTCATGATGAACGCCGAGTACCTCTTCTCCGAGATGGGAATCACCGGACAGTATGCCGGCGGCTACAGCGGCCTGGGCCGGGTCGGCGGAGGCATAAACGGGGAGGGCCGGATCGAGGTCCTTCTGGACAGGAGGCCGGGGAAGGAGAGGCTGTATCTCACCGGTTCCGTGTTCCGCGACCTGAAGTCCTCCGGATGGTCAGGCCGGGTGAGGTCCGACGACATCCCCGACGGATGGTATCTCGACTTCCTGAACGCCCTTGTGCAGCAGGATGTCACGGTTGAGGAGGCCGCCTGTTTCGCGCAGATGAAGGACAACACGGTGACCTTCGGGTATCTGCGCACCCGGGATCTTCTGCATCCCGGATCAATGGTTCTCCTCGACGGCGCGGGCGGGGACCTGACAGACGACAGGGCAAGTTTTCTCCTCTCGTCCTCAAAGGGACGCAAATACCGCTACAGCTTCAAGTACATCGCGTTTGACTACGCCAATCCCTATCTGGTGAGGGTACTTCGGACCGCGCCGGACTTCGCCTTCGGCTATGCGGACTATGAAACGCTGAAGAACTACAGCCGCAGCCTTTTCCCTTCCTTCCGCTTCACGGAGGAAATCCCGGAGGAGGATTACGATAAGCATATCCGGGCGAGGTCGGCGGAGGTGCCTTCCGGCGCGGGGAAGGACCGGAGGGAGAGTGTCCCGGAGGAGGTAAGGGCGCTCGCGGAGGAAGTCACGGCGGACGCGGAGACGGTCTTCGACCAGTGCCTCGCCGTGGAGACGTACCTCAGACAGTATACCTATGATCCCACCGCGGATTTTTCCGGCGAGGAGGACTTCGTCCGGACCTTCCTCTTTGAGGAAAAGAGGGGCTACTGTGTGCACTACGCCTCGGCGATGGCCGAGCTTCTCTGGGCGCTGGACATCCCGGCGCGGGTCGCGGAGGGGTACGATGCCGGCAGCGGCCGCCTCGATGAGGACAGGGCAAAACTGATCCTTCGCGGATCGGCGGCGCACGCCTGGCCGGAGGCGTACATTGACGGCTACGGCTGGGTCGCGTTCGAGCCGTGCGCGGTCAAATTCCGCACAGGATCCGAAAGCCTGGCATGGGGCTATCTTGTAAAAGAGGCCGATGAGACCCTCGAAGGAGTTCCGGCCGGCGGGCCGGAAGGGTATACTCCCGCGTCTGCGGAAGAGGCCTCGTTCCTCCCTGAGCCGGTTCCGGAGCCGGAGCCGGAAGCGCCCTCTGTCATGGAGGTCCTTCTGCCTTATCTCCGGACCGGAGGGATTATCTTTGCGGCGGTTCTTCTTGCCTCGGTTCTCCTCGTCACGGCGGCGGTGCTTCTGAAGGTGCTGCGCTACCGCAGGGCAGACAATCCGGGCAGGCTTTCCATGCTGATGGAGGATATACGGAAGCTGATTAAGTATCTTGCGCCGGAGGAGGACTGGACGAACCGCCCTCTGGCCTTTTATGAGGAGGTGCTTGCGCGCCTTAACGGCAAGGCGGACCGGAGAACGGCGAAGGCCGTGTTTGAGGCGTACCGCCGGTCGAGATTTGCCGGAAGGCCGCCGGGGGACAGGGTGATCAGCCAGGCGAGGATACTGAGGGGACAACTCATGGAACAGATGTCCACTGTCAGATCATTGCTATGCCTTTGGGGGAAATTGTGATACTCTTTAATTAATCTTATCCAGGAGGTAGATAATTATGCTGAATGTTCAGATCTGTATCGGAAGCGCATGCCATATGAAGGGCTCGCGCGATGTGATTAACCGCTTAAAGGAGCTGGTTGCCGAGAATCATCTTGAGGACAAGGTCATGCTGAACGGATCCTTCTGCACAGGCAACTGCCAGCACGCGGTCTGCGTGACCATTGACGATACGCTCTATTCTCTCTCCCCCGAGACGACGGACGCGTTCTTTGAGAACGAGATCCTGGGCAGGGTTTCCTGACGGGGACAGATAAAGCGGCTTCGCTTTGCGGCGAAGCTCCGAAGGCTCCCGCGGACCGCAGATCCGGGGCCGGAGAGATCGGTTCAGAATGTATATAGATTTCAATTCAATTAAATGCAGGCACTGCTACAAGTGTGTCCGCAACTGCGAGATCAAGGCGATCAACGTGCGCGGGGGAAGGGCGGAGATCATTGAGGATCACTGCATCCTGTGCGGCAAGTGCCTGCAGGTATGTCCTCAGGAAGCCAAAACTCTCGTGTCCGAGCTGGACGATGTGAAGGCCATGATAAGAAGGGGAGAGCGCGTCGCAGCGACGGTAGCCCCTTCCTACCTTGGTCTTTTGAAGTTCGAAAAGATGGGACAGGTGCGTTCCGCGCTGATGAAGCTGGGCTTTGAGGATGCCTTCGAGACCAGCGAAGGCGCCGCGGTGGTGACGAACGAGTATCTGCGTCTTATCCGGGAGGGTAAGATGGAGAACATCATCACGACCTGCTGCCCCGCTGCCAACGAGCTGATTGAGCTGTATCATCCCTCGCTCGTACAATACCTTGCGCCGGTCGTCTCTCCTATGATTGCATCCGGCAAGATCATAAAGAAGCGCATGGGAGAGGATGTCCGCGTCGTCTTTATCGGTCCCTGCATCGCGAAGCGCAAGGAGGCCAGGGATCCCAGGAACAGCGGGATCATTGACGCTGTCATCAGTTTTGACGATCTGAAGCAGTGGCTTAACGAGGAGTCGATTGAGATCGGGCAGTGCGAGGATACGCCCTTCGCGGAGGATCCGATGGTCAACCGGATCTATCCGGTGACGGGCGGCGTACTGCGCTCCGTGCGGGCGTCGCTGGAGAAGGAACTGCCCGACAGATACCGCAAGTTCTATGTGCATGGGATGAAGGACTGCATCGACCTGTGCAGGGACATGGAGAACGGCGGCGTCAGGGACTGCTTCATCGAAATCAACGTCTGCGACGGCGCGTGCATCAAGGGGCCGACGGTCAGGGATACCGACGTCTACAAGTACAAGATCAAGCTTGACATGCAGGAGAGCGTGAGTCCGGATCCTATGGCGGAGAGCGAAATCGCCGTGCTCACAGAAGGGCTTTCGTTTGATAAGCGATTCGAGGACCGCTCCCTTAAGGATGAAATGCCCTCGGAGGAGGAAATCCGCAGGATCCTGGCCAAAACCGGCAAGTTCTCCCCGAAGGACGAACTCAACTGCGGCGCCTGCGGCTATCCGACCTGCCGGGACAAGGCTGTCGCCGTGTTCCAGAACAAGGCGGAGACCGAGATGTGCATTCCGTACCTGACCACCCAGGCGGAATCCATGTCGAACCTGATCATGGAAGAGAGCCCGAACGCCGTTATCCTCACCAGCAGGGACTATGACATCCTGGATTACTCCGCGGCGGGCGAGCGCTTCTTCGGTGTGCCGAAGCAGCGGGCGCTCAAAATGAAGCTTACGGAGATTCTCGATACGAAGTACTGCGACGAGGTGTTCCGGACCGGCAGGAATATCTACGGCCATACGGAATACTATGAGCAGTACGGTATTACGACACTCCAGAATATCGTCTACATCCCCCGGCAGAACTGCATCCTGATGACCATTATCGATACGACGGAGCAGACCCGCAGGGAGAAGCAGGAGTATCAGGACCGCATCACCTACATCGACATGGCCCAGGACGTGATCCGGGACCAGATGATCACGGCACAGAAAATCGCGGCGCTCCTGGGTGAGACAACAGCCGAGACCAAGGCTACGCTCTCGAAGCTTGTGGATTCCATGAACAGGGGAAGGGAGAAGCAGGGCACCGGCCCTGCGGAGGCCGCGAAGCCGGATCCGAAGAACCGGTACGGCACGACGGACACGGATCTTCCGGTCTCCGGACAGACGGCCGGCCTGAATCTCAGCACCGCATACAGTGCCCCGGCAAAGGAAGCGGAGGAGAAGCCGAAGTTAAAGATCAACACTGCGTACAGCGCGCCGGCGAAGGAAGCGGAGGAGAAGCCGAAGTTAAAGATCAACACCGCGTACAGCGCGCCGGCGAAGGAAGCGGAGGAGAAGCCGAAGCTGAAGATCAACACCGCGTACAGCGCCCCGGCGAAGGAGGAAGGCGCGCCGAAGCAGTTCAAGGTCGTAAAGACCTACAGTAAGCCGGAAGACGACGGCTCATCAGGAAACCGTTCATGAATGTAACAACAGAGATTGCCTATAAGAGCCTCAATCATGTCGGGGAGATCCTCTGCGGCGATCAGGTGGAGATCGTCCACCGCAGCGATTCCGATATCGTTGTGCTCGCGGACGGAATGGGAAGCGGCGTCCGGGCAAATATGCTCTCAATCCTGACCAGCCGGATTTTCGGGACGATGCTCAAGGAAGGCGCGAACCTGATGGACTGCGTGGAAACCGTCGTGGATACGCTGCCGGCGGACCCGCTGACCGGGGTGTCCTTCTCGACCTTCACCGTGCTTCAGATCTTCCATGATCAGAGGGGAATCCTGATTGAGTACGAGAATCCGCCCTGCATCTTCATCCGGGACGGACAGCTGGTGAGGATTCCCGAGAACGAGCACGTCGTATTGGGGAGGCACATTAATACCTACAGCTTTACCGCAAAGCCGGGCGACACCTTCCTGCTTATGAGCGACGGCACGATTCACGCCGGCATCGGGCACTCCATGAGTTTTGGCTGGCCCTGGGAGGATATCGCGGCCTACGCAGTGCGCTGCCACACGGAGGGCCAGTCGCCGATGCGGGAGGCGGTCCGAATCACAAATGCCTGTGACGACCTGTATCACGGCGAACCCGCGGATGACACGACCGTGGCCTGTGTCCATGTGACGACGGCGAAGCGGCTGCATCTGATGACCGGCCCCGCCAGGAACAAGGACGACGACGAGCGCATGGTGGCCGCATTCATGGAAGGCGGAAGCGATGTCCTGAGGATCGTGAGCGGGGGAACCAGCTCCTCGATCGTCTCCCGCGTCATCGGAAAACCGATCACGGTGTCCATGGACTACGACGACCCGGAGATCCCGCCCATCGCGTATATCGAGGGCATAGATCTCGTGACGGAGGGAGTGCTTACGCTCGCAAGGGTTATCCGGATTCTGAAGCAGTATAAGGACTCGGAGAATGTCGGGTACGAATTCTTCGAGATGCTCGAGCAGACCAACGCCGCGTCCAGGGTGGCCCGAATGATCATCGAGGACTGCACGGAAATCCGTCTTTTTGTGGGTACGGCCGTGAACTCGGCTTACCAGAACCCGGATCTTCCGCTGGAGCTCGGCGTCCGGCAGAACCTGACAAGGCAGCTTGTCGACGCGATGGAATCGATCGGGAAGCAGGTGGAAATCTACAGTTTCTAGCAAGGCGCCCCGTACCGCTCGGGGCGGACAGCCCGGAGAAGCTCTTTCCTTCAGGAAGTGAATAACGGCGAACCGCCGTTCAGGAGGTATCTATGATAGTAAATGACCAGACAACCAGTGACATTACCAAACGGATTTTCCGTGAGACCGCCAGGATTGCCTGGAGTGGAGAGTTCGAGTCTCAGCGGGATGATCTTCCGGAGATGATTATTCCGGGACCGCTTCCGGAATTCCGCTGCTGCATCTACCGCGAGCGCGAAATCATCCGGGAGAGAGTCCGCCTGGCCAGGGGCAACTGCCCGGGCAAGAACAAGACCATGAACATCGTGCAGGTTATCCCCGCCGCGTGCGACGACTGTTCCATCGCGACCTATACCGTCACGGATAACTGCCACGGATGCATCGGTCACGCCTGTTACAATTCCTGCCGCTTCGGAGCGGTCTCCCTCGTCAGGGAGCAGGGAAGGCTCCGCGCGCACATCGATCCGCAGAAGTGCAAGGAGTGCGGAATGTGCGCGAAGAACTGCCCTTACCAGGTCATTGTCCACCAGGTCCGCCCCTGCAAGCAGGCCTGCCCGGTCAACGCGATTACCATGGACGAGGTCACCGGCCTGTGCGTCATTGACGAGAGCAAGTGCATCCAGTGCGGCCACTGCATCCACGCGTGCCCGTTCGGCGCGCTCGGCGCGAAGACCTTCATCATCGACGTAATCAATATGATCCGCTCCGGAAGGCGCGTCTACGCCATGGTGGCGCCCGCCGTGGAGGGACAGTTCGGCAAGGACATCACGCCGGATTCCTGGAGAATCGCTTTACAGAAGGTCGGTTTTGAGGACATGATCGAGGTCGCCCTGGGCGGCGACATGACGGCTGCTTCCGAGGCGGACGAGTGGGCGGAGGCCTATGCCGCGGGCGAGAAGAAGACCACATCCTGCTGCCCGGCCTTTGTCAACATGATTCAGAAGCACTATCCCAAGCTGGCGGAGAAGATCTCCACCACGGTAAGCCCCATGTGCGCGGTCTCCAGGATGATCAAGGAGCGCGATCCTGAGGCGGTCACCGTATTTATCGGCCCCTGCCAGGCAAAGAAGAGCGAGATCCTGAACATCAACATCTCCGGAAACGCCGATTACGTGATCACCTTTGACGAGGCGGTGGAGATGCTGCGCGGAAAGAATGTGGAGCTTGAGCCCGCGCCGGAGTACACCCAGCAGGGTTCGGTATTCGGCAAGCGCTTCGGCAACAGCGCAGGCGTCACGGCGGCGGTTATGCAGTGCCTGAAGGAACGGGAAATCGATACGGCGGACATTAAGGTGAAGGTCTGCAACGGCGCGGCGGAGTGCAAGACAGCGCTCGCCCTCATGCAGGCCGGAAGGCTGCCGGAGGATTTCATCGAGGGCATGATCTGCGAGGGCGGCTGTGTCGGCGGTCCCGCAAGGCAGAAGACGCTTCAGGAACTCACGAAGGACCGCGACGCCATGATCGGCATGGCGGACGGCAGAGAGGTCCACGAGAACCTGAAGATGATGGACGCGGACAAGGTACACATGCACGTGGGCTGAAGAAAGCCGTGAATGAGCGGCAGGGCAGCCTGCCGGAAAAACGAAGTACAGGCAGCAGGGGAAGGGAGAGGGAATCCTCTCCTTTTCCTGAGTGTTTTTTAAGGAGAACAGCAGCAGAATGAGCATCATGAGACTGAACAGGAACAGATTTTACGGTAAACTTGCGGCAATTCTTGCAGCAGCGGCACTGACCGCGGCGGGCATTACGGGCTGCGCGTCCGTGCCGGCGGCCGGTCCCGTACCGGCTCAGACGGCGCAGGAGAGCGCAGCGGAAGAGGAAGAGGAAACCGCGGAAGAGCCCGTCGAAGAGCCTGCGGAGCGCGCTGCGGTCCGGATCGGCTCGCTCAAGGGACCGACCACCATGGGCCTGGTGAATCTCATGAAGGCAGCCGAGGACGGCAGCGCCGAGGGCGACTACGCGTTCACGATGGCGGTACAGGCGGACGAGATCGCCGCGGGCATTGTCGGCGGAAGCCTGGATGCCGCTTTTATCCCCGCGAATCTCGCCAGTGTGCTCTACAACAAGACCGATGGCGGCGTGTGTGCGGCAGCGATCAATACGCTGGGGGTCCTCTACTGCGTGACCGGCGATGAGAACATCGCCTCGGTGAAGGACCTGGAAGGGAAAACTATTGTCACGACGGGCCAGGGAACGACGCCGGAGTATTCCATCCGGTATCTTCTTGACGCGAACGGGATCGGGGCGGAGCTCGAGTTTAAGAGTGAAGCAGCTGAGGTCGCCGCGCTCCTTAAGGAGGACAGCCGGACGATTGCTGTGCTCCCCCAGCCCTTCGCTACGGTCGCGCAGGCGCAGAACGAGGAGCTTTCCGCCGCGTTCTCCCTTGCGGACGAGTGGGACGCCGTGTCGGAGGGGGCTTCCATGTTGGTCACCGGCGTGACCGTCATCAGGAAGGACTTCCTCGAAGAGCATCCGGCCGAGGCCGCGCTGTTCCTTGAGGAGGCTGGCAGGAGCGCCGCCATGGCCGCTGAGGATCCGGATGCGACAGCGGAGCTCATCGCTTCGTACGGGATCATCGAGAAGGCGCCCATCGCGAGAAAGGCTCTTCCCTTCTGCAATATCGTCTGCATCACCGGCGAGGAGATGAAGAAGGCCCTTTCGGGCTACCTTGATGTGCTCGCGGGATTTGACCCCAAATCCGTCGGCGGAAGCGTCCCCGCGGATGATTTCTATTACACCGGCTTCTGAAAGCCGGAAGGCCAAGGGACAGGAAAGAGATGAGAATTCTTAAAAGGGCCGGAATCATTCTCTTCTGGCTCGTTCTCTGGCAGCTGGTAAGCCTGGGAATTCATAACAGCATCCTGTTCGCGGGACCGCTTGAAACAGTGAGAGCGCTGGCGGAAATGATTCCGGCCGGCGCTTTCTGGCTTTCCGTCGCGAATTCCGCATCGAGGATTCTCTGCGGGCTTCTTCTGGGGGCCGTATCGGGCATAGTCCTCGGCGCCGTCTCGTACAGGGCAGCATGGTTCCGCGGGATCTTTAGCCCCTTTGTCACCGTGCTCAAGGCTGTGCCGGTGGTGAGTTTTGTCATACTGCTCCTGATCTGGCGGGGGAGCGCGATGCTGTCCCTCTGGATCAGCTTTCTTGTCGTGTTTCCGATATTCTGGCTCAGTACGGAGGAAGGCCTGGGAAATGTGGACGGCCGGCTGAAGGAAGCCGCGGACGTTTTCGGCATTTCACTTCCGGGCAGGATAAAGGCATTGTATATTCCGGCCCTCAGGCCTTCGCTTTTAAGCGCCTTAAGGCTCTCGGCAGGAATGAGCTTCAAGAGCGGGGCGGCCGCGGAGGTCATAGGACAGCCCCTCCTCAGCATGGGTAACAATCTGTACCGTGCGAAGATTTACCTTGATACTGCGGAACTGTTTGCCTGGACCGCGGTGATTATCCTGGTGAGCTATTGCGCGGAGAAACTGCTTCTTTCCCTGGCGGCTGCGGCGGGCAGGCTGCGCCTTCCTTCTGCCTTTGCCCTGCCGGCGGGGAGCGCCCGGATGCCGGCGGAAACGCTTCGGGACAGCACAGGGGAGGCTGCTCCCCCGCGTGTGAGGGCGGAGGAAATCAGCAAATCCTTCGGGGGGCAGCCGGTGCTCCGGCACTTCTCGGCGGAACTGGTCCCGGGCGGATCCTATCTCGTCACCGGCGGGTCGGGCATCGGCAAGACGACCTTTATCCGGATCCTTATGGGCCTGGAGAGCGAAGACGGCGGCCTGGTACAGGTCCTGCGGGCGGGAAAGCGCGGCGGCGCCGGCGCAGGGCTGTGCGCCTCGGCGGTATTCCAGGAGGACCGGCTGTTCGAGGATCTGACCGCAGCGGAGAATATCGGGCTGGTCCGCGGGGCGCCTCCGGAGCGCAGGATAAAGGAGGAGCTTTCCGTGCTTCTTCCGGAGGACGCGGCAGACAGGCCCGTGCGGGAGCTTTCGGGAGGGCAGAAGAGGAGAGTGGCGATTGTGCGCGCGCTCCTTGCATCGTCGGAAATTGTCTTTATGGACGAGCCCTTCACCGGTCTGGATGAGGAGAACCGCAGGAAGGCGGCAGAGTATATCCGGAAGAGGCAGGGGGGCAGAACGCTTGTCGTCACCGGCCACAGCGCGTCCGGGCTTACGGGTTTTGACGAGATCGCGATTCCGCCGGCGGAAAGCGCGGAATCAATATGCATTAATTCGTAAACAAATCCGGGGTCAGATTGACACTGAAGGATTACAATTTATATACTATTAATAATTATAACGAAACAAAGTGGCTCATTATGCGCTTCCGCCTGCGGGAGGGAATCATGAGCGCATTTTGTGTGTTCTGTCATTCCGGCGCATCCCTGCGGGATCCTTAAGGCTCTCCCGGAAGGTGCGGCGCTGACAGCAAATCTTATCTTCAAGAGGTCATGCTATGAGTTATACAATCCCCATAGGACCGTACCATCCCGCGTTGGAGGAACCTGTCCACGCAAAACTCACCGTTGACGGTGAGATGATCACGGATGCCAAGGTTTTCATCGGATACAACCACCGCGGCATCGAGCGCCTCGCACAGGAGCGCAACTTCATTCAGACCATCGTTCTCGTCGAGCGCGTCTGCGGCATCTGCTCGCATTCCCATGCCCTTACCTACGCAATGTGTGTCGAGAATATCGCCGGAATGGAAGTCCCGAAGAGAGGACAGTACATCCGTGTGATCACAGAAGAGCTGGAGCGGATTCATTCCCATCTTCTGTGGCTGGGCATCGCATGCCACATCATCGGCCATGACAGCCTGTTCATGCAGATCTGGAAGGACAGGGAGCGCACGATGGACACCCTCGAGGCGCTTTCCGGCAACCGTGTGAATTACGCGATGAACACGATCGGCGGAGCAAGGCGGGACATTAACGATGACGTGCGCAGGATGATTCTCAGCGCGATGGACGATCTGGAAGTGCGGATGGCTCCCATCACCGATTTCCTGACGACGGACAAGACGGTCGCGATGCGCACCAAGGGCGTCGGCATTCTCACCAATGAGGATGCCCTGCGTCTCGGCGCCTGCGGCCCTCACGCAAGGGCGTCGGGCGTTGATGTGGATGTCAGAAGGGACGCTCCCTACTCCGGGTACGAGGATTTTGAGTTCAAGGTGCCGGTGGAGTACTCCTGCGACGTCTATGCCCGCGTGGTGATCCGCGTGCTGGAGATCTATGAGAGCATGAAGATCGTCCGCCAGGCGGTCGAGAACCTCCCTGAGGGCCCGATCAATCTCGGCAACAAGATTCCGCGCGTGCCCGCAGGTGAATTCACCGCCAGGCATGAGGCTCCCAGAGGACACCTGGTGTACAAGGTGGTCACGGACGGCGGCGTCAACAACTACCGCGTGAGCATCCATGTCCCGACCTTTAAGAACGCGCCTACGCTGGTGACCATGCTCAAGGGCAATACCGTCGCGGATGCGGGCCTGATCGTGGCTTCCATCGATCCCTGCTTCTCCTGCATGGATTGCTGATATGCACGAGATGAGCATTACCCGCTCCCTTCTCACGGTGGCGGAGAAGGCGGCGAAGGACAACGGGGCTCAGTCGGTCGTCGGGATTAAGATCGGCATAGGCCGGTATTCCGGAAT
>JAEEGL016914468.1_pt1 | contig 12931 bp, 12 predicted proteins | sample 9134231 | NCBI WGS metagenome assembly JAEEGL01 (sample SAMN16246548, study PRJNA631951) | gut metagenome | biome: gut microbiome; feature: rumen; material: fiber-attached | host: Bos | place: Iran: Karaj | collected 2018-10 | reverse complement strand
TGCGAACGGAATCAACACCCCTTCGTAGCAAAATACGGGATGTCCTTTACGATACAAAACCGTTGCGAGACACAAGAGAACAAGCAAAATCACACAGCCACATATACCCCAATATTTACTGCGGGCCAAGGCAGGGAAAGGAAAAGGCAAGTAACCCAGACGAATGGCGATACCAAGGGCAAAATACGCGGCACCCTCAAGCGAAAACACGAACCAGAAGAAACCCGATCCAGGCATCCCATAGTGCAGTCTGAAAACGCAATCGGCAAGCCACAGGAAGCCGGCAGCCCACCATCCCAACTTACGTACGACGGCGATAAACGCCGGCGAAATCAAAATAAAAATCATCAAAGCACGCAAATACCACATGACACTGCAAAAAGGTGCCTTGACGGGATCAAGGCCGAAATAAAGCAGCCAGTTCTGAGTCACGACCGAGATGAAACCGCTTTTCCTTGCGCACACAAGCGTGAAATAAACGGCAAACAGTCCGCACCAGAGAAGATAAGGCACTAGAAGCGTCTTGATTCTGGTTTTCAATACCCGCCTGTACCAATCCTTCATGTCGCAATGTCCAACGAGAAAGAATCCGGATGCAAGGAAGAACCAAGGCACGGCAATTTTGCAAATCTGCTTTACCACGACGTAGAACCACCAACCTGACGAATCCATGCAATCGGTCGACCCCATGTGCAAACAGACGACCATAATCGCACAAATCAAACTCATTGCGGAAAACCGTGCGCCCAGTTCCGATTTTACTTCAAGAATATACACTCACAACTCCCTCACTCTACCCCTAATCTTTGACACCAGATTGCCCAACACAAAACGATCCTCTCGCTTAAGGATAAACACGAGAGAACCCAAGCCTATATAGACGCACGAGAGCAACGTCGAAACGGACAGCCGGCCGAAAGAAGGCACCGCCCAAAGACATTCAAAACCATAAAACAATCCACATCCAATAACGAAGAGCACTGTAGCAGGAACAACAATCTCCCGAAGCAGCGTCACCAGGGGCCACTCAAAATAGCGAGAACCAACAATGACGTATGCAACCATATAACAAACCTGAAAGGCCACATAACTGTAAAAGGACACCTCCAGGGAGCGCGTCATGCAGTAAACACAACCAACCACCAGTATCGTTGTCGTATAAAACGCAAAATCAACCAATTGCTGCGGTTTCGCCTTGCCAATGGCCTGAAAGCACATCATGTGGCCAATGCGCATCTTACACAGAATGGCAATGAGAATCTGGATGCGCGTGAAAAACACCGCGTAGGCTGGCGGATTCTTGAGCCACAGCGTCAGCACATACTCGCACTCGCAAAATAGTGGCAATCCCACCAACAACATGATGATCATGCCGAAACGCTCAGACCGCTTGGCCAACGCCAGCATCTTATCGTGCGCCCCCGCACCCTCCCTCCGCGTTATCTCCGGGTTTAGCGCCATGGCAAAGGCATTGTACAAAGTCTCCGTCTGAGCACCCAATTGATGCCCGATCGCACGTCCAGCATTCGCCGCCGTCCCGCGCATCCAGTTGACAATCACGTTCAGCCCTTGTTCGCGCAAGAACATACCTATTGAACCAACAAACATCCATCCCGAATACATGGCCAACTCATGTACGCGAGCCCATTGCCACCAATAGGTCCAACAGATTCTCCCATCGGGGCACATCCTGCGACAGACCACGATGAACACAAGCTGCATAACGATCATGCTTACCGACATCAAGGCACCGTAAACGATGAGATGATCGCCGGGGCAATGCGGCAGGGCAAGAGCAATCAGAAACGTGCCGATGGACTGGCATAACATCACCACCGCATATATATGGATATGTTGCCGTGCAATCAACAGACTTTGATATGGCATTGAAAGCAGCGTCGCCGTCAACGACAGAAGCGTGAAGCGGACGATCCAAAGCGAGACGGCGACGCGGTCCGGCGGAATCTTAAGGACGCACTTGACGAACACATCTCCCAACACCCATCCAATCGGCAACAGGATGATCGGCAGGCAGAAATAGACATTGGCCGCCACATTAAACCATCGGCGTACCTCAAGCACGTCAGCGCTACCCGTCGCATACGCCATAAAGCGGTTTGAACCCTGATTCAGTACGCCGGCAATCAGCGTAACGAACGTGAGAACTCCTCCAACCAGCCCATACAGTCCAAAATCGGAAGCTCCGAGATCCGACAGAATCCAACGGCTAGAAAACAGCGTCAAGACCGCAGCTATCAAGGTACGGCCATACGAAAAGAAAGCGTTCCGAAATACTGTCTTGGCAGTACTCATCTCATTTACAGTGACGTTTTATCCCATGCTTGGACTTCCGAACAATCCTCTTGACCTCTGCAACCGTCAGGAACATCCAACGATTGGCCAGTTTGCCTTCATTATCCAACCTCGGGCGCATCTGTTCCTGAACGAAGCGATACACCAGCTTTGCGGTGTCTCCCGCCCCGCTCTGGAACGCTCCACTCCAGTTTTCATCTGGAGGGCTCTGGCATGGCTTTTCGGGATCGCGTTCAAGTTGCTTCAAGATGGCAATCAGCGCCTTGAATTTGACATTGACCTTGCCATGCGTCTTGTACCTCGCCAATTTCGGATAGTTGTAGTCCGTTCCGTCTGCAGCGGGACAGCGTATGACATCACGAAGCGACAGTCCCTCCTCCTGCGTATAGGAAAGAAAAAAGCGTTCACCGACGACCTGCCCATTATGCTGCCTGGCCCAACCTTCGATGGAACCGTCCTCTATGCCCACGCGCTTCGCCGTGATACCGAAGTTGTCATCCTCGGCCACGTAGAGCGGCGTGTTGATCTGCACCGGCGTCGCCGAAGGATCGCACTTGCGCCCCAGGTGGATTGCCAATTCCAGGTCATGCAATCCGGCAACGTATGACGCACATATCTTCTCCGCCTCTCTGAGTTCCATGCCCTGACCGCTTTTCTGGTTCGTTGCATCGTAGAGAAGGCGGATTGCCGTTATCCAGTTGACCATGAATATCTCGCCGTATGTCTTGGCCACACGTGCGCCAACTGTGAGATAGGCCATGAACGACTCCAGCATCCCGTTGCGCAGCTCGTATTCTTCAGTCTGGTGATAGTCTTCCCACGCTTCAAAATCATCCGAACTGGCAGGCACCTTTCCACTCTTCTCGTCAACCGTGTAGGAGGTATATTCAAAGACCGTACGCAGGGACAAGGCGCGTGGCAACGCACGTTGGAGCTGATACGTGGGAACGGCTCTGGTGATTTTACCGCGCCGTAGCGGATCCATGCAATCGGCGAAAGCATCGCCAATGAGTTCAATGATCTCTGCCCCGCGCTTGATGAGATCCGGACTTGGCTTCGTAGCCTGCGCGTACGCTATCTGCGAGAGTTTCAAGTCGTAATCGTAACGCGAGATGGCCTGGTTTCGCTCGTTCCTGGTCAGCTCAGCAGCCTCTTCCTTGAATGGCTCAAGGGACTCAAGATACTCCCAATAATATTCTTCCGGCTCGCTCACTCCCTCACTCCTCCACTCTCAACTCCCCCACTCACCAACTCCTCCCCTCCCAACTCCTCCACTCCTCCACTCACCAACTCCCCCACTCACCAGCTCTACACGTTCTACATGTTCTTCACGGTTAATAAACCTCAACTCCCTCACTCCTCTTGCCCGACCCAACAGCCTCTCTTCGCCAACGCAAAATGCTCACTTGCTCAATAGAATCGCCCAGCTTGGGCAACGCGGATCAAGACCGCCAAAACACGTCTCTCCAAAGTCCTGAAATAAGTGCCCCGAGAAACCTCACATTACGTATCTTCTTCTGCTTCTCTAAAATTTTTTCCCACATTTCAAGACAGACGATTGTTGCATTTTCAACCCGATAGTCGGCATTTTCCTGAATTTATGACACAACCCCAAATTTTCCTTCAAACTTATAAATTGTGCTTAGAACTTTCGGGATGCTACACTATTGACCAGTCAATCAACCCACATCAGGAGGTTAAAAATGGATGGATAAAAAAGAGTAACGAACGACACGGGACGGGCGCGCCCTTCGCGCCCACAGGCAATGATCACTAAGGAGCCAGGCTCCAGAAAGAAGAACGACAATAGCGAAAGCTAAGAAAGAGAAAACCATTATGGACAAACCTAAGATGAAGTATCGCGTGGCTTATGGCCACAACCTAAAAGGCGGCAACCCGATCAAACGTCCTGTTGTCACCGATCGTGAAACGTTGAGTCTCAAGCAGCTCGTCGCATACGCCAAGACAGCGGGGTACATGCGCGGACAGCAGAAAGACCTCGAAGGACTGGCCGGCGGCTTGCTTGAAGCAGCCAAAGACCGTGCCCTTGAAGGGTATTCGCTGAACTTCAACGACTGGTTCATCATCAGCGGACAGATCAAAGGCCAGGTGGACGACACCTTGCAGTTGAACTCCGCCAACTCCTACCACATCACGATCACGGCGTCCAAGGACATGAAGGTCGGCATCGACAACTTCGACTGGACGCGCGTAGATGACAGCGGCATCATCGTCAAAATTGACAACCTCACCTCGCCTGGCGGCAAGCAGGGAGAGATCACTAAAGGCAAGGCTATAGTAGCCACCGGCAGAAATCTCGCCTTCAACGCGGCGCTTGGCGATACGGTTACGGTCACCTGGAAGGTCGATGAAGAGGAGAGGTCCCTCGCCCTGACGCCCGTCGAGCAGAGCGACACCTACCTTCGCTTCGATTGGCCCGAAGGCCTCAACGATGTCGATTCCGGCACTCATCTCACTCTTACCTTTCGTACGCGCGCAGGCATAGCCGGCGGCGGAGAACAGGTGAACGAGAAGGCCGTGACGCTGATCGACGCCTAATGAAACGATAACTCAGGCGATGACGGGAGCGGAGCTGCAGATCCCTCCCCGATTCGCCCCTCAACACAACACGACCATGAACATCATTGTCAAACACGCCATCCTCGTATGGCATAATCCGTACGTCACCGACGGTCTCATCGCCATGTGGGACGGCCAATGGAACGCCCCCAACACCCGACATGATCCCGTAGCCACAAGTTGGCTCAACATCGTTACTGGCGAGTTCGCCACGCCGATCCACTCTGCCGCGTTGCCGAATGATGTCGGCTGGGGGCCGAACTACGCATACTTCGACGGCACCACGGGGCTCACCGCCGCCCCGGCCGACATGCCGAACATCGCCGAGGCAAACAACTCTGGCGAATGCGAGCTTGACGGCATCTTCCGTGTTGAATATGACGGGCCGAAAAACGGAGTTCCCATTTGCGGCACAGGATGGACCTTCCACCTGATGGAAAACTTCTACCATACGCTTTACCGTTACGGAGGGAATCAGAGCTGCATCCAACACAATGGCATCGGAATCTCCCTGTCGGCGCATCCGCTCACGGTGCCGCTCTACCAATGGATGACGAATGGGCTCATTCATACCGCAGATTTCCAGAAAGGTTCGTCCTCATCAAAGAACAAGCAAGACGCCTGGACGATCAAACCGTCAAGTGGTTTTGGCATCGGCTACTCCGTCAACGGGACAAGCACTACACTAAAGGGACGTATCTTCAACATACGAATCTACAATCGCGCCCTCACGGACAGTGAACGTATGGCCAACTACACCATAGACTGCGAACGGTTCGGGCTAACGCGGCTCTAATCATGCACACCCTCAATCGCCAATTTTGCTTCTCGAAAGGAAAACATCTTGTGCGCCCAGTACGACAACACGGTTAGGACTACGTTTATAATCAGCGCTACGACATACGCATTGTACTTCAACCTCGTCACAAAAATATGGATGAACAGCATCGTCAGAAGCATCTGGCCACCATAGACAACGTAGAAACGGAGATATTCAATGAACCAGTTTCCATGCGACTTGTAGGTGAGCCAACGGTGGAACACAAACGAATTAGTAATACCAAGTACAGAGGAGATGACGACGATGACCCAATCTGGAAACGCCGGACTCATCAACCAATAGCACCCAACGAAAGCCAGATAGCCGAAGATGAAGTTCCAGCCGCCGACAACCAGAAAGCGCAACGGCATCATGCGCGTCCAAAGCTGCTTGCAGCAATCCGCGACCGGACATCTCCTCCGTTCCGCCATCAGGAAACCTCTACCTTCAGCCATTCGTCAACCGTGTCGAGTGCCCGCTCGGCCTCTGCATGGGTATCGAAGCGCAATACCAACGTGCCGATCGTCTTGTTTGCACCAGTGAACTCCTCGACCATGTCTCCGGGCTTCACCCACATATCCTCCTGGACAACATGGGCGGCCTTAAAGTCCGGCGGCATCTGCAATCCGGCATATTTCCCGCCCTTGTTGCTATGGACTATGACTTCCGCCCAATAGCCGTCATAGACGGGATCAGTCATGGGGACAACGGGTAGCCGCAAAGCGGCTCGCACACAATTGGAAATCAAATCCTGTCCTGCGGCCATGCCCAGTATCTCAGACAGGCGATTGCCACCTCCACGTGGCGTAAACTCCATGATGTACGGTTTGCCGTCAGAAGCGACACGGGTTTCGACATTGTAGATCGAGGTGCCCATGTGAAGCAACTTTACCAATCGCGCCAATTCGCCGCGCAATTCCCGCTGGGCATCGGCCGACATGTCGCTCGGCCAGCTATAGCCCGAAGGCGTGTAGGGGTTATTGGCTTTCGCGTCAAAATACTGGCAGTCGAAACTGCAATAGACAAGTTCGTCGTCGATTGAGAAACAGTCTGTATCTGACGAGTGCCCTACTCGCTCAAGGAACTGCTCGATTATGAACCGCCCGTTGTGACTTTCAGAAATCGCACTGTCTATTGCATCCGATAACTCATCAAACGAATCAACGCGCCTACATCCCTTCGACCCCGCAGAGTCAACCGGCTTGACGATTACTGGGAATTTTCCAACTCCCCCACTCCCAACTCCTCCACTCTCAACTCCTCCACTCCTCCACTCTCTCATCGCCTCTTCTTTGCTCGCATACCCTTTGTGCCATGGACAATTAAACCCATTTGCCAGCAGGAAATCGCGGAACTTGTCCTTGTTCTGGAGTATCTCGACCGATTCCAACGGCGGGAACGCCAGCCCCATCTTGTCGGCTACATAAGCCGCCGTCACAACCCCTGGGTCAACGCCAAATGAAAGGATGCCGTCAATCTGCTTTTCCTGTGCGACCTTGAGTACTGCCTCACGGTCGATTATGCTGACATTCACATATTCATCTGAATACTTGTGCGCGATGTTATCCGGAAGATAGTCCGCCGTGATCACATACGCGCCCATCTTGTGCGCGACCTCAATGACCGGCAACAGATACCGAATGCCGCCCAACAACATCAATTTCTTTTGGCTCATGTAATAATCTCCTTCACATTCTCCGCTATCGCCTTGACATCTTCAAGCGGCAGACCATAGTAGGTTGGTAGTGTCAAGACACGCGAAGCCAAGTTCTCGGCGACAGGACAAGCCCCCTTGGCATACACATACGGCGCGAAGTCTGTCAAAAGCGGGTAGAAGTAACGACGAGTAAATACATTGCACTTCTCTTTCAACACGGCATATACCCGCTCTCGCGTTTCAAAATCCTTGAACAGCACCGGTACATACGCCTTGTTCTGCGAGTGCGGGATAAGCTTCACTTCATCACAACCTGCAAAGCCCTCTGCATACGCACCGTAAATCTTCTGTCGATACTCCAACAACTCATCAATTTTCTTCAGGCACTCCAAACCCATCAAAGCCTGAAGTTCGTTCATCTTCGCGTTTGAGCCAACGTCAACGCACTCCGTTTCACTATGGATTGCAAAATTCCTAAGTTCAAAAAGCTTCTCCTGCACCTTTGCCTCCTTGAACACCAGCAACCCGCCCTCGCACGAATGAAACAGCTTCGTCGGATGAAAACTAAACATGCTCATATCCCCACAACACCCGATGCTCTTCTTTTCTACACGTTCTACATGTTCTACACGGCTAAAAACTCCAAAAGCATGCGCCGCATCGTAAATGATCTTCACACCATACTTCTCGCCCAGCCTCTCAAAACCCTCCACGTCGCACACATTCCCATACACATGCACCGGCACGATCGCCTTTGTCCGAGACGTAATCATTTTCTCCGCCGCTTCTGGTGAAAGACACATCGTCTCAGGATCGACATCTGCAAAAATGGGATTTGCACCAATCCGCTTAAGTGCATGACTGGTCGCAACGAATGTAAACGGCGTCGTGATTACGTCGCCGCCAGCAAGCCCCATTGCGTAATACCCCAACTCCAACGCCAACGTCCCGTTGTTGAACAGCGCAAGGTTTGTCTCTGGCACGCCAAGGTACCGGGACAACTCCTTTTGGAACTTCTGCAGCACCGGTCCATTGTTCGTGAGCCACTGGTTCGCCCACACTTCTTCCAGTCCCCGTTTGAACTCCTCCAACAGAGGGAGATATGGACGAGTAACAAAAATAGTTTTTTTTAACTTTTCCATGGCTACAATCAACTACAGAAATTGTTCATCATAAGAAACAATATTTCTCCTATGTCAATATGCAGAACTAGACGCCCGTTCTCTTTCATCATTCCAGGATATCCCCTTGCAATGTTCAGGGACTTGGAATTCAGGCGGCGGCGGCGTCATATAGTCGCCATAGGAAATCGTACACAAATCTTCCGCATGGGCGGGTATTCTTATTGTCCCACCTTCAAATGGCACAATACGCGCTGGTTCATAAAACCATTTGGGGGCAAGTCTTAATGTATGCATCCTAAAAAACATCGGCTCCACGACCATAGTACACTTTGCATACGGCCAACGAAGCGCTAGGGCATCTAATAGTGCCATCATCTCGTCATTATTGCGAGTCCTAGGGTATAACAATGAAGCCCAGAAGCCTAAGAAGCGGGTCACCACCATCTTGACAATGCCTCTTATCCCAGTTCGATTCCGATATGCAACGCTGCTTTCAGGATACCTATATATCTGCGCCAAACGCCACAGACGACGCGAAAACCACCAACGACGGATATCTCTTACATCATCAGGAACTCCATCCAAAACAAAAATATCTATAAAAGGTGCAAACGGCATTGAAAGATTTGTTTCTCTTTGCATTCTCTCAATAATGCCAGGTTCCACACTGACAATTTTAGAAAAATAAACAGGCCCGTCAATACCGCCTCTTCTAAATTCCAAATTACACGGAAGTTCATCCTTGACGCATTTAACAAAATCATTGTAGTCCTCCCGTGGCATCTCAATGTCTAAATCATCGTCCCACGGAATGAACCCCTTGTGTCTAAGCGCCCCTAATGTAGTACCCTCATACGTAAAATAACGCCATCCGTGGCGTTCACACATGGCCTCAAACTGACGAAAAATCTTCAAGACTTCGTCTTGAAAGGGCTTAATGTTCCAAGATTGTCCTTCGTTGGCCATTTTCAACTCTCCTTTTAAGTCTCGCACTTAACGTGCCGTCAATTCAGATCATCCTTGCAATTCTTTACGTCCACCATACATCATGAAGCCCGAAACCGGAACCTTTCCAGCAATAATGTCCGAAATTTCTACAAATGTTCTGAACTTAGCAAACTTACCGAATCCTTTTATATGCACGGTTAAATTCATTTACAGCTCCCGCAACTCTTTAATATCGCCGTACCAATTTCACTAATAAAATAGTCTATTGTTGGCGTTGCGATACCAACCTTCCTGGTATAATTCTGTATAATCCGAGTGCCCAAAAGGATATCTTCTGTAAAGTAACGCGAACTAAAATCAGGACCCGCCGCCAAAGAATGAGCGATGTGGCCACCGCCACAAATACAGATTTTTGGATTATCTTGCATTGTTGTCAATAAGCATAATGATCTTCTTGAATGGCATAAGGCGCGAATCGACCTCTTGTGCACGGTGATACTTTAACAGGTCCTGCGCCACGGACTGCATCGCAGGGAACGCGGCGCGGGTAAGCTGGTTCGCATAGATGCAGATGTTGACGCCGTGCGCAGCAAGTTCGGACTCCGTGACAGAATTGAACGAAGTCGGAACAACAACGATTGGCGTTACCGGATCCGTTGCACGGAACTTGTCACAGAACTCGAGAATTTCGGCTGGATCCTTTTTGCGCGAATGAATCATGATCCCATCCGCACCCGCCTTGACATAAGCATGGCAACGCGTCAGCGCATCATCCATGCCCTGCTCAAGGATCAACGACTCGCAGCGGGCGATTATCATAAACTCTTTCGTGCGGAGCGCATCCTTTCCGGCGGCAATCTTGGCACAGAAGTTCTCGATGGTGTCCTGAGTCTGCTTGACTTCCGTGCCAAAGAGCGAGTTCTTCTTGAGACCCGTCTTGTCCTCGATGATGACCGCAGATACGCCGATACGTTCCAAGGTGCGGACGTTGTACACGAAATGCTCTGTCAGGCCTCCCGTATCGCCATCGAGGATGATGGGCTTGGTCGTCACTTCCATGATGTCATCTATCGTGCGAAGCCGAGACGACATATCGACAAGCTCAATATCTGGCTTGCCCTTCGCTGTGGAGTCGCAAAGCGATGACACCCACATCGCATCAAACTGATCGAGACGTCCATCATCCTGTCGGACAACCGTCTTTTCAGCGATAAGCCCCGTGAGTCCTGAGTGTGCCTCTATCGTCTTGACAATAGGGCACAGCTTTATGAGTTGACGTAAACGCTTGCGACGAAACTCCGGCATCGCCAGCCGATCACGTTCAATCTCGTCAATCTTCTGTATCTCCGGATCAAATGTATAAGGGACATCCACAATCTTGCCGCCATATTGAGCGAGACACTTCTCGACATTCTGACGAATGGCATATTCGGGCGCTTCGGGATTACTCCAGTTGTCGCCGTGAATGACGTAGTCCGGGCGCTGCCCTGCTATCACATCGTCATAGAACATATCTTTCTGGACAATGACGTTTGCAACGCCCTCAATCGACCGGGCGGCGGCAATCCGTTCCGTCAGTGAGCAAGATGGGAAGCGGTTGTAACGGATCATCGCCTCATCGGAGAGAACACCAACCGTCACATTACCCAGTTTCCGCGCTTCGTTGATGATGTTCAGGTGCCCCCTGTGAATCACCGCCGTGCAAAAGCAAGTATAAACTTTCTTAGCCATTTAGATTCCCTTCTCCAAGCGATCCCTATAATAGGGATGCAATGCTTCTGTAAAAAGAGACTGCTCAAACTTTACGTCATACGCGACACTCTCAAATGATACAGCCGCAGATACGAAATCTACCACGGCATACTGTGCATGAGGATTGCAGTTCCGGGGCTGACCAACCGATCCAGGGTTTATGAACACAGTCCGCCGCCCCGTATTCTTATCGCAGACATATTTCAAATGAGGAACGTGCGTATGTCCTGACAAGACAAAATCCATGCCCACGTATGCGGTGCCGGACATTTCTTCGCATTTCATCTTTCCCCAGTACAGGTCGCTTGCATCGCCATGTACGCACATGATACGCCGTCCATCAAGGGTCAATTCCTTTGCGCCAATGGTCATACGTTCTATGAAGGACAAACCGTCGGCGTCAATCATTTGCTTTGTAAACTCATTTGCGGCCTTGCCGCGTGGCGAAGAGAATCGCTCCGCTTCAACACCGAAGAACGCCATTTCGTGGTTGCCGCGAATGTTGGCAAGCATACGCGGCTGCAACTGTCTCAATTCGCGTATCGTCTCGTTTGGGCGCATGCAATAATCAATCACGTCTCCGAGATGAATGACAGGCAACTCCCCGTGTTTTTCACTACAATGCGCCGTTACGGCCCTCAACGCCGTAAGATTGGCATGGATGTCAGATAGGACGCAAACCTTCATTTCGCATTCTTAGCGAGGTAGGGATTGATGATGTTGCCGATGATGAAGTCTGCCATTTCGGGAATCGAGTCGTATTTGACTTCATGCGGAATGTCAACATCAAAGCACCGTTTAACCTTTTCCGCGAGATGTGGCGTCCAATAGAGCGATCCATCACGTACATCTTCAATGCCGTCAAGTGAAAAAGAACGACGGTTTACGGCATTCATTTCTTTGAAAGAAAAGTATCGTTCAAAATAGGACATTCCCACTCTATCTCCTGTTGCATCAATCGCAACAGGATAACCGCCCAGGTTCCCACCGACACCGGGAGCGTGAAGGATGCAGCTCTTCCTTTCCCGAATGCTCTCTACGATCTTTGATATTATCTCGAAATTGCTACTGGCGTTCATCATGTTGCGCTTGGCGTCAACAGGCATGGCGATTGCGCAACGTTTCCACAACTCGTTGACAGCCTCGCACTTCAGCGTCTCACCCCTGTAGGAAAGATGCAACAGCGGTTCGATGCCTTCCGTCTGCCCCTCCTTACTTATGACCACATCATGGAAGTGGCTTGTGGCGAGCGTCACTTCGATATCGGCCGCTTTGGGAATCCCAAACATTTCTACCGCCGCCAGCTTGATTCTTGGCAGAAGATGGTTGAGGTTGCCGCTGCCAAAATCGGGATAGGCCATACCGGCACTCTTGAGCCACGGAATCACCGCATCGGAATAGGATGTGTTTATCACAATCGCATTCGAATTGGCTTGACGGTGCGCCTCCATGATGTTTCGAATGTATTTCATCGCCAGTGGAGCCCAAAGCCCGTATGCGCGAATCGTATGCCATGAGATGCTGCCATACTTCAAGCCACTGTAGGCGCGGCTCGAATTTACGACGAAATCAGGCGATACTTCATAAAAGAATCTGGCGATTGACGAAGCATCATCCAAATCCAATTCGGCAATATGTATCATCTTGGGAGACCCGCCGCGTATGAGTCGCGCGACACGCACTATGTTCACGTCGGACTGCGCCTTTGCAACATTGCGGCATCCAACATACACCTCA
>JAEEGL015983464.1_pt1 | contig 12931 bp, 9 predicted proteins | sample 9134231 | NCBI WGS metagenome assembly JAEEGL01 (sample SAMN16246548, study PRJNA631951) | gut metagenome | biome: gut microbiome; feature: rumen; material: fiber-attached | host: Bos | place: Iran: Karaj | collected 2018-10 | reverse complement strand
TCTACAAGTACCGCCTTTTCAAGTTCGAAGTGATCGCGTCTGAAATCACTCCATTCACCGAAAAGATGATATTCAAGCGGATGAGAATCGGGAAGAACATTTATCAAAAGTCCTCTCTCCAGCATTCTGTAAGCAAGATGTCCTCCACCGATAAACACGATGAGCTTCTCATCGGGTTCAATGGGGGCATCAAGCCAATAGCTTCTGGCCGTATTGTCCGGCAGATTGAATATCACCATATGCCGTGGCATATGTTCCGGCTGATATTCGGTCTCGCAATAAACGGTTACGTTGTCGCGTTTGTTTTTCTCAAGAAACTTGACTGCTTCGTCATAATTGTCCCAGCCGTTTGTTGTCATAAAGAAGACATGGCAGGGATTCTTGCCGTTCTGCATACCGACCACAGTGTCCGCATCTTCATCGATAGCCGTGATACGTCTGTTGATTTCGCTTGAATCCTGCCTGAAACTGCCGGGATCGGTACAAAAGACGCCGTGTGCTTTGGGGTCTTCCGAAATAAGTCTTTCGGCAAGATACCTTGTGTTTTCGTTGGCGTCGGAAAAAACATACCATGTGCATTTTCTGTTCTTCCAAAGCGCAAATACCGGCACAAGTTTTCCGAAGAACAGTGAAACAAGAAGTCCCAATAAAAACGTCAGAACTCCCGCACTTGAAAACATTATGATGGCACCGATAAGTTTGCCTATACCCGTAACCGGCGTTACATCACCGTATCCGACGGTCGTAAGAGTGGCTAGAACATACCATACGATATCACCGACGGTGTGTATGGCTCCGCCCGAAGTGGCGGTTCCCTCGGCTATATACAGTATGATCGAAAGTCCGACATATATGGCCAGTATCCCGACCACTATCTTTATAATACGTTTCTTATCCATATCATTCCCCATTTAGAGATCATCAATACTCAAAGTAGATATTTCCGTCTTCGTCGATCGTAAATACCACACAGTCGGAAACATAGTAATCTCCGTAACAGTCATCTATCTCAAATCCGTAATAATATTCTCCTTCCGGAAGATAAGCATAATCGAGATTGTCACCCGATCTCCATGTATAACTTCCGTCGGAAAATTCCGAATCATCGTCAAGATAATATACCGCTTCTATCACATCGCCCGCGTTAAGAGGTCTTATCTCTCTTGATGCGATACCGCTTTCATCGATACCGTCCCAGACGCCTTCCACTTCGATCCTGTAATCGTCCCAGTAACTTCTGAAACGCAGGTTTGTCCTTTCGCCGTTTAACAGGATGGGTGATGTGTATACCGTATATTCATCGGTTGTATCGGCAATATAGGTCGAAAGCAGTTGCCCGTCCGGAAGAGACAGCCAGTATCCGTCAAAGTTATCGTAAAATTCACCCGTATCCCAGTCACCGTAAATATCATCGGTCTCACCGATACAGACAAATGTATCGTCATCGAGGTTTAAGAATACATATGCCATTACATATGATGCATAGTAAAGACCGTCTTCATCAAGCACAAAACCGAAATTCCCGTCGGAATCCACAAACGGTTCTTCTTCGAATGTTATAAGAGAACTCTCACCGCCGTAATCATCATAATCCGAATCATCGTAAAAGTAGGAATCATCGAAATATCCATAATCACCGTTGTTGCTTTCCCAATTACCGTCATCGCCGAAGAAAATACTGTTATCGTATCCGCTTTCCGAATAGCCGCTTGCTGCTTTATCGACAAGCGAGAGATAGTAAGGGCTTATGCAGACACCCGAGAATATTCCTATCTCGTTGGAACCCTGAAGTTCAAGAGGATAATATATGGCAAGTCCCGAGGCGCTTCTGTGGTCGCTTCCGTTTATGTTGTAGACAATACAGTTTTTAAGAGCCGACAGAACAGCCTGTCCGTTGGCATAGGCCGAACAGTTATCTATGATACCGCCGATATCCACCATGTTGGTGTAGCCCTCGGACCTGTTGTTTCCACCGAAATTCTCAGCACTCCTGGCTCCTCTTACTATTGCGGAAAGATTGCTTTCGGATGCATCATAAAGCTTTTTGGCATAGTCATTGAAAGCGATCAGGAAGTCATCGAATTTATCAAGATCGATTATCGTAAATGTGCAGCCGTCTTCCTGCCTTTCCTTTTCGCACTCTTTGTAAAAGCTGTCGGCCACCACTTTTCCGAGTGCGGATCCGTCTGCACCCGGATTACGTGCAAGATATGTACCTATGGAAGTATAATCCCAACCGGAACCGGGCTCTATCTCCTCGGATCCGTAAAAATACCTTGAATATGTTGCCATGATGTTGGCCGTTTCCGCGGTTCCCATCAGACAGCAGTCAAATCCGATAAACTCAAATCTGTCGGTCATTCCTTCGTAAACTCTTGCAAAAGCGGAGTTTATCTCATTAAGAGAGAGAGAATCCATGTCATTTAATTCATCAAAACATGCACCGGTAATACTTCCGCCGCCGTGATCCCAGAATATTACACCCATCTTTTCGGCAGGATAAGTCTTTACGCCCCATTCCAGAAATTCGGCAAGTGTGGCCGCGCTTCCCATATTTGAAAGCGAAACGGAATCGGCGAGTTCAAGCTCACCTTCATTGATAACCCATCTCTCGCACTTTTTACGGTCAAAACTGCTGTTCTGCCATTTTGAAGTTCCGCCGGTCTGAATAACAAATCTGACATTTTCGTTCGATTCCGCATCAAGTATCTGTTTTACGTCACCGCTCGCGGCACCGTATCCCCGGTCGCTTTCAAGATCCGTTCCGCACAGATACAAAAATATCGTCCATGTGCCCGAAGCTCCCATCGGAGTCGACTTTTTTTCGGCACGTTCAATGTCCATTTTGCCTGATGTACCGTCAACACTCAGCGAAAAACCCGCTCCGTCATTGATCGGAAGAGGCTGATCGGAAGGGTTTAATATCTCATTTGAGGAATTTCCGCCGTAATAGTCATCATATCCGTCGTAGCCGTAACCGCCGTTATCGTCGTAACCGTAATCGTCATAGCCGTAATCATCGTAATCATAATCATCATAATAATCATCGAGATCACCGCATGCCGATAAAGCAAGCACTGCGGAAAGTATGAGGGCTATCAGTACCTTCTTTTTCATTTATATTCTCTCCTTATATTGAAATCTAAACAATAAGGTCAACCCTGCTGCCGCCGGTCTTGTCCTTGGTGACCACGATCTGCTGGTCTATGCGGCTCTTAAGATCGGCCACATGTGAGATTATTCCGACAAGCCTGTTGCTTTCGGTAAGACCGGCAAGAGCCTTGTAAGCCATGTCAAGCGAATCGGGATCGAGTGAACCGAATCCTTCATCGACAAACATTGTATCCACATGAATGCCTCCGGCAGAAGATTGTACCTCATCCGAAAGGCCGAGGGCAAGTGAAAGAGAAGCCATAAATGACTCACCGCCCGACAATGTCTTAACGCTTCGCTCGGAACCGTTGTTGTGGTCAATAACATTAAGATCGAGTCCGCTCTGGGCACTTCCCTTGCCGGGTTCTTTTTTACGCACAAGCTCATACTGCCCGCCCGACATTGTCAAAAGACGCAGATTTGCCCTGTTTATGATCCTGTCAAAATACATGGTCTGGATATATGTTTCCAGCATTATCCTGTCTTTTCCGGTCAGTTTTCCGTTCGCGGTATTGGCAAGCGCACTCACCCACTTTAGTTTTTCTTCAAGTTCCGAAATATCTCCGGATTTTTTGATGATATTCGTCCTGATGGATTCGTTGGTCTTAATACGTGTACCCACGCTCTGACCTCTGTCCACGCATTCGTCATGTTTTATCTTAAGGTCTGACTGCAATTTAAGTATCTTATCGGGATCTTCGGCCTTGGAGGCACTGATGGTCTTTTGCTGAGTCGCGATAGTTGCCTTAAGTTCGGCGATCCTTTGCTTATCGGAACTTACGGCCAAACCTGCTTTATCAAATCTCTTCTGAAGTTCGTCCGATCGTTTCTTAAGATCGTTTATTGCCGCTTTTGCTTTAGCTTTATCCGCAAACTTAAGATCTTTTCCGATCGTTTCGATCTGTGCCGTCTTTTCCTTTATCTGTGCATCGAGAGATGCTTTTAAAGCTGTGAGTCCGCTTATCTTTTGAGTCAGCGCGGCAAGCTCATTTTCACATTCCGGGATGACCTTTTCAAGTTCTGTTCTTCGCCTTTTGTTTGCTTCGGCGGTCTTCTTTTTCTGTTTTAGCTCTTTAAGGCTTTCGTTAAGCTCTTTAACTTTTTGGGTGATCATTTCGGGAGCTTTGCCTATGTCATCAATCTTAAGAGCCTTTTTTGTTTCCTTTTTAAGACTCTCTTCTAAAGACGCAAGGCCTTTACGGAGTCCCTCAACCTCTATCGAACTGTCCTCACGTACCTTTCTCGCCTTTGAAGCCTTATCTTTGGCATCTTTTAATTCACGTTCGGTGGGAACAAAATCGGAAATCCGGGCAAGTTTAGGATGAGTTTTGGAACCGCAGACAGGACATGCCTCACCTTCCTTAAGTTTTTCGGCAAGTATTCCGGCCTGGGCATCCATAAATGCCTGTTCCATTGTTTCATATTTGCTGTTTAACTTATTAAATTCTTCGTCGTCCTCTTTGTATTTTTTTATCGAGATATCAAGCGCTTCCAGGTCTTCATCATACTTTTCCAGTTTTTGGGAAAGGTCGTTAAGGCTTTCGATATCCTTTTGTGTATTATCGATATCCGACTCAAGTCTGGCATCCGCTTCTCCCGAGTCTTTTAAAGAGGACTGTTCTTCTTTTAAGTTTTTAAGTTCTTTTTCTTTTTCCCCTTTATCCGCGATTTTACCGGTGATTTCGTTTTCGGTGTTGTAGGCTTTTTTAACGGTATCGTCAAGTTCCCCGGCTAATTTATCGAGCCTGTCATAGCTTTCCAAGTCCTTTTCTATACCGTTTGCCTGTTTGTCAAGATCGGCTTTACCCTTGTAAGCTTCTGTTGCCGCTTTTAACTCTTCTTCACTCTTTTTAAGGGCAGGCTCCGCCCCGGCAAGTTCCTCCGAAGCTTTTTTAAGTGCCGCTTTGGCATTCTCAAGCGCCCTGGCAGCGCCAAGCCTTGTATTGACCTTTTCAAGCTCTTCGTTGATCTTTGAAAGTTCTGCGTCAAGACCGTCTTTAAGAGCCATATCCTTGTCGGTTAATCTGTCAAGAAGACTTATGACATCTTCAGTTGTCATATTTCCGGCTTTTGCCTTATCCGCTTCTATTGACAACACATCGTCTTTATCCGCCATGATCCCATCGATGTACTGCTTAACGCTCTTTAATCCGTCTTCAACCCTCACGAAAATGTCTTTTCGTCTTTGTTCAAGCTCGTTCTGGAGCATCTGGTAGTATTCGGTCTTAAAGATATCTCTGAAGATCTTTATCCTGTCTTTTGTTTCCGCCAAAAGAAGCTTTAAAAAATCACCCTGGGCCAGCATCACGATCTGTGAAAACTGATCTTTGTTGATCCCGAGTATCTTCTCGATCTCAGTGTCCACGTCTTTGATCTTGGTTATGACACGTCCGTCAGGCAAGGTGAGTTCCGCATCTGCCGTACGTTTTGTAAATCCCTCTCCCCGATCCTTCGGTTTCATGTATTCGGGATTACGCTTTACTGTGTATTTCTTGTCGTTATGAACAAAAGTCAGTTCAACTTCCGTAGGTGTTGAAGGATCCGCATAAAGCGACCTTAACATCGATCCGTCTCTGTTTCCTCCGCTCGATGCACCGTAAAGTGCATAGCAGATCGCATCAAAAATAGTGGTCTTTCCCGCGCCGGTATCACCGGTGATAAGGTAAAGGCCGCGATCTCCGAGTTTCCCGATATCTATATTAACTTTTCCGGCATAAGGTCCGAAAGCCGAAACATATATATTTAACGGTCTCATATATTCCTACGCCTTCCATATCGATTCTATGCAGTCCATGACAAACTCCCTTTGTTCATCGGTCATGGGCTGATTGTTCTGTTGTTCGTAAAACTCTCCGAACAGATCGATCGGAGCTTTGTCTTCGATCGCTTTAAGATCTTCGATCGTCCGGTTGCTGCGAGTCCTTTTATTGTCATATGTAAGCTGCATGATGTTGGGATATACGATCCTCATCCTGGCCATTGCGTCAAGAACATCGTTCTCGTCGGTAAGAACCGCATGTATATAATCATTTGTCGCAGTATTCTCGTAGTTTTTCTTAAGCATCAGTTCTTCATAAGTTCCGCGTATCTGTCTAAGATCATGAAGCGGCTTAAGCGGTATCTCGCGTATATCGATCTTTTCTTTTCCCGATATCTCAATGACTGTAAGGGACTTTACATGATCTTTTTCGGAAAAAGAATATTTAAGCGGTGTACCGCAGTATCTCAACGTGTCCCTGCCGATCTTCTGTTTGCCGTGAATATGACCGAGAGCGACATAATCAAAAGGATCGAAAACGGATGCGTCCACATTGTCAAGACCGCCAACGGACACTTCCTCGGAATCACATCTTGCGGCACCCGTTACAAACTGATGAGCGACCAGGATATTTATCTTGGAGTCATCAACATTCATATGACCGACAGCCACCCTGCAGGCGTCTGTATAACTGCTTATTTCTTCGTCCTCAAACAGATGCTTTACCACCGCGGGCTTGATAAACGGCAACAGATATATGTTGACCTCCGTATCGCCGGCTTTAAGTTTATGACAGTTTGCATTCCCGTTATATTCGGGCGCAAGAAATACACCGGATGCTTCAACCAGAGTGGAATGATCCGAAAATCTGACTGCCGAGTCATGGTTGCCGCTTATGGCATATACCGGGATATTCTTCTTAACAAGACTTACCAGAAATTCATCCCACAGCATAATGGCATCTTCGGAAGGAATGGACCTGTCGTAAACATCCCCCGCGATCAGTATACCGTCGGGTTTTTCACTGTTTATGATCGTAAGTATCTCTTTTAAAATGTACTTCTGATCTTCTATCATGGAAAATTCGTTGACGCGCTTTCCAAGATGCAAATCTGACATATGTATCAGTTTCATGATATCTCCCGGTTTTAAAAGCCTGCCCGCTTCGGACAGGCTTTCGGATCTTAAATTCCTGTTGTGGTGCCGTCGGCAAGATGTATGATCAGACGTCCCTTGCCCTTGGCATTCTGGTGCTGACCTTTTTGAAGCATTTCTTCAAGAAGCTTTGCGCATCCTGTGGCAACCTCACGGGATGAATGGTTTTTCTCAAGGTCTTCAAGGTCTATGTCAAAAGAATCCTTGGTGTTAAGATAATGGAATTCCTCGAGGCCCACCGTAAATATACGGTTTTCATCGATCGGAGCACCCTCGAAGTCAAATTTAATATATTCGTGAGTCTTTTGATCGTATTCGATCTCAAGCCCTTTGGAAAGCTGGTAAAACTCGGTATGAGCGCCTTCCAGAGCTTCATCGCGAAGTACACGTTTCATGCCGTGCTTTAACTGTGCACCGGTCCAGTAAGTTAAGAAAAGAGGCTTATTGTAAGGGTAATTTTCATCAAAATCGCCCTTTGTGACAACGGGTCCGAGCTGTTCGGTACGAATCGATCCGGAACCCAAAAGGAAAATATCGACACCGAGAGCATCCTTTAATGTATCCGCGTACAGATCTCCGAGTTCGGTCTCCCTGATACGGGAGGGGTGCGTAAGCGCTTTTACAAATTTGGTAATGATACGTCCGTATTTGGCATCGGTCTCCGTCTTGTAGGTCTTGATGATCTCTTCCATGGCGGTATCCCGGGGACAGGTCTCCTCATTTATCGGGATCGGTTTCCAGGAATAGCTGTCGATCTTGTTTTCATCGGTATCGATCAGTATATCAAAACGTCCGATCTGATCGGTACCTGTACCCGCCTGAACGATCGGTATACCGTTTACAACTTCGGGTTCTTCGAGGAAAGTATGAGAATGACCGCCGATGATCACATCAACGCCCCAAGCGGGATCAAGAAGTGCGGCAAGTTTTTTGTCTTCTTCAAATCCGATATGTGTAAGCAGCACCGTAAAGTCGATATCGATCGAATTATAGGCGTCGCATATCTTACCCACTTCCTCGGCCGCATCTTCAAGCGTTATGAATGTTCCTATCATCTGATCGGTCTTGCACTGCATGAGTGCAACTTCGGTAAGAATACCTATAAAAAGAATATTCATGCCGCCGATCTTTATGATATGGCAGGGCTCAAACAGTCTTGCATTGTTGGTCTTGATATGAAGATTTGCGTTTATGATCGGAAACTCGGCACACTTTTCAAGGAAAAGAAGGTGTGCAACACCGTAGTCAACTTCATGATTGCCGATGGTCACGATATCGGGTGCCAGCATATTCATGATCTGGATCGTTGAAAGGCCGTGATATTCGGAGTCTATTACAGATCCCCTGAACATATCGCCCGCTATGGCGTATATAACGTTTTCTTCTTCCTGACGGACTTTGTTGACATATCCCGATAATAAAGAAACGCCTCCGACCAGAGATTCATCGATCTGTTCGGCCAGAAAATCGCCGTGCATGTCATTTGAATGAAGAAGTGTAAGTTTTTTAAGTGTTTTCATTGTCTGTTACCTCCCGCTTTCCATGAGTGCCTGTATGGCCTCGTTCGTAAGATGAAGTTTTATCCTGCCCTCGATCTTTGAATCTCTGTAAGTGCCGAGAGCAAGCATTTCTTCGAGCACTTGCGCAGCGGAAGTCGCCACGGCGCGGTGTTTTTGGTTCTTGTCGATCTCTTCTATCTCAAGATCAAAAGAATTTTTAAGGTTTCTTAAATGGTAATCCTGAAGTCCCACGGAATAGATCTTATCATCCTCAACCGGTTCACCTTTATATTCAAACTTAAGAAACTCATGTGTCTCCATATCGTACTCAACCGAAAGACCCGATGAGAACTGATAAAACTCGGTATGATCGCCAAAGAAAGCCTGATCCCTTAACATATGTCTGATACCGTGCTTTAACTGGGCACCGGTCCAGTATGTGACATTCACCTGATCGTCATAGGGGAAAGTTGCCATAAAATCACCCTTTGTAACGATGGGGCCAAGTTTTTTGCTGCGTATCGATCCCGAAGCTACCAGGAAAATGTCCATTCCTAGTGAATCACGTAAAAGATCCGCAAAGAGATTTCCGAGTTCCGTTTCCATATATCTGGAAGGATGTGTAAGCTCCCTTATGAACGAAGCTACGATCGAACCGTATTTTTCGTCGGTCGTATTTTTGTAATTGATGATCATGTTTTCGATCGCGGGATCCTTGGGGCAGTTCTCAGCGTTGATCGGAACGGGAGTCCATGTGTAACTGTCGATCCTGTTCTTTTTGGTATCCACCATGATATCAAAACGCCCTATCTGATCGGTACCGGTTCCGGCCTGAACGATCGGTATGCCGTTTACGACAGCAGGCTCTTCTAAGAACGTATGTGAATGTCCTCCGATTATCACGTCAACTCCCCATGCGGGATCGAGCATGGCGGCAAGTTTTTTGTCTTCTTCAAATCCGATATGAGTAAGCAGCACCGTAAAATCGATATCGATCGAATTGTAAGTGTTGCAGATCCTGCCTATCTCCTGAACCGCATCTTCAAGAGTGATGAACGTACCGATAAGTTCGTCCTTTTTGCACTCATTCAATACCATCTCCGTAAGTATTCCGATAAAAAGTATCTTCATGCCGCCTACGGAAAGAACACGGCAGGGATCAAAGAGACGCGCGTGATTGGGTTTGATGTAGAGATTGGCATTTATGATCGGAAACTGTGCACACTTTTCAAGGAAAAGAAGGTGCGCGATACCGTAGTCGATCTCGTGATTACCGAGAGTGACTATGTCGGGTGAGAGCAGATTCATGATCTGAATGGTGGAAATACCGTGAAATTCCGAATCAATGATGGACCCGCGGAACATGTCTCCCGCGATCGCATAGATAACGTTTTCTTCTTCCCGTCTTACCTTGTTGACATAGCCCGAAAGCATGGAAACACCGCCGACCAGTGCCTCGTCCACTTCCTCCGCAAGAAAATCTCCGTGCATGTCGTTGGAGTGAAGAAGAGTGATCTTTTTTAGATTTTTCATTTAATTAACCCCTTTTACTTTATTAACTGAAATGACCGTCTGTCATTCAATCATCATTGTTTCGAGAAGATATGCCACATCTCTTACATGCCGTACTTCCGTTTCCCTGGGATAATAAAGATACAGCGTGCACACGATACCGTCGCGTTTGGGCTTAAAGACAAATTCAAGTCTGTAATCGTTGCCGTCTGCGGCTCTGTAGGTAAGAGAACAATAGTGAAATCTTGTGCCGTTGGCATTTATGAAATCTTCGACTTTTAATTTGTAATTTTCGTCAAAGTTTTGGATTATGTTTCTGACTATCGCTTCTTCGATGTCCTTGTTGTCACCGTCCGTAGCGTCCTTGGGCGGTTTTTCGAGATATGTTTCCTTGTCAAACCAGAAGATATAAAAGATCTCGGGATATACTGTGTTAACGGGTTCGACGGCATTTAAGAAATACTGATGACCGTTTATTCCGTTGTTGGTAAGAGGAGTCGTAACATACTCCCTGTCCCAGGTCCGGGGCAAATGATATTTAACTTTACCGCCGAGTGCTATATCGTCAACGATCTTTCCGTCATATCTTTCACCGGTCGGATATACATAGGTTCCGGAAGTAAAGCGGGATGCCGAACCTGTTGCCATATCACGGGCTTCAATGACATATGAATCGTTGTTAAACCCTTTAACGTTTAATTTACCGTATACGCATACCCCCGTTCCCACGGAAAGGGTTGAAACGACCGACTTTACCGAGGCTGCGGAAATGTCTACGGTACACTGTTCACCGGCCGAATCCTTTACCGTCATTTCCCTGCCGTTTCCGGAAATCGATTCAACTTTAACATCACCCGAGAGAACATAGTAATTGTCTTCATAAACCTTTCTGAACGCTTCGCCGCCTGATTTTATCTCGGAATTCAAAAATCCGATCGACACGGCTTCATAAAGACATTCTTCTTCAAGGCACGAACGAAGCCTTGCGGTCTGGCTCGTGGCATAAACAGGCATGACAACACAGGCCATGAGCACCGTCATGGCGGCAAGGATAAGACTGACGGCCTTTTTTATTCTTTTTACGGCGTTACCTTGTCTCAATCTCATATGAAAGTCCGGCCTTTTTGAGTATTTTTAAAGTCTTCTTAAACGTCTTTACTTCGGCGTAATCATCTATAAGCCTTATTTTTTCACCCTTGAATTTACCGTTATTTACGGCTCTTTCAAAGGATTCCGTCGTCTGATAAAAGTAGTTTCCGACGGTTATCGATTCACCCGATACTATCACTTCGGTACCCGAGCTTGCAGGTGTCCCCGGGGTGCTTACGGCATATGCCTCTTTGGCATTTCCGAGCGACTGTCCCACCGATCCCGTAAGGTCAATAAAGGGCTTGTCGGCATTTTTGAGTTCAGGGGTATAAAAAAGATACCCCGACATAAGAAATGCCGCGACAATACATATGATCAGTATGTACTTTTTCTTTTTACCAAAATTACTGCCCATCTTCGGTTATAAATTTAGCCCCTTTTTCGATGCACATCCCGCTTATCTTGTGATAAAGGGATGCAAGGGAATAATCGTCTGTGATAGTTATCTCTATGTTGCCTTCAACGCGCTCGTCGATAAACTCTTCGGCCTCTTTTAAGGTCACTTCCGTGCCGTTAATTATTATCTTATCACCGCGCAGAACTATTACATCGTCCCTTTGTTCAGGTGATGAAAAAGAAGACGATTCGACAGTTTCGGGTGATGACGTGTCGGGATTGCCGGGATTTCCGTGAACATCCTTGTATGTAGCTATGTAGTAGATGAGATATATCATCAGACCGACAACTACAAGAAACAAAAAGATAAATGTACCCTTCGGGATCTGCTTTAAAAATCCGGAAAGTGCCGGTATCACCATTCTAAGGAAAACGATCAGGATCACCGCAAGTATGACAAGCAGGATAATGGCGATAACATTATTCATCTTCGGTCTCCGTGTAATTCTTTACATACTTTTCGGGAAGGTCGATGCTTTCGTAAAGAGCAAGGATCGACTGTTCGTCTCTATAAAGCATCTTTTCGTCTTTGATGCCGAATATGGTCGGAACTTCTTTGTTATCCGCAAGTTCACCTTCGATATAGGTCTTACACTCATTCCAGACCGAACTTTCATTGCTGGGATTTAAGTTCCATTCCTTGAGGTCACTTCCGTTTACCGACACAAACACGGTCCTGTACTTTAAATTTGAAGGACTGTAACTTGAATATATGGTCACAACATTTACGTAATCGCTTAGATTGGCGTAAGTGTTAAGCTGCTCGTTCATGGCATCGTATCGTGCTTCTTTCTCGGTGGCCTCGTCAAGCATTTCGGAGGCTTCGGCATATCTTTCCTCGATCTGCTCGTTGTTTCGCTGGGCACTTAACACGACTATCAGTAGTATAAAGATAACATCGAGCAACGGAGTCAGATCTATGATAAACTGAGCAATTGACTTCGGTTTATTCCTTAATCTTGCCATTATTGATTCTCCTGAGACTGTTTTTCACTTTCACGCTCGAATTTATCTTTGGTCATCTGATAGTTTTCTTCAAACGTATCAAAATAAAGAGCCATCTTGTTGACCGATTTGCTGACTAACAATGCATCCACGATCTTTAACACGATCGCAAAGAACAATCCCCAGAAAGTCGTATACATCGCAAGGGAAACCGCGTCAAGCATCTGATCGAAGTTTCCGAGTTCCTTGATAAGGCCCGCAACGGTACCGAGTATTCCGAGTAAAGGAAATACGGGAATAAACTGTTCAAATATCGAATAATTGAGCTGAATGCCGTTAAATTCCTCAAGATAATCAAGGTTAT
>JAEEGL013946090.1_pt1 | contig 12931 bp, 6 predicted proteins | sample 9134231 | NCBI WGS metagenome assembly JAEEGL01 (sample SAMN16246548, study PRJNA631951) | gut metagenome | biome: gut microbiome; feature: rumen; material: fiber-attached | host: Bos | place: Iran: Karaj | collected 2018-10 | reverse complement strand
TGGCAAATTGGGCATTTAGTATTATATTTATCATTTATTAAATTAATACAATTTTGGCATAAATTATGATTACATGGAAGTAAATAAGGTTTATTAATTGAAGAAAAAAAGTAACTACATTTTGGACATTTAATTTCATTATCTTCTTGTTGTTCTTCATCATAATATAAATTGACGTTTGCCATTGTTTAATTTATTTTTTTGAATTTTAAAAAATAATTATATAAGCATTAATTATTAATTATTATATATTTAAAATGGTAATAAAAGTCTTTAAAATTATAATAATTTTTAAAAAAATATTTAAATAATAAAAAATAATTTTTTTCAAAAATTAAAAGTTTAAATAATAGAAATTTAAAAAAAACTTGAAAAAATAATTTAAAATATAGTGAAAACAATTGTTTTACGTAAAATAAATAAAAAATTTTTTTAAAAAAAATGGATATTTAAAAGGAATAACAATTTTAAAAAAAATTGAATAAAAATTCTGTTTTTTTATCTTACTTCAATATATCTTTATTATTGAAATAGATTTTATATTAATAACTTTATATATACTTTAATTATTTTATTTCTTGAATTGAAAAAATATTTCATAATTATTTTTACCTTAATTTGTCTTAAATAATTATATTTCCAAAATATAGAAAAATTATAAAAAAATATTTTTTTATTTTTAAAAATTTATTATGAATATTATTTATTTCTTATTAATTTCTAATCTTCTTTATTTTTCTTATGAAAGATTAATAATAGATTCACCAAAAGAATTATCTCAACAATTTAACACAAATGAAATACCAATATTCTTCACAAATTATGGAAGGGCATCATTAGGTTTTAAAATAAGAGGAAAATTATATACTCCAAATAAAACATCAAAAATAAAAAATTACTCATGTTCAACTTTACCAGATATAAAAATAATTTCAAAGCCAGATGGTTCATTTTTATATCCAATTTTAATAGTATCAAAAGGAGATTGTTCCTATCATGAAATGGCAAAAAATATACAAAAATCAGGTGCTTATATGGGAATGATTATTAATGATAATAATGATATTAAAAATATTATAATTGATGATGATGAAGAATCAAAAGGTATTTTTATTCAAATTATTATAATTGGTAAAAATAATGGAGATAAAATTATGAAATATATTGAAGATAATGAAAAAGAAGATATTATAATTGATGTTGAATATTCTATGATAAAAAGTAATATTGTTAATATTGAATTTTTTATGCAATTTGGTGATGAAGAAATTTACTTTCTGTTACATGAATTTAAAAAATATTTTAAAAAATTACAAAAAAATAAAAGTAAATTAAATGTTACTGCAATTTTTATTACTAATGAATTAAGTGGTTTAAATGAAAAAGAAAAAGAAAAAAATTGTATTTCAAAAGGAAAATATTGTTTAAATGGAAATTTACCAAAAAATAAATTTATTGACGGTAAAATATTAATTCTTGAAAGTTTATTTCATCAATGTATAAGTAGTGAATTAGGAAGTGAATTTTTTAGTTTTGCTGATTATTTTTATGAAGAATGTTTATATGAAAAAAAATTCAAACAATTTTGTGGAAAAAAAAAAATTAGTTCTTTTAAAAAAGTTAATAATTGTATTTATAATTCATTTAATGCAAAAGATAATTCAATTGAAATTGAAAAATATTTTAATAATGAAAATACAATATTAGAAAATAATAGATTAAAACAAAAAGAAAATTATATTAAAAGTCTACCAACTATTAAAATAAATGGAATTTTTTATAATGATGAATTAAAAGCAAATAATTTATTTAACTACATTTGTTCTGGATTTAATTATAAAAATTCAGCTTGTCTAAAAAAAAAACAAGAAAATAAAGATAATATTACTTTATTTGATATAATATTAATAGTAATTGTTGTATTAATTTTAAATATTTTGATTTATATTTTATGTAAAAAATATGTTGTGAAAAGATTAAAAAATAAATTAATTGAAGAACCTGCTGTATTAGGAGGAAAAGTAAATAGTGTTGTATCATCATATTTAAACTTAAATGAATTGGATAATAAACCAATTGAACCAAATATTATTGATGATAGTATAATTAATAATTCTTAGAAAAATAAAATTCAATAAATTTCAATTTAAAAGATATTGAAATAATAAATAATATTCATTAAGGTATTTTCTCATTTTATTTTTCAATAATTATTGTATCTTTCATTTTTATTTCATCTAACTTTTACTTTTATTTTTTAATATATTAAATATTTTTAATTCTTCTTGTAAATTTACTTTTCTCTTTTCTTTAATTAATTATTTTTATTTTTTTTATTTTCAATAAAATATATAAAAAAACATAAAAAATAAATCGATTTTTATTTTAATTTTTAAAAAAATGTCTAAAACTGAATTAGTTTTTGAATTTATATTTTAAGAACATAATTTAAATCAATTAAATCAAATTATGATTAAGTATATTAAAATTGAAATAAATTATATAAAGAAAAACTTTATTATTTAGATTTTATTGAAGAAAATATATTCTTTATATATAATTTATTCATAATAATAATGAACAATTAGTATTTAAACAAAAATTTAAATATAATTATTTAAATTTCAAATTTATAATAGTTAAATAAACAATCAAATAATATTGATTAATCTAACAAAATAAAAAAACTAATTAAATTCAAATATAGACTATTATTGGTAAAATTTAAAGAAGTAGTAATTAATCAATTAGGAATAAAAATAAATCAATGAAAATGAAAAAAAATAAAAAATATTCAATATCAATCAAAAGATAATTTTTAATTTAATCAAAATTATATTTTCATAAAAAAATATCATTTTATTATTTTAATAAAATTTTTTATATGTTTTCATAACAAAATCAACAACTCTATCTTTATTAAATAATTCATCTTGTATTATTCTTCTTATTTCTTTTCCATATTCAAAATAAATTAATGTTGGAACATGAATCATTTTTAATATTTCATTCTTTTTATAAAAAGGTTTTTTTTCTTTATCAATAGGTATATTAACAAAATAAACTTCTTTTTCTTTTTCTTTAGAAGCAATAATTCCTTTAATTAAATTAACATTTGGTTCTGCATAAACACAATCACTACACCAACTTCTTCCTTTTGAATCATGTGTTCCATACATAAAAACAAAGAAGTTTTTTTTTGAATATATTAATTTTTGTAATCCTTCAATTACATTATGATGATGTAGAAAAATCCAATATTTTGTAAAATCTCCCCAAGTTTCTATTTTTGAACTATCATATGTTATTTCTGGTTTATTTTCTTTAATTAATTCTTCTTTTTTTTCTGTTATTATGTTATTTTCATTTTGAATTAAATTATCTTTTTTTATTTCAAGATTATTATTTACATTATTTAATACATTATTATTATTATAAAGATAATTATTTGTATTATTTAATATATTATTATTATATGAAGAATAATTAGATTTATCATTATTATAGTTATAATTTTTATATGATGACATAAATAAATTATTATTTGAATTTTCTGTTAATAATTTTGTTTTGTTATAATCATTTGAATACATTGATATTGGATTATTTTGTAAAGATGAGTTCCATATGTTATTATTTTTATTTTGATAATTATTTTGAAAATTATTTTGAGATGAATTATAATTTGTTGGTTTTGGTTTTTCAATTGAATAACCATGATTTTTTAAAGATGGGAAATTATATGGGTTTAAAAAATTTTGATTATTATTATTTAAATTAGAATTATTATTATATGATTTATTAAAAATTGAAGAATTATTTGAATTATTTAAACTAGATTTATTATTTAAATAAGAATTATTATTATAATTTAATTTCGAATTATTCCATAAATCATTTTTTTGATTTTGATTAGACAAATTATTATAATAATTAACATTCCAATTTTGAAAAGTATATTGTGAAATTTTATTAGTTTGATAATTAGAATTAGGAGAATATGAATATATATTATAATATGGATTCATAATTTATAAATAAAAATTTATACTAAAATAATAAAATAATATAATTAATAAATATAATATAATAAAAGATAGTCTTTATATTTTAAAGTTAAAATTTAATTTTCTATTTATAAATAAATACTCAAATATAATAAATAAATAAATTTCATTTTTTAAAATGAGAATAAGTTCTCATTGAATTTTCAGATGTTTTTAAAAATTTATTTGTAAAATTGTCTAATGCCTTAGAATAATATATATTTCTACTTAATTGTTTTTTTAAATTTATATTTAATTGATTAATATTCTTTTTTATATTTTTTGAATAATTTTTTTTTTTTAAAGTATTATTATTTTTAATATTTATAGAAGGACTTTTTAATTTGTTACTTATTGGTGTTACTTGATTAGAAATAGAATTAGAAGTTGTTGCTAAAGAATTATTATTGAATGTTTCTGAAATTTTATAATGATTTTCTTTTTTTACATTTTCTTTTAAATTTTTTTTATTATCATCTTTATTTTTTCCTTTTCTAACACTTAAAAAAATATTATTTTTATTTGTTTTTACTCCTATATCTGTTAATAAAATTTCTGTTTCTATTAAATATTCATTATGACTATTTTTTCTAGTTTTAGATTTTATATAATTATTAGTATTTTCGTTAAAATTCATTTGATAATTATTTTTTCTTTTCATTGTATTATTATTTTTATTTTTTATTATATTATTTTCTGTGTTTAAAGTTTTTTTAAAAGGGTTAGTTTTTCTTACATCAGTAGAATTTTTATTATTTTCATCTAAAGTAATTCTTTTTCTCAGTTGTGTTTTTAGTACTTTATTTTCTTTTATTAAATTATTATTTTTACTCCTTTGTTTTATTTGAAAATAAGTTATTTTTTTTTTAATTTTTTCTTTTTTAATTATTTGTGACATAATTTCTCCTATTGTATTATCTTTATCATTATTTATATTATCTTTATCATTATTTATATTTTTATCAGTGATAAAATCTATATTTTTATTTAATTCATTATAATCATATTTTTGATTTATATTTAAATCAATAGTTGTTGTTATATCATCATTTACTCCTAAATTATCTATTATACTTTGTGAATTTTCTGATAAATGATTAATTGTAGATTTAGAATCTTGAAAATTTGAAGGTAGAATATTAGTATAAATTTGTAATTGTTTTGAAATATTTCTTTCTTCTATTTTTTCAGATTTTATCATTATATTAAATCTTCTTTTTAATATTAAATTAATATTTGATTGAATATAACATGGGAGATAATATTTTTGTTTTTGAAATAATACTATTTTATTTAAATAACTATTTGATAAATTATAAGAATAGAATGTGGACAAAAAATCTGTAAAATCATTATATATTAAATTATCCAAAAACATTGATAAAAATCTACTTTTTTTTGGAAATATTATATTATTAATTCGATTATTTATAAAATTTTGTTCAGTTGAATTATATTTCTTTAAATTATTTGATAATATTTTTTTATCCATTTTAAATTTATTATTAACTTCAATTATTATATATTTAAATAATTGATTAATTTATTTTTTTAAATATTAATTTAATAAATGAAATCAGATTTAGATTATTATAGAAAATTTACTTTAGCAGATTTTAGTGTTAATACTAAAAAATTTAAAGATTATGTATAATAAAATTTTAAATTAAATATATTTTTAAATAGCTTGAACTTTGTAAAAAAAATGAATTAAAAGCAGAAAAAAAATACTTAATGGAAAATTTAGTAAATTCAACAAATGACAAATCTGCATCAGATAATCAAAAAATAATAAGAGATATGACAAATTTATGTGTTTTGGCAATTATTTTTTCTGATTTTGAAATTGAAATCTTTTTTGAAATTGAAAACTTTAGTCCAAATTTTCAAAAAAATATTTTATTTGAAACAATAACATTTTGCTCTGATAGACAAAAAGAATTAGAAAATTATATAACTTTAAAATTTCAATTTTGGATATTAAAATTAGTAAATTCATTATTAATAGAAAAAGGTGATATTATAGAAGATCCTTCAACAAGTACAGTAACAGAAGAAGAATTAAAAGTTAGTTTAGCTTATTTAAAAAAATATATTGATCAAAGTTTAATTGAAAAATCTGAAGATAATTTAAAAATATTATATATTAAAATAGCATATGAATTAGGTTTATATAATTATTTAAATGGAAAGTTTAAGGAAATGGAAGGAAATTTTACATTTTTATTAAATAATATTAAAACGATTGATAAACAGAAATTTTATTTTGATATTGAATCAATTGAAAAAATAATGAAATATTACAAAGATAAAAAAAATGAAATGGATATTGAAGATGATGAAATATTAAGTGAAGATATAGTTAGTAATAATTTAATTTTTGATTTAAATAATATAGATTTTGAAATTGAATCAAATTCAAATTTATTAAAAACTGATTTTGGAAATTTTTCAGAAGAATTTCATAAAAAAAATCAAGAAAAAGAAGAATATTCTAAATTTTTAATTAAAGATATTTCATTGATTGAATACAGTTCAATTGAAGATAATCTAAAATTAGGATTTAATTTAATTCAATTAACTTTAGATAATATGAATTATTTAAATGATGCAATACAATTTAATAGTAAATTAAAAGATTCAATTTCTTCTCAAGTACAGAATAATCCATCAAAAAATCATGAAATAGAATTATTAAAAGCAAATAGGGAAATATTATTTTATTTGGAATTATTAAAATTAATTGAACTAATGAGTAAAAATGAACAAAAATTACCAAAAAAATTTTTTAAAAATTTATCAAATACAATTATAAAAAATACTTTGACAGATAATTTAAGAATTAGTGGTTTATTACATACATTAATTTTAAATTTTAATAATATGAAAGCAATGTATAATTATTTTAATGATTATATTGAATTTTTTCAAACTTCAGGTAATTCTACAAAAAATAAAACAGAAACTATAAATCAAATTATTTTTATTAGTAGATTTGTTACAATTTTATATTTATATTTAAATGACCCAAGTCAAACTGATAAAATTATAATTGATGATGATAAACATATAAATTTAATGAATATATTTTTTTTTTGGTTAGAACAAAAAAATAATAATGTATATTCTCCAAAATATGATAAAGATATTAATATTGCATATATTATAATAGATGCTTTAAAAATTAAAGATTATCTTCAAATTTTTAAAATAATTTATTTAGGTGTTTTAAAATTTATTATTGATAAAAAACATTTAAAAGGTGATTCAGTAAATAATAATAATGATATTTATGTTTATTTATATGAAAAAAATACTCAAATTTTTAAAATTAATTCTTTAATAAGTGAAGAAATACATTTTTTAAGTATGCCTAATAAAGAATTTATATTTAAAGAATCTAATTCAAAAAATAAATCATATCAATTTAATACACTTCAAATAAATGGTTTTATTTATGAATTATTTGAATTACTTATTAAATTAGAAGAAAATATTGTTAAAAATAAAAGTAATTTAAAAGAAAAAGATATTTTATTAAGGAAAAATTCACTAAATTTTTTTGAAATAATTGAAAATGATTTTTCATTAGGAGAAAAAAATCAAAAAATATCTCAAGTAATAAATGATTATTTAAATTTCTTTAAATTAAATTATGAATCTTTTAAACAAAAATATTTTCAATATGATATAATGGAAAATATAACATTATGTACAAAATTATATGAAGAATTTAGTAAAGAAATAAAAAAAGAAAAAAATCAAACAATTTTATTACAATTTATTTATCTTCTTTGTTGTGGACAAAGATATTTTGAAGCCTCAATATTTTTACAATATAAAGATAAAATGGATTATAATTTAGCATATAAATTATTAGAATTATCTCTTAATAATTCATCATCAATTGATTTTGAATTATTTCAATATATTTGGAAACCAGTATATTTTGAATATTTATCTAATTTTTATTTTAAAAAGAAAAATAATGATGCTGTTAATAAAATAAAATATCTCCTAAGAAGAATAAGTAATCATCAATTTTTCAAAAAACATCCTTTAAGAAAACATTTTAAAATAATAAACTTTTTCAAATTAATAGACAATCTTTAATTAAAAAAAAACACAAAAAAAAAAAAATATAATTAATAAAATAGAATATATATTTAAAAAAAAAAATAATATTAAAATTATAAAAAATAAAAAATTAAAAAAGTTACAATTTAATAAATCAAAAAAAATGTCTCAATTCAATTTAAACAAATATCTAATAAAACAACCATATCCATCATCAAAATATTATCCATATCCAGAGCCAACAAACACATATGGTGTAAATCCATTAACATTAAATTCAATTCAAAATGTAGATATAGATGATTTACAACAAATATTTGCAAAAGGAATAAGTGATGAAAGAGATTCAAAAGCAACTCAAAAAATATTAACAAAAAAATTATTTGAAGAAAGTCAACAATTAAAAGATATAAAAGCAGCAATTCAAGAAGCAAAATTAAATCAAATGCGTTGTCAACAAATTGAACAAAAACAAATGTTAAAATTACAAGATATAATAAAAGATGCTGAAAAAGATGAAATGATTTATGCAACTTTAGAAAAAGAAAGACAAAAACAAAAAGAAATTGATGATAAAAAACAAAAAGAATATTTAAAAACAAAAGGTATGATATTAGAACAAATAAGAGAAAAAGAAAGATTAAAAGAAGAAGATGCAAAAAAAGAATATGAAAAAGATCAAATTAAAACAAAGAGATTAATGGATCAAATATTAGAAGAAGATAGAAGAGAAAAAGAAAAAGAAGAAAGAAAAAAAGAAATAAATAAACAATATATGTTAGCTACAATGGCTGAAAGAGAAGCAAGAAAAAGAAGAGAATTAGAAGATGAAATTTTAGAAAATGCACAAATGAAAAAATATTTAGATGAAAAAGCTAAAAGAGAAAGTGGTATTAAAGCACAAAAAGATGCTCTTCAAGCTGAAAAAGATAGAATTTTTAAAAAATTATCTGAAGATAATGCAAGAGAAAAAGCAGAAAAAGATTATTGGGAAAATGTAAGAAATGAATTACAAATTTTAAGAGATGAAAAAAAAAGAAGATTAGCTGATTTAGAAGAAAGAGAAAAAAGAAGAAAAATGAGAGAAGATGTTATTAATAGTGCTTTAATTCAAATGAAAGAAAAACAAAAAAAAAAAGAAGATGAAGCTAAAATGGAAGAAGAATTTAAAAAACAATTAAAAGAACAATATGCATTAGAAGCAAAAAAAGAAGTTGAAAATATGGAAAAAAGAAAATTAAAAGAAAAAGAATTCCAAGAAGAAGTAGAAAGATTATGGAAAATAAAATTAGATCAATATAGAACACAAAAAGAACAAGAAATTAAAGAATTAGAAGAGCAAAAGAGAAGAGAAGAAGAAGAAAGAATATTAATAGAACAAGAAAAAGTACGTTTAATAAAAGAAAATGAGGAAATATTAAGAAAATATAATACAAATTCATATAATAAATTAATTCAAATAGTAAAGCATCCATATATAAGTAAAATGAATATAGAAAAAACACCAAAAAATAAAGATATAATATACAATAATATTTTTGGTAATTTAAATCCAAATCCACCAAGTGTATATCCTAAATATACTCATATTAAAAATTTTGTTTATGATATTAATATACAAGATATACATAAAAATTTAAATATGGGTAATTATCCAATGTATAATGCAACAATGAATAATAATTATGATACTTATCCTACAGAAAGTGAATATCGTCTTTGGATGAAAAAAAATAATCAAAAGTTTATGCAATATGCAGGAGGAAGTCCAATTAGAGAAAATACTTGTTATTTGAAAAATGCTCCGAGAATGAGAGATGTTATTAATATGCAAAATCAAACTGGGGAAAATTTCGGGAAAGTTACTTCTAGTTCTATGTTACCTGAAATTAATTCTTTTAGATCTTTTGCTAATAAACCTGGTACTTCTTATGAGAAAAGTAGAATGAATTATAATATTGTTAATCAACCTATGAGAAGTGTTAATAATTTTAGTTTGGAGAGAAATGATGTTCATGATAGAATTATGACTGATGGAAATATTAATAATAATAATACACAAAGATTTGAAGGAAATCAAAAAGTTGCTGAAATGATTTAAATTTTTTTTTTTTTTTTGGTTTTGTTTTCATTTAATACTATTTATTTTTTATCGTATAATAAAATAAAATTAAACAATTTTTGAAAAATATAAAAATTAATTTTTTTACACTTTTTAAAAATAATTTAATACATTTTAAAAAAATAGAAAACAAAAAATAAAAAAAAGAAAAAAAAAAAACTAATTTGAAAAATCTCAACATTTCCTTTTTATCTTAAATCAAAAATTTTTTTTCCATAAAATAAAAAAAAATAAAAAAAACTAAAATCTAAATTTAAAAATAATTTAATTTCTTCCTCTACCTCTTCTTCCTCTAAAATTACCTCTTCTCAAATTACCTCTTCCTCTAAAATTCCCTCCTCTTAAATTACCTCTACTTCTTAAATTACTTCTTCCTCTTAAATTCCCTCTAAAACCTCTATAAAAACCTCTAAATCTAAAACCTCTATTAAAACCACGATTAAATCTTCCTCTAAAACCAAATCTTCCTCTTCCTCTAAATCTTAAATTTCTAGAATTTTCATTATTAAAAATTTTATATAATTTTTCTCTTTCACTTTCATGAATTTTATCTTGAAATCCTTCATTAATTTCATTTGGTTTTTCTAAAGATAAAATAACTTCCATTTTAGGATAAAGTAATTGATTTGTTACTGTTTTATTATCATCAACACTTTGATATGAAACTGTTGCTAATTTATTTTGTTGATATAAATTTGGGTTTACTACTTTTAATACTTCAACTGCTGATACTAATTTTCCTATTGCACCTCCTACTGCTGAAAAATGAAGAGATGTTGTTGTCTTTTCACGAAGGAGACCATTGCAGTAACGTACTACGTTTCTTACACGAGAATTCATACCTATACGAATGTCGTTTATTGGCTTTTGGGTTTGAGACTTGTTTTCCTTTTGATTTTGTTGACTCATTTTTTATTTTTTTTTGCTTTTTTACTTTTTTTGGGTTTTTTGAGTTTTGTTTATTATTTTTTTTGGATATTTGTTTTTTTTTCTTTTTATTTTATTTAATTAATTGTTTTTAAAAAGAAAAAAAAATTTAATAATAAATAATAATAATTTTATGAATTTATATATTATTATTTGAAATTACTAATATTAAAGATTTAGGAGTATTTTTATATTAAATTATATAGGATTGATAATATAAATGATTATTGAAATTTTTATATAATAAAAAAAATATTATCATTTAAAAAAACTTTGTAAAAAATGGAAAAAAAATTTAAATTAAAAGAATTAATATAATCAAGTTTAAAATATTTAAAATTTGAATATTATAAATTATTAATTTTTAATTACTTTATTTTTTCACTAATATAAATTTTAATTAAATATAAAATATGTAAAAATATAAAATAAAATATTTGACTATTTATAATTTAATTTATTGTTATTTTTCTTATTTTTTGTCTAAAAGGAAAAAAAATAATTAATTATCTTTATCATAATTTTTTTTATCTTCAAAAATGAAAGTTTCCTCAAATAAAAAACACGAAAGAGAACGTAGTCGTGATTCTTCCCTTCAAAAAGATTCCAAAGATAAAACTCCAAAAAAGCGAAAGCGTAGTTATTCAGGAATAGACTTACCAGAAGAAGAACCTCAAGATGACTTTACAACATATAAAATAAATCCAAATATAATAGAAAGACTAAAATTAAAGCAAATAGAAAATTTATTTGAAGTTCAAAAAAAAGTATTCAATCCAATATACAAAGGTCAAAGTGTAATAGTATCATCATTAACAGGAAGTGGTAAAACATTAGCATTCGTATTACCAACAATACAAAGATGTATAGACAATAAATTATTCACTCAAACAATTCCTCAAATTTTAGTAATGGCTCCAACAAGAGAATTATCAATTCAAACTGGAAGAGAATATTCAGATTTATCATCTAAAAATTTACCTTTTAAAACTGTTTTAATTTATGGTGGTGTTTCAATGGAAGATCAAATAGAAAAATTAAAATCAGGTTGTGATATTATTGTAGGTACTCCAGGTAGAATTATGGATATGATTGAGAGAAATCATTTAAAAGTTGATAATATTAATACTATAATTTTAGATGAAGCTGATAGAATGTTAGATATGGGATTTGAGGAAAGTATTACTGATATTTATAATAAAATTGTTTCTATTAGGAAAAAGAATAATATTCAAATTTGTCTATTTTCAGCTACTATTGAATCTTGGGTTCGTAATGTTGCTAGAAAAATTATTCCTAATAAAGATGAAATTTTTATAGATTTAGTAAAGGATTTATCAAATAAAACACCAAAGACAGTAACACATCTTGCAGTTAATTGTATTAAAAGTGAAAAAACTACAACAATAGCAGATTTGATTTTATGTTATGGTGGTAAAAATAAATCAACACTTGTTTTCGTTAATACAAAAAGAGAATGTAATGATTTAATGATATCAGATAAATTAAAACAAGAAGTTCAAATAATTCATGGTGATATAAATCAAGCACAACGTGAAGCAACACTTCTCGCTTTTCGTAATGGTAAAATTAAATGTTTAGTTGCAACTGATGTAGCTGCACGTGGACTTGATATACCATCAGTAGATTTAGTAATACAAAGTGAACCTCCTAAAGATATTGATTCTTATATTCATAGAGCAGGGAGAACAGCACGTGCAGGAAGAAGTGGAACTTGTATTACTTTATATACAAGATA
>JAEEGL011918505.1_pt1 | contig 12931 bp, 12 predicted proteins | sample 9134231 | NCBI WGS metagenome assembly JAEEGL01 (sample SAMN16246548, study PRJNA631951) | gut metagenome | biome: gut microbiome; feature: rumen; material: fiber-attached | host: Bos | place: Iran: Karaj | collected 2018-10 | reverse complement strand
TATTGATGATAACCATTGACATCAATAATATACCGCCTATTATAGCTGTCAGAATAAGTGTTTTTCTCGTTATCCGTCTCTTCATTACTCGTCACCATACAGCAGCTGAAGCATTAAAGCTGCGTCCTCCTGATATATGACCGTGGTTATTTCATTCGTCTCTTCCTCAAACAGATCACCCGGAGTATTGCCGTCTGCTATCTTTACAGCGATCTGAAGCGTATCAAATCCTATGGAATAACAGTCCTGAACTCCGAGACAATATATGATGCCGTCCTTTAAATACCTTAATGCCTCCTGGTCGTGATCCATGCCGACTATGACCGCATCACTGTTGCATTCGGTTATAGCTCGTGCAGCGCCTACGGGATTACTCATGTTGCAGCATATGATACCGTCAAGATCCGGATTATCCTCAAGTATCTTTTTCGTGAGATCATATGCCAGATCAACGGAATCCATGTCATACTCTTTTGCAACTATCTCCATATCGGGATACTTGGCAATTGTGTCTTCTGCGCCACGTGCTCTGTCTTCATGGCAGGGTGCTCCGACACTCCCGACAAGAATCGCAACTTTACCCCTGTATTCGAGCTTTCTGCAAAGTTCCTCCGTCAGATCTGCCCCATCCTGGTAATTATGCGTATTACCGACATAGGCTATTCTTTTACAGCCTTCACGTGCATCAGAGCTTGAAAACGTCATGACCTTGTATCCTGAATCCACCATACCGTCAAGAATCGGTGATATTATGTCCGCATCCGCCACATCAACACCTATAACATCATAGCCCTTCTCCTGGGCCGCAAGCAGTCTGCTTTTCTGGTCTTCGGCTGATGCCACATCAGGTGCCATGTACTCATAGGTTATCGTTATGCCCTTATCAAGATACTGTCTCTGAGCATCCTCCATTCCAAGGGCTACCGCATCCCACCAGGGATGAACTGTCTTGTATGTAAAATAAAAATTATAATGGTCTTTCTTTGGCTCGTATGAATCCAGTTCATGGTCAAAATCCACCGCGCTGTGCGCCGAGGTTACCGCTTCAGTGTCGGATGAGACTTCTACATCTAATGTCTCAGGTCCTCTCTGTGGCGTACCGTTTTCGAATCCGGCAGAACCCGTAAACGAGGAACACGCTGTAAAAATGACCACTGTAAAAAGGGTGACCAACGATATGCTTATCTTTTTAGGAAATTTTCTCATTCGATCTACCTCCAAATAAGATTTGAATTCCCCTTGTTATTACTTATTACATTAATCCCATATTATATTCTTTTTCGGATTATTAGTCCAATTTCCTTAATGCCCCGCGACAATATCTTTTCAAAATCGCCTTCGAACCCTTGAGGATGGGGTGAACCCTTGGGGACGGGGTTTGTGGTCCAAAAAAAGGCACACTCAAAAAAACATGCTTGAAACGGGGTGTAAAAAAGGCAGGAAGTACTTCCCGCCTTCGGCGACCCTTAGGGGCCACAATACATAATCTCGCATTATTATTCCTCCTTGTTCACTACGATCATGACTCATTCACCAGTTTCCCGGTCATGTGCTCCGGGATCAACTCCAGGCAGTTTACGCGGGGAAAAGCATTCGTAAGCTCCTTTTGGAGATATTCTTCATCGTCAGTAAACTTCCTGCAGAGCAAAGTGCAGATTTCCCGCTTCTTTTCTTCATCTTCCACGATGCGTATCCGTCCGAATATGATAACGCTGTTGATGTTCAACGACCATTCTCCATCCTTACGATATCCCTGATCATACACACAATAGCTGACCTTATCACACTTTGCTATCGCATCCAGCTTATGGCCTTCCTTTGCCCCATGGAAATAAAGGTGACCATCTTCCATATACAGATGATTCATCGGGATCCCATATGGGTATCCGTTTTCACCGATCATGGAAAGAACTCCTCTCGGCTGCCCCTTAAGAATGCGGATGCACTCTTCCTCACTGATCTGCTGTTTAAAACGCCTCATTTCTCTAAACATGTCCGCTTACCCTAATGATGATACAAAGCTCTTTATCCTGTCCACACATATCCCAATTTGTTATATTGTATCAAACACATGCAAATGAAAAAAGCATTGTATCACATCATGATCTTATCTTTTCCAAAATCCTGTTCCACACTTCATCCTGCGCTTTCCTATCATACTCTTTATCAGACTGAAGAAGTCTGATTTCATCTGTAGATATTATGAGTGAGGTTCTGTTATTTCTTATTTGATAATTGTGATTTTCAGGCATTCCTGATGATTTAACATAAATATCTAGGTCTTCATTCTATTTTCTCATCAACCACAGCGCCTTTTATCTCATCTTCGATAAGGCCGAGCTTTGACAGCATCTTTTTCACTTCATCCTGCGCTTCTTCTACGCTCATAGATGAAGCTTTTATATCGTCTGTCGATTCGATGATGGTTTCGGTAAGTTCTTCCTGTTCTTCTCTGTTTTCCTTTGCCTTTTCGATCCTTTCTTCGAGTTCCTCCTCCTTTTCTTTGATCTTTTCGGCTTTTTCTTCTGCTTCTTCCTGCTTCTCGTCGATATATTCCCTGGCTTCTGATGTAAGCGAACTGATTATTTCTTCTCTTGCTGCTTCCATAACGTTTTCCGCTTCATCAAAAGCATCACCGATCGGATCAGTCTTTAGCCGCTCGATCTTGGTGCTTCTTAGTGACTGGTCTATCGAGTGCATTTCGGTCAATGCAGCATCAGCCTGAAGCGTATACTCTTTCAAAGACTCATTGTAAGCCTTAACATCTTCATCTGTTGCATCTTCGGGAAGACCATTTTCCTTCAGGTCTTTTAGGTGCTTTTTAACATCACTGTATTCCTTCTGAAGCTCCTTGAATCTGTCTCTTTGAGTATCCATCATGCCATCAGCCTTCAGTTCACCCTCAAAAGCATCTGACACCAGTTTCATGGCCTGTTTTCTGGCAGCTTCCTTCTTTTGTTCTACTGTATTGGTTATCCCATTCTTGCCGATATTGCTGTTAGCAAGATTTAATATAGTCTTTCCGCCCTTGTTGTTATCAGCACCAATCGGATTGATCGCATTATTACTATTGGTATTAAGGTTCAGATTTATTCTCATTTGCGCCTCCTTGCACAGAATTCACCTTTACGTAGTATATATCGGTTTATTCTTTAACACCTTTAGATTTGTAGTAATCATCAAATAGTTTATTTGTAGCCTCAAAAGTGTCTTTACATATGCCGGGAAGTTCCTTGCCCCATGACCTGGTAGCCATTTTAAAACCCTTTTCTATCGCTGACTGCATTTCCTTCATCTTATCTACGTCATCTCCGGCCAGCGCACTGGCAAAGTCAAACAATCTCTGTGAAGTCTTTTTTACACCCCAGTAACCATCCTCACTTATATCCTTCCGGGCTTGTGCCTTTGTTGCGGGATCAACTGTAAAGTTTCCGCTCGAGAGCATTTTCCAGAAATCTTCTCCGGTCGCTTTACCAAATGCTCCTGCCTGCCCTGAAATCGTCTTTTGAACTATGCTCATGAGCTGCTGTTTACGCTGCTCGGCATCTGCCTTCATCTGCTTAACGATAGAATCGCGATCAATTTGGCTTCTCAGATCTTCTATTGAACCCGCCGAGTATGAATTCTTTCCGTCATTTGCAAGATATGAGATGATATTACCATTATTTATGGTTAGTCCCAGGTCAAACCTGCCGTAATCCTTATCATCCTTCATTTTCCCGCTGAGATCAGAAAGCGTCTTGATACTGCTCTCTATCGTTTTGTAAAGCTTTTCCTTTTCCTCATCACTTCCGTTTTTGAGGATGTTCATTTCATCTTCAGAAAGGATCACACTAAACTCTTTCTGAGTACCCTTTATCGGAAATGAACTCTCATTACCGACTGAAATATCAGCTTTTTTAAATCTTTTAGAAAGATCATCCAGAATATCGTCTTCTTTTTTCCGATCTTTCTGTACTCTCGGTGTTCCATATCCGTATATGTAACCGTTCCCATAACCTTGCAGGTTATATTCTGTGTTTAATCCAATTGACATTTTTTGCCCTCCTTTGCTCTTTATGAAATCCTTTTCAAATGGTGAATCGGCCGGAGATTACGCCATATAAACCATCATGTTGCGAACCGCACTTTTTATGTTGTAAAAGTCAAAGGACACCCCTGCGTGGCAGAGATGTCCTTATCTACTGAATTATCTGACTGATTCAGAAAAATCTGTTGAAACCAAGGCCCGAATACAAATCGTTGTAATTTGTTCCGGTTTTTCCGTAAATGCCACTTCCATACACACTCTGTTGGTTGTTGACGGCAGTTTGAACTCTCTGCGCCGATGAGGATACTATTCTGGCATATGAACTGTTATCACCAAATAGCGATTTTACAGTATTCATATCTGCCTTTTTAAAGTCCTCTTCGTTTACGGACAGTTTTCCATCGGACGCAACGCTTATTCCGGCTTTAGAAAGGCTGTTTTTCATAATGTCAGTCATCCTTGTCATACTTGTTCCCGCACTCTTTACGGTAATGTTATCAGTTTTCGCAAGAGCTGAAACAGTATCATTGTAGTTACCGACGAAATCGCTCACAGCCTTATATGCCGCATCAGCATCATATTTTTCCTCACTCTTAAACAGACTGTCTTTACCTGAAGTAGTAAGTTTATTAGCTGATCTGACAAGTTCGGATGCTTCTGATCTCACATCTGTAAGAGCGGTCTCCTTGTTATATGTCAGTTTGTCAAGTCGATCACTCTGTTTCGCGCGGGTTTGTGTGTTATCAGTAGCAGTCTTTCCGTAATATGCCTTTAGTGCACGGCCATAAGATCCGGATCTTAAACTGGAAAGCTGCGCCAGATTCCCCCAAATGGAGTTGCTGCTGCTCCCATATCCGAAGATGCTTCCGTAGTTAAAACTGTTTAACCTGATCATCCTCTTCACCTCCTTCCGTACAGGTATCTACTGTGATTATCGTACTATCGGAAAGATAAACAAGGCATCTTGCGTAAACAGCACTTTTTATGATGTAAACCGCAGTTTGATCAGGTTTTAACCCATTAACATTACGTTCAGAACAAACCATAATGCTCCATCAGATTCCTCCTGACGGATCTCCAGATCACCTTTATAATTCCCTGCTATATTTCTGATGTTTTTCAGTCCGTACCCGTGACCGGTTTCCCGTTTCGTGGTCTCCGGTAGGCCATCCTCATTAAGGAACACTTTGTCGGAAATTGTGTTTTTTACATTGATTATATAAACCTTATCTTTTACGACCGAGGTTACGCTTATTGCGGGGTTTGCCGAGTATCTTGCAGCCTCTATGGCATTTTGAAGTGCGTTTGACAGGATCACGCTCATGTCAAAAGGGTTGATATCAAGTTCTTCCGGATATATAAATCTGCTTTCAAACTGTATTTTTTCTTTTCTGCAATTTGCAAAAGCCTCTGACAGAACAACATCCGTTACAGCATTTCCGGTTTTGACCGAGGGCTGCATCGCTTCAAAACGATCCTGCAATTCGTCAATATATTCTGCCAGTTCATCTGTTTTCCCGCTTTGGGCAAGCCCTTCTATCACGGTCAGATGATTACCGATATCATGTCGAAGACCACGCATTTTTTCATACATATCTTCGATCTGTCCCATGTGACGCCTTATATCATCTGCCCGGTTTTTAAGTGCCCCTCTGGCAAATTCATCTTCCTTGGATTCTCTGATCTTCTGATAGGAAACTATTATTATCAAAATGGAAAGCAACGACAAAATGCAGAAAACAAGCCGGTAAATACTGGGTGGGATGTTTTCGGTTATACTGCCGTTACCTATACCGTCCATCCAGAGCTCGAAATATGAAAGCATGATCGATTTGACTATAAGGATCATCCAGAACGGAGTGATCAGCATCAATAATTCTTTCCATGACATCTCATCCGATTTTCTTATATAAACCTTTTGAACTATCCGGAGTGATACGAACATTATCAAAACAGCCAAAACATAATCTATAAGGTTTGATACGATAAACTCAATGACTATTGCTCCTACATCAGTCTGATATGCATCAAATTTCCTTACAAATCTATCCTCGAACAGGCTGAGTTCGACTGACATTTCATAGGTCAGGAAACTCATCACATAAAAAAGTATGCATATGAAAAATTTCTGTATAGGATTTCTTTTTTTATCCGACAGCCACAGAGCCAAAAAAGAAATGAAAATTATCAGCAGAGAAAGGCCCCTTAAAAATTCATTGTCTATCGGTATCAGATAATAGATGAATCTGAATGCAAAATATACAAGCGCACCGATATATGCTGCCCTTCGTTCCCGTACAAACGGTTTGACCCAGAACGCGAACAGGAATGCCAGGCATAATATATATACCGTGACCATACAGCTCATGTATTTTTCAGCAAAAGAAGTGAAATTTTCAACCAGATAATTGATCATAAATGCTCCTTGCGAGTGTGATATGAAAGATATGCTTTTATAAGTTCCTTATACTTTCCCCTGGCCACGGGAACATCAGTATCCAATACGTTCACATATTTTGAATCATATGATCTCACATGTGCCAGATTGATAAGATATGCTCTGTGTACTCTGAAGTAATCTTTTCCTACTATGTTCTCCAGGTCTGATATCCTGCCATAATATTCAATGTTATCTCTATCTGTCATATGAAGAACTATTCGCCGGTCGAATATCTCCGCATAAGCAACATCTGAAAGAACGACTCTTGTGTTCGTTCCTCCGCTCTTTACCACAATGGACCGGTTATCGTTCTCATCTTCATCTCTCTCTGCCAGTGTTTTTTCTATGGAAATCTTTTCCTCAGTCTCGGCGATAGCCTTTTTAATTACGTCTTTGATCCTTTCTTTTCCAAAAGGCTTAACAATATAGTTAAATGCACCCACATCAAATGCATTAAATACCTGTTCTTCCAAAGCTGTTACGAAAACAATTGTCAATTTCTTTCCGTTTGCCCTTATGAGCCTTGCCGCTTTCATACCATCTATCCCCGGCATCTGAATATCCAAAAATATAATATCCGCATTAAATTCTTTGGACAAAACTCCGGACGCATCCGAATGATACTCTATCTCAATACCAGGAGAAACTTCCCTAACTGCTTCCCCGATCATATCCCTTATTCTTTTCTCATCATCACAGATTGCCAGTTTCATTTGTCATCCTTCCTTCAGGGCATAGTATATTATTTCTATCGGAAGACAAATGCTTTTTATTATGTCTTTGTTGTGAAACGCACTTTTATTGTTGTGAAACGAAGTGGAGACGGAGTTGGTCCTTGGGGACGGGGTTGGTGGTCCAAAATATTGGTGCCCTCAAAGAACAATGAACAAAACGAGGTGTATAGCAAAAAGAAACCTTGAAAAACAAGGTTTCTTTACATCTCTAAATTTCTTATAAAAAAATGAACCCCTAACCCCGTCCCCAAGGGTCCATTAATCGGGTAGTGGCAACTAATGGCAAGTATAAAAAAATCCAAAACCCAGTATTTATGGGCTTTGGATAGTCGGGGTGACAGGATTCGAACCTGCGACCCCCTGCTCCCAAAGCAGGTGCTCTAGCCAAGCTGAGCCACACCCCGTTACGAAATAAGATTATATTTTAGGACAACGTCGCTGTCAAGAAACTGTCAAGAAAGGTATCTTAGCATATTTTAAGAAAGATACTTGAGCTTATATTCGGCATACCCGAACCTGTCTACTTCCATTACAACATATGAAGGAGTACGGCCTTCCTGTCTCGGATATGTGAGCGAGCCGGGATTTATGACAGTTATGTCACTTCTGACATCGACGATCGGACGGTGTATATGTCCGTACATGACAATGTCTGCGCCACGCGAAAGCGCTTCTTCAACAAGTATCTTATTTTCAAGCGATACATAGTAATGGTGGCCGTGCGTAAGAAAGACTTTATGGCCTCCTATCATGAACAGCTCTTCATCCGGAAGATCCGAGAAGATATCATTGTTTCCGGCAACCATATGGACCGGACAATCCACTAGCTGTTCATAATATTCCTCACTGCCTTCGATATCTCCGCAGTGTATGAGCATGTCAACCGGTCCTTCTTTTTCAAGGACCTTTATTAAATTGTCATCGTATCTGTGAGTATCGCTTACGATAAGTATCTTCATATCTGTTTATCTTCGAATCAGTTCCCGGCGAAGTATTCTTCAAGCATCTTTCTCATAGCACGAAGAGCCTTGCCCCTGTGGGAGATAGCGTTCTTTTCATCCTCGGACAGTTCTGCCGAAGTCTGTTCATAGGGAGGAACGAGGAATATAGGATCATAACCGAAGCCGTTCTTTCCTCTTTCTTCATAAGCTATGCGTCCTTCCATGGTCTGAACGGTATGGATCACGCTCCCATCCGGGAGTGCTGCTGCCACCGCGCATACGAACCTAGCTGAACGTTCTTCATCCTTTGCATCCTTAACCCTATCTATGAGGTTAAGATTCTTCTCGTGATAAGGGGTATCTTCGCCCATATATCTTGCCGAATATATCCCGGGCTCCTTGTTTATATAGTCTATCTCAAGGCCGGAATCATCGGCCAGCACTATGCTTCCCGGGAGGCACTTTGCAACTGCCTTTGCCTTTATGATCGCATTTTCCGCAAAGCTTTTTCCGTCCTCAACTATATCTATGTCGACATCTTTTTCCTTCATCGAATAGATGTCGACCTGCTGACCGTTGATCGTAAGGTCGCTTAATATCCTTCTGATCTCGTGCATCTTATTCTTATTTCCTGTAGCAAATATTATATCCATATCACACCTCTTCCGGGGTTCTTCATCCGGCCATCCGGGCCGTTTGAACGCTTCTTCGTTTAACCACCCGCCCCGCTCACTTCTGCGCATACATGGCGTTTATCCCGTCAAATATTCCCTGAGCTATCTTGTCTATATAGTCATCACGCGATAAAAGGATCGCTTCCTGCTTATTCGATATGCATCCGACGAGAACCGTACATGATGGTATCGTCGATCTTATAAGCGTCCGGTCATCCTGTCCATATGAGAAAAGTCCCAGCGCCCTTCCCTTAACGGCGGTGACAACATTCTTTTCTATGATATCCGCCAGCTGCACATTGCCGAATCCGGGGATAAAATACTCGTCATTGTATTTGCATGTAACGCCGTACAAAGAAGAGTCGTCCTTTTTATCTACTTCGATCCTGATATACGCATCAGCCCTTATCGAATTACCGAGTTCGACTCTTGAATCGATCGAAGGATTAACATCATCCATCCTCGTATAATATGCCTTGATCTGCGAACTGTCCAAAAGCTCTTTGAGACGCTTTGCAACCTTCAGGTTGATATCCTTTTCATAGAGATCCTCTTCGCTTTTATTATCCGGCGATGCGATCCTGTTACTGACACCCGTGTCATTTCCTCCGCACCCGGGATCTATGACTATGATCCTGTCAAACAGTTCCCTTGGAGAATAAAAGCTGATATATAATCCGTTGTTTTCAAGCACAGTCTTGTATTCATAGACATTATCGACCGAGAACTTAAGGTCAACTCCTTCTTCGGTCTCTTCAAACGAACCTTCCTTAATACAGTCGCGGTTTCCCGTAAGAGCATTGCTCCTGTAAAACTCCGTATCTTCACATTTGACCCTGATATATAGCTGATGATCCATGTAATGATTCTCTATCGAAACATCTTCGGCACTGACATTCGAAGGAAGCGGTATGCCCAGATAATCCGTATACTCTGATGAGGTGTCAAATATAAGCGTATTCTGCATTTCATTTGCCACGACGGCATCCTCACGCGGGGTACTTCCGTTCATATCATCCTGCGCGATCCCCGAGATCTCAATAACCTTGGTCATACCGAAATAGACAATGGCTATCATAGCCACTGCCAGAAATATAAAGCTGTATCTTGCGGTACGTTTTAAAAGTATATCCATCCCGTTACTTTCTGTATTCATCAGATATTCTTCTTTGGCGGCTTCGGTCCGGGGAACTGATAGAAGTACGTCTTCATCATCCCGTTATATATCTTTCTGTTTTTGGCGGCTTTAATGTCCATGGCTTTTTCAGCATCCTCATAGGATGTGATCACATATAAAGACCACGAATCAAGTGCTTTAAACCGCTCGCCGAGCGTTTTGTATATCAGTGCTACAGAATCCTTATCCTCAAGTCTCTCTCCGTAGGGAGGATTCGTTATCAGGAAGCCGTACTTTTTTGCATGTGACAGATCCCGGACATCCTTGCGCTGGAAATGAATGAGGTTCTCAACCCCCGCTGCCTTGGCATTTGCCCTTGATATCCTGACCATCTCATCATCAAGGTCATATCCCTGGATGTCGGTTATTATATCAAGGTCGATAAGATCGTTTGCCTCTTCAACGGCATATTCCCATTCCTTGGGATCGATGATGCCGGTCCACGCCTTTGCGGTAAAATCCCTCTTCATCCCGGGCGCTATATTTGCTGCCATCATCGCAGCTTCTATCGGAAAGGTTCCCGATCCGCAGAAAGGGTCTACAAGTATCCTGTCCTTTTTCCAGGGTGTCAGCATTATGAGCGCTGCTGCGAGGTTCTCCGCAATAGGTGCTTTGGCCGTCAGCTTTCTGTAACCTCTTTTATGAAGCGATTCTCCTGTCGTATCAAGGCCTATCGTGACTTCGTCCTTGTGTATGAAGACCCTGACCGGATAATTGCTCCCGCTTTCTTCAAACCAGGAGATATTATAGACGCTTTTGAGCCTCTCGACCATAGCCTTTTTAACAATGGACTGTATGTCCGAGGGAGAAAAAAGCTTACTCTTAACCGATGCTGCCTTAGTAACGTAGAAACGTCCGTCCACGGGAATGTAGTGCTCCCATTCGATCGCTTTGGTCCCCTGAAAAAGCTCCTCAAACGTTGTCGCTGTAAAAGAACCTGCTTTTATGAGGATCCTTTCAGCAGTGCGCAAAAAAATATTGGCTCTGACTACCGCTTCAGGGTCTCCGATAAAACTTACCCTTCCGTCTTCGACGTGCGATACGTCATAACCAAGATCCGTTATCTCTCTTTTTAAGACCGCCTCCAGGCCGAAATGGCATGGGGCGATCAATTCAAACCTGTCGTTCATAAATCTCTCTATCGACACGGATAAGCGTGTTCCCGATCATTATCTGGGCGCTTCTCCCTGTTTTGCTTTGTATTTTCGCTTGTTCTCGTACATGATCTTATCTGCAAGGGTGATGCATGATCTGATACTCTCGCCCGGATGCTCGTTAACACATACAGCACCGCACGAAGCATGTATCGGATATGGCTTTTTCAGCAGCTCATTGGCCTGCACAAGTGCCTTTTCGAGATTCTCAGAGAACTTAAGATGCCGATCCTTATCATCCGAGATCAATATTGCGGCAAATTCGTCTCCTCCGTATCTGGCACATATCTCCTCGCCCTCAAGTACACTAAGGAGCACACTGGCAAATTCCGACAATGCCGAATCACCCTCGACATGACCGTATCTATCATTTATATATTTCAGTCCATCCATATCCAGACTGACTACGCTAAGATACTGATCATACTGCTTCGCTCTGTCGGATAATACAGACAGATGCTGCTCAAATCCGCGTCTGTTATATATTCCCGTCAGTTCATCCTTAAGATAAACCTTGCGCATCTCCTCGACGGACATATATATCTTGCGCATATTGACGTTATCAAGCACCGAGCCCAGAGCTCCTGCGTATGACTGAACGAAGCTCGTGGGAAAATCATCCTTACTGTATGTCAGTGCCAGATATCCGTATACCTTATTATTCGAATGGATCGTTACGATCATGTATGTTTCGGGACCGTTTTCGTTAAGGATGTATTCGGGAAGCATCTCCCTTCGTTCGAATTCATCATTCGGTCCCTTGTATCTTTTATCGGGATCGGAATAATATACTCTCTTTAGTATCATTTTATCGGTATATTCACTGATCTTATCAACGGGTCTTGATATTGAATCAAAGGCATCATCCGTCAGACATATATATCCCTTCTGCGCTTTTGTATACTTAAAATAAAAATCCGCACGGGTAAAAATATCAGCTTCGTCAAACGAGATATCGAATCCGCTAATCATGAAATAGATATAGTGCGATCCGTAATGCTTCTCCTCTATGAGGTTCATCTTGCGGATGAGGTTTGTTCCCTCCGAACACATATTGCAGCCGCAGCTGTTCTTTAATATCATCCTGTTCTTGACATATGATATGGCAGGAACTTCTTCATGCTTAAGCTCTCTTTGTATGATCGAAAAAGCTTCCCTGGCCATGATCCTTCCGTCAGCTTCAAACGTGGTGATCGGAACCACGAAGTCCTGGCCTTCAACCGCATTATCATATCCGGATATGCATATATCTTCAGGTATCCTGATACCCCTTGAATTCAGTTCCCGGCATAAAGCTATGGCCATGAAATCATTGGCGCAAACTATAGCCTGAGGTCTTTGGCCGCTGCGAAGGAACTGATCTGCCGCTTCCCTGCCCTTGTTTTTCCAATAGTCTCCGAAAAAGATCATATCATCGGTAACAGCAAGGCCTGCTTCCTCCATGGCCTCCCTGTAGCCGTCGGCACGTTCATGTGCATCCTGCAGATCCCAGCGTCCCGCCATATGGCAGATACGGGTAAAACCATGATCATGGATAAAATGATTGGTGATATCCTTCATGGCCTGCTTGTCTGAGAAAAGAACACTGTTAAAGGCTTCTCTAACAGACTTAATATATACTACCGGGCAATGGGCATTGCGCTTAAGATATTCATACAGTTCATCAGCCATACCCTCTACATGAAGTACGCTCTCATCAACAATGATGCCTTCAAATGTGTCAAAATCAGGTATTTTGAAGATAGTCTTTTCGCCTTCTCCGTAAAGGATGATGTTATGGT
>JAEEGL011288887.1_pt1 | contig 12931 bp, 12 predicted proteins | sample 9134231 | NCBI WGS metagenome assembly JAEEGL01 (sample SAMN16246548, study PRJNA631951) | gut metagenome | biome: gut microbiome; feature: rumen; material: fiber-attached | host: Bos | place: Iran: Karaj | collected 2018-10 | reverse complement strand
GCCTGAGTCTTTTCAAGCGTCGCTTTTGCGGAGTTTAACTGTGCCAAAGAGGCGTTGTAGCTTGCCTCGTATGTGGCAGGGTCGATTTGTGCTACTATCTGCCCCTCAGTGACTTTCGAGTTGTAATCGACCTTAAGGCTTATTATCTTGCCGTTGACCTGTGCTCCTACCTCCACCTCTTTAATCGGATTCACAGTGCCAGTGGCAGTCACTTCCTGAATAATCGTTCCTCTGGCAACCTTAACCCTGCGATAGAAAACTTCAGTTTTTTTGTTTGGCCCATGAAATCCTCTGAACCAACACCATGTACCCACTACAATTGCAAGCAGAAGAATTGTCAAAATTGTCTTTTTCATATAAATTCCTTGTATATTATTTTTATTCGTTGTCATGGGATTCTCTATACGGCTTGCCTGGCTCGCCATGCAGGACAAAGTCTCCTGTGAGGTGGGCGATTGCCGCCAAGGCGTCTTGGCGGTCGTAAATTGCCTTTACGACCGCTGCTTGCGCCTGGGAGTGTGAGACTTGCGCGTCTGTGCGCTCCACGCTGGAGGCACGTCCGACCTTGAACTGCGCGTTTACGATGTCAAGGTTTTGTTTTGACGACTTTTCGGTCAGTGTAGCGACCTCAAGTTGCTTTTCGGCGCGTTGTGCGACCAGAATCGCCTTGCGGAGTTGATGGAATAGTTCCTGTTCTTTAGCGGAGACGTTCGCGCGGGCGCTCTGCAACTCCACGATTGCCGACTCTATCCTCCGAAGGTTGCTTCCGCCGTTGTAGATTGTCTGCGCAATAGAAGCCGCGCCTGTTAGATTCCATATAAAATCTGCGAGATTGCGGCTAGTGACGCTCGCTCCAAGGCTTATTCCAATGGTAGGATACAGTTCCTTTATGGTGTAATCGACATAGAGGGATGCCGCACTCGCGCGTGATTTAAGGGCAGCCAGTTCAGGCTCCTTTTCGTTCGCAAGGGTTAGCAACGCATCCAGATTAAGTGTGTAGTCGTTCATCTCTCCTTTGCCCAACTTGAACTCTGGGGCCTCCGCAAGTCCCATTGCAAGATAGAGGTCGCCCCAGGCGTTCAGCGAGTTGTGGGAAGTGGTGACATGATCAAGCATGGCGTTATTGAAGTCAACCTCTGCTTTTGTCATATCGTAACTGGTTCCTTTTCCGACCTCTGCCTTAGCCTTGACTTGCTCCAGATGCTCCTTGTACTGCTCCTCCGCCTGTGCGGCAACTTTGTCAAGTTCAATACAGCGGTTCAACTCAAAGAAGGCCGTCCTTATATGATATATGGCAAGGCTTTCCGCGTTCCGCAAATCTTGTTCCGCCGCTCTGAGGTTTTCTCTTGCGCGACGTATCGCGATGTTTGTCTTGTCAAAGTCACACACCGTCCAGTTTAGTGATGCGTTTCCAGAATAGCTGCCCTCCATGTTTGTTTTCTGGTGATGGACGCTGTTGTTCTTCGTGCTGCGCGAGTGTCCTGCATTTGCCGTGATGGAAGGCAGTTTGTCAGCCCCCGCTTCCTTCACTGCGATTCTGGCTGCTTCCATTGCCTGCTGTGCGCGGATGATGTCGGGCGCATAGCGGACTGCTATGTCCTCCAGTTCCTTCAGGTTCAATATACTTTCAGAGGTTATGCCCAATTCTGCAGCGGTTATGGTTCGTTCGCCTGGCCGCATGCTCTCCTCTTTCTGAATGTGTCGAGCATGCTTCACAGTCTGGCAGGAGGTCGCCAGCAAAGCGTAGCACAATGCCATTCCAACTTTGATGTATAGTCTCATTTTCCTTCTCTTGGGTTTTGAAATGATTTTGAGTTCAGTGTTGTTATGTATGATAAACGCATTTAGAACGTGTTTATTTTAAACAAATGTTTTAAATTGTTGTTTTGTTTATCCGTCAGGCAACTTGTTTTGTCTATAAAAACTCCTTTATGAAATTATAGGCAATTTCATGAAATTCAGGGAGGAAACTGTGGCCGAGGCGATGCGTGATCACTCGGAATCTTTCAGGGCATCCGTAGAGGGCATATACCTTTTTGATTTCGTTGTCCATTGCATTGAATCCAGCCTCCGCCTCCGACATCTCCGCCTCGCTGCTGCGCATATAGTCATTCATGGCATTGATAACAAGCGATGCCCTCGGTGCTACGGACGCAAGCTCCTCATGCAGACTCGTCGGAAACGGTTTGCCAGCTATGCAGTAAGGCTGCAGGAACGGCCTGCCGCTCCACCATGAAGTCCTGCAAATGTGCCAACGGTTGAATTCAAGCTCCTCAGGCCACACGCCGCAGTTTATGACGCCAACCTTTATGCGCGGCTCCAGAACCATCGCAGAATGCGTGATTCCAGCACCTTGCGAATGTCCAATTGACGCAATGCGGTCTGGAATGATCCATTCTGGGAAACTCTGCATGACGTCTATGGCGCGGGAGACGTCTGCAATGTCGCAGCCAGTGGCTGACCAATTCGGATAGCGGTCGTAGAACTCCTTTGTGTCGAAGTTCATAAGTCCCTTGCCACATCGTGAATGGGAACTCATAAGGTCGTAGCTGAAAACAGGATACCCAAGAAGCGCAAGTTCTTTTCCGTAGGCAAGTGTATGACCATTCTTGGAAGTATCGTTTCCGAGCGGACTTTCCCTGCCGAAGGTCGTTGTCTGCTGCAAGGCAAGGACACCAGGCCGCGGCGATTTCATTCCATTTGGAATTAGAAACGTGCCCTCCAGCCGTTCGCCGTATGATGAGTTGAATGATATTTCGACTCGCTTGTAGTCCTCCAACTGCTTTTCCCATTCGATTTTTATGTCTGGTTTGGCGTTCAGTTCGGGCGACCTTCCAAGCGTCGTGGCATAAATAGCCCTGATTGCGGCTGCCTTCTCCTCCCATTCCTCAACGCTTTGTGCAGGCACTGTTTCAACGATTCCTTCGCCCATGGTCATTCCTTTGTCGCCTTTGCAGACAAGTGTCAGGTCGCTGAATAAGCCATTTATGCCGACTGCTGTGGTTTCCATAGGTCCTGAAGAGTTTGCTGTTTGTTGATTCAATAATATTATATAGGTTTAAATGGCGATTGCTAGTTTAGGTCGCATAGTCGATAGTTTTGCAATTCCGTCTATAATTACCTTTATAATTTAAGCCATTTGCGGACAGGGAGGTCGAGGCCGAGACCGAGCATGTAGTTATAGACGGCGGCAGAGAGAGCCTTTCCTATACGTTCCCAATCTGGCGCGCCTGGCTCCTCGAACAGTAGTTCGTTAAGCGCGAATCGAGGACCTTTGTGTTTGTCCTTTGCAATTCTGATGCCAAAGCGGTCGGGCTGAGCGGCGATTGGACTGTGGGCAGTGAGAGCGAAACGATGCCAGAATGCAGAGTGCAGGATGCCTTCTGAAAAGCAGTCGCGGACGAATTTCAGGGCAGAGAATGCTTCTTCCTCTGTCTGTGTCGGGAATCCGTACATCAGATATGAGTGGACCATGATGCCAGCGTTTGTGAATGCCTCAAGAGCGGCGTATGCGCTGGCGAGGGTGATTCCTTTGTTCATGAGTTTTAGGAGTCTATCATTGGCGCATTCAAGGCCTCCTGTGACAGCGATGCAACCCGCGTCGGACATAAGTTCGGCAAGTTCTGGCGTGAACTGCCTGGCGAAGCGGATGTGGCCCCACCAGTCAGCATTGAGGCGTCGTCGGATAAGCTCCTCACAGAGACCACGAATCAGGGCAGGGGAGATGGCTTCATCGACGAAGTGGAATCCAGATTTGCCTGTTTCCAGCATCAATTTCTCCATGGCGTCTGCGATATCTTTTGGGGCAGCGGGCTCATAGCGGCAGATGTAATCCAAATCAAGGTCGCAGAATGCGCAGCGATGCCAGTAGCAGCCTTGCGTGATTTGCATCTTAAGCCAGATGCCGTCAGTCCAGATGCTGTGCATCCTATTGGGCATTTCGATGACCGAAAAGTAACGCGAGAGGTCAAGTCCCTTGTAGTCAGGGACTAAGAGTGGCGGACTTTTGGATTCGGCGAATGATTTGAGGCCGTTTTTGGTAAGGACGCGCGAACAGCCGCCAGGCGCGGTGGCGTTGGAGGTTTGCAGTCTGTCCTCAAGAATGGCGAGCCATGGCTGTAGCCCTTCATCGTAGCAGATGAAATCGAAATAGGAGAAGACACGGGAGTCATCAAGGCTTCGGAGTTCAGAGTTGACGTATCCGCCGCCAAGCACGAGTCTTGTCATGGGACTCATTCGTTTGATGGTCGCGGCGATTTTGAACGCTCCATATAACGTGCCTGGGAAGGGTACCGTGATGCCGACAAAGTCTGGGCGCTCGTCCATCAGGCTGGAGGTTAGCTCTTCGATGAATCCGTCGATGATGTCATGGGAGGCTAGTCGTTTTTCAAGGGCGGAGAAGTCATCAAGCGAGATGGATAGGTGCTCTGCATATTTTGCGAAGCCGAAGTCAGGGGCAATTGTTGCGGAGATGAATGATGCAATGTCATCGAGATATAGTGAGGCGAGGTACTTTGCTTTGTCTGTGGTGCCCATTGTGCCGAAGGCAGAGAGAAGCGCGGACTCGCCATCGTCATCGCTTTGGCAAAGCGATTTTGCGAAGAAAGGTCCTTCGGGGAGGAAGGTGCGCGAGGCGATGCGCCAAGCGAGTTCAGGCTTGCGCCCTTGAAGGAATGCTATGACGTCTGTGACAGTGCGCACATAGTCATCGGCTGATTCCAGAAAAAAGTCTAGAGTGTCGTTTCGATTGCGCAAGGCCTTTGCCGTTTCTGCGGCTTTTTTGATGATTTCAGGCGTGAGCGTCTTGAGAAGAACTTCAATGGAGAAGTCGCGTTGAATGACGTCATAGCCGCGCTTGCGCAGAAAATTTGCCAGCACGGGAATTGCCGTGTACGGTGTGTTTGGCTGAAGGAGCGGCGGTGTTATCAGTGCGATTCTCATGGGCAAGAAGTGTCAGTTTATTTTCAGAGAATCATTTAAAATACGCAAGTCATTTGCATTACGATAGTTATAGACAATAATCGCAATTTGATTGCGTTGTGGGAAATGATGGAGTGTGGCGGAGTAGCGAAAGCACATCCTTCCGATTTCTTCAAACTGTCCCATGAAAAAGAGTTTGTGGCGCTTGTATTTGATTTCCTCAGAACCATTAGGAGACCACATCGGCACAGGAAGGACATTTGTACGGTTCAGAAAATCGGCGGAAAATTCAGCGAGCGACTTGTCTCGCAATGCGATGTCCGCAAGCGAAAAGAACCAAATAAAGAGTCGTCTCAGACGCCATTCGAAGCAGAGCGTTTTTCTGCCTGCCTGAAGGGAAGAGGCGGTAAGTCTGAAACGGCTGTCAAGTGACATGTTGACGTCATAGAATGTCCATGGGACAATGCCATCGTGGTAAAATCTGAACGATTTTGCGATGGTGTAGAAAGTCAGCGCGGGCACTTCCTTTGAATGTGAGTCAAAATGAATTTTGAACAGCGCGAATGGCAGATTCTTTTCGGGGGGGACGATGTATGCGACAATCAACGTCCGACCTCCATCCATTGAGTATTCGTGGGCGGTCCATTCGTCGGAAATAGAGTCCAGTTTGCGAATGTTGGTTGCCTTTTCAGTGATTTCCTTCGCTTGTTTCTGGAAGTTCTTCTGGATTTTGGAGCTATCCACTGGCGTGTCGCAAAGCATCCATTCTAGCTCGAGGCGAGGGGAGAAGTCGTCGTCAAGGACAATTCTGTTAAGTCCTTTGCTGAGTTCAGATTGCGACAGCTCCCAGTTTGTTGGCGTGATGAAAGAGACGCCGTTCCAAGCGAAGAGTTTAGTGCCGTTAGGCACATGGATGTCTGTGGTTGGCGCGTCCATCAGTCCTGATGATACTCCTTTGATGAACTGGTGACTTCCACATCAATGACATCGTCGTTGTTGCCAGAAGAATATGTTCCTGCTTCACTGTTTTCATTATCATCGTCCATAGAGTTGCTGTATGTCGTATGTACAGATCCCGTGAGGATGCTTAACGGTCTCCAGTGGTTTCCGATGTATTTGACGAGAGCCTTGCGAACGAATGGAATCAGCAGGATGAATCCACAGGCATCGCTGATGAATCCAGGGATGCAGAGAGCGATGCCAGCGAGCAGAATGCAGAGACCGTTTATGACCTCTGATGACGGGTCGTGTCCTGTGCTGAATGATTGTTTGATCTTTCGCCAGCTTCTTGCACCCTCTTTCTTGGCGAGCCATGCGCCAAGCATGCCAGTGCCGATGACTATTGCCAGCGTAGGCAGAATGCCTATTTGCCTGCCAAGCGACATGAAGAAGAACAACTCGACATTGGCAATCAGGACCAGTATGAAGAAAAGTATGACGAATATTCTCATTTCTTGATGGTGTTGTAAATGGCGTCCAGTTCGTCGGGGTGGAAGCGGACCGTCATGATGTAAGGCTTTTCGCCAGGTGTCCAATGACCGTATGTTGTCGTCACCACAGTGCCGTCTGGCAGGACGATGACGCCTGGATATGCGCAGTCCCAACCGTCGTTGTCCATGATACGAACACGATACTGCCCTTCGCGTCTGTTGATGATGTCGTCATAGGTGCCTACCCAGCCACACCAGTCGCCCGCAGTTGGCGTGTCCAGGCAAGTGTCGCGGAAACTGACGAATACGCGTCCATCTTTGAGATAGCGGACGCAGTGACGGTCGCCCGTAAGTGCGCCCTGCATCTCGTATGGGCCTTCCCATGTCTGGCTGTTGTCGTTGCTGATAAGCAGTTGTGAGTTGTGCTTGCGAGAATTCTCGCGCAGCAGCATCGCAAGCTGCTTTCCGTCTGGGGAGCGAATGACGCCTGGTTCGCAGAGATGTCCCTGCTCTGGCGTTGGATGGCAAATAACCTGTGGTTCGCCCCATGTCAGACCTCCGTCAGTGGATTTAACTTGATAGAGTGTAAAGCGTTCAACTCCTTCCTGTTTTGCGGAGAAAGACTCATAAATCTTCTCCCAGTTGTCGCCCGGTCTGTCGTCACCGAAGACCCAGTTCTTCTTCTCTTCGCCCCATGTTTTGCCACCGTCCTCTGAGATGGCGTGTGAGACGCGTGTGCGCCTGTCAGCCCCTTTGCCAGTTGCATAGATGGTGCTGCGACCGTATGGAACATCGACCTTGAAGAAGCGTCCGTCGTCATGGAAATAGGCCATGTACTCGCCAGGCGCGGTGTTGCACAAATCGCCCATGCCAACGATTCCGCCGAAGTCGCCGATTGGTTCCAATTCCGACCATGTCTTGCCGTCGTCCTCTGAATGCGCCATTCGGATTGGATACATGCTTGAGAACATTATGAGATGCCTTTTGCCGTCTTTGTCGTATGTCTTGTAGAGTGTCGGGACCTCCATGCTTGTGGACCATGAGGCAGGAACAGGAAGGCGCTCCGACCATGTAATGCCAGCGTCTATGCTCTTCTTCAAGCATATCTGCCCGTTGCCGTGGCATTTGGGATAGACGGTGATGATGGTTTGGTTGTCATCTAGCAGGACTGTTGTCGGATGGCCTAGATATAGGTCAGGCTCCCTGTCAACGAGAAACTGCCTGAAAGTGTCATTTGATATATCGACAATCGGAATAGTGAAACCTTTGTTCATTGTTTGGCTCCTCTAAAACATTTAAGAAAACCAGTGAAGGATTGTTCGAGAATAGTTGTTGCGTCGGCGGGAGTGTCTGTCGTTGCAAAACCGAACAGCGTAGGACCGCTTCCTGAAATATGGACGTCTGCTATTCCGAGCTCTTCCATTTTTGAGCGTATCATGCTGAGAACCGGGAACTTGGCGAAAATACAATGCTCAAGATCGTTTCTGATGTTCTGGCGGATTGCGTTGATGTCTCCTGTCTCTATGGCATGCAGGATAGTGTCAAGACTTGCATTGCTGTCAATGGAGCAGTCCTTCCAATGTTCGTATGCCCATGCCGCAGGGACAGGGAAGCCTGGATTGGCGAGAATAATGTCAAAATTCGATGTGTTTGGATTTAATGGAATTTCGGAGAGTTTTTCGCCTATGCCAGTGGCTAGGCTTGGAAGTGGATTCAGGAAGAATGGAACATCTGCGCCTAAGTGTGTTGCGATGCTATGGAGGGCATTTTTGTCAAGAGGAAATTCGCAGAGACGGTTCAATTCGATGAGTGTTGCCGCCGCATCTGAACTGCCGCCGCCAAGACCAGCCGCGATTGGAATGCGCTTGGTGAGATTTATGTGCGGCGCGATGTCAAGATGGATTGCGTCTATGAAAGCCTGCGCCGCCTTCCAGCAGAGATTGTTTGAATCCGCCTCAAGTTCTGCGCCATGTATTTCCATTGAGATGCCGTTGTCGGCAAGAGAGACTTCAACAGTGTCGTAGAGCCATGGCAACGGCCAGAAGATGGTCTCCAAATCATGGTAGCCGTCTTCACGCTTCCTTAATATATTAAGGTATAGGTTGATTTTTGCGCAGGTGTTCATAGATTTGGCTTTGCACGGCCACAGGTCATGCAATCAGGACGGTGTTTGGAATAGAGAAAAAAAGCGCCTGTCGCATGGCAGGCGCTTTCATCAAAGTCAATTTCTGTTGAATGGATTACTCAACCTTGATGGCTTCCGCAGGGCACTCGCCTTCGCAGGCACCGCAGCTGAGGCACTTGTCCTCATCAACGAACGCTTTGCCGTCTTTCATTTCGATAGCCTCTGCTGGGCATGCGTTTTTGCAGGCCTCGCATCCTACGCACTTGTCTGAATCAACTTTTGCTGCCATGTTTCTTTCCTTGAATCTTTGGGGTTGATAAATAAAAGGGAAGGTTATTGTCAAGGCGATATCGAGTTGATATCGCCTATGAATGGTCTAATTAAAGATCTTCGCCAGCGAGCCAGCGAATCATGCGCTTGACTTTCAGTCCAGGAGCGACCTTCTCAAGAGTGGTCTTGTCGTCCATGATCCAGGGCTGCTTCATAAGGCAGGTCGTGGTGTACCACTTTGAAAGTTTGCCGTTGGCGATGCCTTCTTTCATCTTCTCTGGCTTGTCTGCAGGAACCTGCGCCAAGGCGATCTCGCGCTCTTTTGCAATCTTGTCAGCAGGAATGTCCTTCACGTCAATGTACTCAGGCTCTGATGCGACAATCTGCATGCAGATCTGTGAGACCAGTGTTGGGTCCTGTTTGCCCTCGATGTCAACCAGCGAGCCGAATGGACGGGCTGAGTGGAGGTAGTATCCGAGAGTGCCGTCGCTCTGCCAACGGACAACGCGGCGCACCTGCATATTCTCTTTGATTTTGCCGACGAAGGCCTTGACATCTTCGCCATATTCGGCGTTCAGTTTGTCTGTGACATCGCCATCGACATCATACTTGAGGGCCGCTGTGGCAAGTTTCTTTCCGAAATCTTTGAAATCGGCGGTTTTTGCGACGAAGTCTGTCTCGCAGAGGAACTCAAGCAAGACGGCGGCGTTGCCTTCGGCGACACCAACGATGATGCCGTTGTTGGCTGCACGGCCTGACTTCTCCTCGGCCTTGACAATACCAGCCTTGCGGAGATATTCGATTGCGGCTTCCATGTCACCGTCAGTGGCGACAAGAGCCTTCTTGCATTCCATCATGCCGATGTTGGTCCTCTTGCGGAGGTCATTGACTAATTGAGCGGTAATCTGCATATCTAAATCCTAAAAAGTTTAATTGCTATAGTTATTTATGAGAAGACTGAATTATTCCTCGCCTTCTTTCGCGGGAACTTCGGCTATCTCTGCGGCTGCTGCTTCCTTTTCCTGTTTCTTGGATGCAACGTTGTTGCCTTCCTCGATGGCGGCGGCGATGGTGTCCATGACAACCTTGATGGCGCGCAGCGCATCATCATTGCCTGGAATGACGTAATCAACGTCGTCAGGATTGCAGTTGGAGTCAACGATGGCGACCACTGGGATACCGAGTTTGGAGGCTTCCCTGACGGCGATGTGCTCGTGCATGACGTCAACGACGACGAGGGCTGCGGGGAGTCCCTTCAGGTTGGCGATGCCGCCCAGAGCGGTCTGGAGCTTGACCAGTTCGCGCTTGAGGCCAGCGACCTCTTTCTTCGGGAGGTTGTTCAGGCTGCCGTCTGCGTCCTGTGCTTGAAGTTTCTTCATGAACTCGACGCGTGTCTTAACGACTTTGTTATTTGTGAGGGTGCCGCCCAACCAGCGGTCGCACATATACGGCATTCCAAGTTTCTCGGCGATTTCGCGAACGCATTCCTGTGCCTGGCGCTTTGCACCGACGAAAAGGATCTGCTTGCCTTCGGCGGCGATGCCATTAAGGAACTCGCATGCTGCGGCGAGCTGGCGCATTGTGATTGTAAGGTCAAAGATTGTGATGCCGTTTCGCACACCGTAGATATACGGTTTCATCTTTGGGTTCCAGCGTTTGGTTTTGTGTCCGAAATGGACACCTGCGTTCATCAGGTCGAGAATCGTTGTGGTTGCCACAGTCGTGTTCCTTTCTCTTTTTCCAGATTTTGCCATCCTGCAATCGGCTTTCGCCATTGTCTCCCTGCAAGACTCGAAATCGGTTTTTGGTTTTTGTGTTTTTCGGCGCGGGAGCGCACCGTGCACCCTGTATCCACAGAGCGCAAAAATTGAGATTCAATAATATATTGCAAAAGGGGGATTACGCAAATCGCTTTTGCACATTTGTTTGGAATTCCATTATATTTATGGATTGGAAATTTTGACCTGCAAGTTTCTGATTTGTGTTTTATCGCTTTTGCTCTGATAAACCACAATAAGCGGCTTGGCGAAACGTGTCCCTTTCCACCAGCGTTTGTCTGCCATCGGGAAACCTTCTTGTTCACCAACCACAGTGGCGGTGATTGTTGTCCATTCGTTTTCTGGCGTCTTGGCATTGTATGCGGCATACATGCCTGGCCCATCTCCATGAAAGTGGAGCGTTGTTCCTGCAGGCATGGGAGTGGTCAGCGGGGCGTCGATGGTTGCCTCTAACGAGTTGTCTTCCAAAGTACGCAAAGCTTTAATGGTAATGAGTTCGAATTGTGGGATAGGGCAGTCTTTTCTGCCGCCGAGCGCAAGGTATTTCCATGATTTTGCAGGTTGGCGTTGCAGCGTTTTCAGGCGTAGGGTTGTGCTTCCTTCTGGAGCATCTGTTAGAATGGATGTCTCGCCGCCGCGTTCGCATCGGAGGAATCGCGGATAGATGCGGATGCGGTCGGCGTCGTATGTCCAGAATCCGACATAGACTACTGGCTTGCTTTCTTCAGATAGTTTCCGAATTTCGAACGAGATGGTGACAGGCACAGTTGGTTCAACTTTGAAGATGCGGGCAGCCTCACAATTGACGGTGCCAGTGAACTCTACGATATTGTCGTCAAGGAAACTAACTCCCTTGCAGGGCGCAAAGTCAGATGATTTGAGATAGTCGATTCTCTGTTCGGCCAGCGAAAGAGAAATGATGCAAAGAGAAATTAATGAGAAAAGGCGTGATTTCATGATTGAATTAGACAAGAACCCCCTGCATGCCTTTTGAGAACGCAGGGGGAGTGCATAAATAATCTATATGTTGTTTGAATCAGTCATTCCACTTGCCGAAGACCTCGAACACGATGTGTACTTGGGTCGCTGATGCAGCAGCTGGCCAATAACCTCCGATGTCGCCGCTGAGGACCTTTGCGGTTCCGCAGTGTCCGTCGGCCTGGACGTGGTTGGCCTGGTCGTTATTGTGCGCTGCTATCATTGCATAGTTTCCTTGCGAGAGGATGTAGGCAGTGCCGCCGCCAGTGCCTTTTTCACTGATTTGCATGAAATCCGAAGGTCTCTTTATGGTGCCAGCGTTTCTGGATACCCATAGAATGGGGCTGTTCTTGTCGCCGCTCGCCAGACTGCCTGTCGGCTCGCCGTAGGTGACCCAGTACTCAGTCCTATATTTAAGGTTTGACGGGCAGAGGTATGTCTTGGCATTGCCGACGTATGGGAATATCGCAGTTGCCCAGCATGGATACCAGCTGGAGCCTGCGCGCATTAGATCAGGGGCTTCGGGGACCACTGCGTAATCCGTGGTGGTATTGCCATTGACTTTGAGGTCAGTCACGCCAGGAATCATGTTGTCATTGTCATTGGTGTACATAGCTGTTCCGAGACCAAGCTGCTTGAGTTGGGATGTGCATGTGATTTGGCGGGCCTTTTCACGAGCCTTTGCGAGCGCAGGCAAAAGCATGGCAGCCAAGATGGCGATGATTGCGATGACAACCAGAAGTTCAATCAGTGTGAAGTGTCTTTTCATGTTGAGATATCCTTTTGTTTATTCAGCTCTTTACGTTTGATTATAATTATACTACTTAACAGTAAAAAAACAAGTTGCTATGTTTTTTCTATAGATGCTCAATGAGTATCAAACAAGAAATTCCGAAGGAATGCGGGATAGGTTTCGCCAGTGGTCGTGCCTTGACCTTCCATGTGTGAGCCATACGTAATGCTGTCTCCGCAGCAGACGATGCGTGTCGTGGGAAGATGGTGCGTCTTTATGGCGTCTGCGAGAAGGCGGGCAAGGATGCGATAGCCTTCTGCGGATGGATGGACGCCGTCCTTGCTGCGAAGGTTGGCCTCGTTTCGTATGAGTGAGGAGGCGGCACGAATGTCGCCTTTGAATTGCGCATGATAGTCAATGACGATTGTTCCCGTTTTTTCAGCGACGCGTTTGGCACGCGCGTTGAAGTCGTTGATTTCTGTGTTGAGGGCATCGCGTTGCTCAGGCGTGTATTTTTCGCGTCCCGCAACATATTCTTCTATGCAAGGCGGGATTGTGACGATGATTGTCTTGACGTTGGCGGAGTGAAAGGCGTTAATTATTTGGAGAAGGTTTGCCTCGTAATCGTCGGCAGGAAGTCGTTTTTTGCTCCATGTGACATCGTTGGTGCCAATCATGACAATTGCTGTTTGGGGCT
>JAEEGL010606873.1_pt1 | contig 12931 bp, 10 predicted proteins | sample 9134231 | NCBI WGS metagenome assembly JAEEGL01 (sample SAMN16246548, study PRJNA631951) | gut metagenome | biome: gut microbiome; feature: rumen; material: fiber-attached | host: Bos | place: Iran: Karaj | collected 2018-10 | reverse complement strand
GCGTACATGGCCCCGGAGCAGATCATCGACTCGAGCCACATCGACGAGCGGGCCGACATCTATTCCCTCGGCGTGGCGCTCTACGAAATGCTCACCGGCAAGCGGCCGAACGCGGGCAGCACGGTGATGGGGATGCTCGCCAAGGCCGTAAAGGGCGATCCGCTGCCCGACGTGCGCACGATGCGCCCCGAGGTGTCGGCATCCGTCGCCTACGTGCTTTCGCTCATGTGCGCCCCCAAGCCCGAAAACCGCCCCGTCACGTCCCGCGCCGTAGCCGACCTGCTCGTACGCGCCGCCGTGGACGGCCTCATCCTTCCGGAAACACCCGCGGAGCAGCCCGCTGAACGCAGAAAGCGCAAAGGGGGATGGCTGGGCCGGATCTTCAAGCGCGGCGCGAAGGGCCGGAACAGTTGAAGGAGCATCGATTATGTCAATGGACATCTCAAGAAGGCAATTCCTCGTCGGCCTGACCGTCACGTTCGCCTCCGCGTGCGCGTTGATGCTGTCGGCGGCCACGCCGGACGCCGCCCGGCGCGGGTTCGTGGTGGTAACCGATTTCGTGCCGGCGGACGGCACGACGGACGTTGCCGACGCCCTCCAGAAGGTGATCGACACGCACCCGAACCGCACGCTCTACTTTCCGGACGGCACCTACCTGCTCTCCAAGCCGATCGCCACGCCGGCCGAGCCGACGCTGAGCGTGGACCTGCAGCTCTCCAACTACGCCATCCTCAAGGCCGCCCCCGGCTGGACGAACGACGAGGCGATGGTGCGACTCGGCGGCATCCACCCCGCGAACAACATCCGCACGCCCGGCAGCAATTACTCGTTCACGGGCGGCATCATCGACGGAAGTGGCGTGGCGAAGGGAATCTCCATCGACTCCGGACGCGAGACGAAGGTGCGGTGCGTCTCGATGAAGGACGTACTCGTGGGCCTGCACATCAAGCACGGCGCAAACGGCAACTCGTCTGACTCCGACATCGCGGACGTCAACATCGTCGGCAACGGAGCGACGAATTCGGTGGGCGTATTCATCGAATCGTGCGACAACACCCTCTTGAACATGCGCATCGCGGGCGTGCTCGTGGGCGTGAAGCTCACCGGAAGCGGCAACCTGATGCAGAACCTCCATCCGCTCTACGCCTACAGGGCCTCGCTGAACGCGGTCTACTCCAACTCCGTCGGCTTCCTGGACATGGGCAACAACCACTACCGTTGCTGCTACAGCGACCACTTCAGCACGGGATTCGTCCTCAACGGCCGCAGCATCCTCGACAGCTGCATCGTGTGGTGGTACGGCAAGCCCGAACATGGCAAGGGGAAGCGCCGCACCGGCATCAAGGCGCCGCGCGCCTTCACGTCGCACGTCACCAACCTCACCATCGGCTTCAAGGGCGCGCTCGCGCTCAACACCGTGCTGGAAGTGGGGAAGGACGGCGGCAAGGGCTTCCTGCTCAACCCGATGTTCAACGAATCCCTCGTGAACGAGACGAACAAGGCCTACCGCGCATACGTGCAAGGCGGCGTCCATTAACGTGAAAAGCAATGAATAAAGAAGAGTGAACGGAGACGGTAAAATGAAAAGCAAAAAAATTGTTCATGTGCTGCTGGCCTGCGCGTTGGCAGGCACCTTCCTCGACGTCCTGGCCGCCCGACCCGTTCCGAAGGCCGTGACCGAGGACTATGACTGGCGCGACGGCAAGGCGCTGGCGCTGGAGGGACGCGGATTCCCGCAGACGACGCTCTACTCGCGTCTCCCCGAGAAATGGAAAGACGTGGTGCCGAAGTCGGTGTGGAACCTGTCGCACACGTCAATCGACATCAACGCGCGGTTCGTGACGGATTCCGACGAGGTGGTCGTCCGCTGGGAGGTTCCGAAGGGATACCGTCCCCATCCGCAGATCACCCTCAACGGCACGCAGGGCGTCGACGTGTACAGGCGTGCGGCGAACGGCACGTGGGAACACACGCTGGCGGGCGCGCCGAACGTCGAGACGGGCGTCGGCGAACTGCGCGTGCCCTGGACGCCCGGCGACGAATGCCTCGTGTACCTGCCGATGCGCGTGAGCCCGCTTTCGTTCTCGGTCGGCGTGAAGAAAGGGAAGAGCTTCAACCCCGCCCGTCCCCACCGTCTCGCGAAGCCGGTCGTGCACTACGGCACGTCCATCGTGCACGGCGGACGCGCCGACCGGGCCGGTCTGACGTTCACGTCGATCATGGCACGGGAGCTCGACGTCGAGCTCATCAACCTCGGATTCCCGGGCAACGGACGGATGGAACTGGCGCTCGCGGACGTCCTCGCGGAGATCGACGCCGCGCTCTACATCGTCGACTGCGAATGGAACATGACCCCGAAGATGGTGGAGGAGCGCTACGAACCCTTCGTGCGCAAGCTGAAGGAACTGCGCCCCGACACGCCGATCCTGCTCTGCGGCGGCTGCACGGAGAAGGCCGTGCCGCGTCAGCAGGAGGTCATCTCCCGGAAAATATTCGACAAGCTCAAGGCCGAGGATCCCGCGAAGTGGGCGAACCTCCGCTTCCTTTCCGGCGTGGACCAGCTTCCCAACAATTCCGACTGCACCACCGACCACTGCCATCCGAACGTCTACGGCTTCATGTACATGGCGCCGGTCTACGCAAAGGCGGTGCGTGAGATCCTGGGACTCTCGCGCTAGGCAACGGGGAATCTCTTCTCCAGCCAGGCGCGCAGCCACGTAAAATCGTCGTCCGTCGTGTCCGGACCGTCATTGAAGCAAACGAGCTTGGGGCGGAACCGCGCAAACAGCTCGGGGGCCTCGCGCCAGCGTCCGGACACGACCTGCAACGAATCCGCCCACCTCGGCAGCAGGCGGCGCCACCAGGCGGACGCGTAGTTCGTGTTGAACGTCGCACGGCGGAAGTGTCCGTGCCCGACGGCTAACGCATAGCCTGCGTAGAGTACCCGGTGGGCGATGTCGTGGTTGCGGAACGGATAGCGCAGCATCGGCTCGATCTCGGCGCGAAAGCACTCGTAGCAGGCAAGCATGTCATCGCGCAGGTAGGCGTCCACGTTATGGTGCGGCAGGCGGCCGATCATGGAGCGCGGCCCCGGACGCATGCCGAAGCGCGCGCGCAGGAGCCTGTCGGAGACGTCCTGCCCGCTGCGGTACGTCTGCTCCACGTCGCTTGCGTTGTTCTTCCGTCGCATCCCGAAGCGGAACACCGGATAACCATCGGCGGCGAAGAAGAAAGACGGCGCGACTGCGTCCCAGAACAGCGTGTCGTCATTTGCGTAGAGGAAGCGCGGCGCGAGGCCTGGAATGCGGGCGAGATGGTGTTCGAACACGTCAGCGCAGAACGTGGGCAGGCACTCGGGCGGCATAATCTCGGAATGCCGTACGACGCGGACATTGCCGTTCTTCAGCTCAGGCCAGTCGGGCACGGTCTGGTCGTCGTCCATCAGGACGAACACCGTCCTAATCCATGGCGCGTGCTTCGCCGCACTCCTGACCGAGTAGCGCAGCATGTCGCCGCCACGGAACCGGAATGCGCCGTTCTCCACACGGGAAGCGGCCACGCCGTGGCGTTCCGCCACCGCCAGGCGCTTTTCGCGCCACTTCTCGTCCGTGTCGTCGCACCAGGCATACACCAGGTCTACCGGGTCTGTCATGCAGCACCTCCGTCCAGCCACTTCTCGATCACGTCCACGGCGCGACCGGAAGACTTCCCGTCCTCCATGCAGCCCTTGTCCGAAAGGAACGCAGCGGATTCTCGCGAGAAACGCTCGGCGTCGAACGCCTCGATGTTCGCGCACAGCCCGGCGTTCGTCTCCGCGACCGGAAACGGAGTCGCCTCTAGCGGATAGTAGAAGCCGCGCTCGCCGTCGTACTGCGCCTTGTCCGGCGCGAAGATGAATCCGGGCCTGCCGCCGAGGAGATAGTCGTATATCCAGCTCGAATAGTCGGTGATGCCGGCGTCTGCCGCGACGAGGAGCTCCTGGATGTCGGCAAAGTCCGTTGCGTCAAGCACTCCCTGCGGAAAGGAGATCAACCCCTCTGCGCGCGCACGCGCATCCAGTGGATGCAGGCGCATCGCGATCGCCCACTTGCCGCAGAAGCGCCTTTCGAGCGAAGCCCTCCACGCGGCGAAATCGTATGCGCACGAGCCGGCGGAAAACGCGTTTTCGCGGAACGTCGGCGCGAAGAGCGCAAGCCTCGCATCTTCCTCCACGCCCAGTGCGGCAAAGACCCTGCGGCGAATCTCCGCCTTCTCGTCGCCGGACAGGAAAAACACGTCGTTGCGCGGATGTCCCGTGCGAAGGCGCGGCGCGGCGGCGAGGTGGCACGAGGAGAAGACGTCGTCGTCGAAGTCGCTGTTGGAAAGGAGCGCGTCCATGGCTGCGGCCGCGGCCCTCGACCGGTCCGACGCACCGGCCCCGGAGTCAAGGCGCTTGATGCCGAGCGAGCCATGCCATGTGTTCATCACGAACTGCCCGCGGCGCTTCGACGGGTTTCCGCGCGCGGCAAGTTCATGCGCGTTCTCGACAAGGACATGCGCCGTGGCGAGCTCGCGGTACGCGGCCCACGTCCAGCGCCGCACGGCGCGCCCGGTGTCGGGCCGGCCGCCACAACCACGGCATGCCGCGTCGGAAAGAAGCCACACGATGTCCACGTCGGGACGACGCCGCGCGAGTTCGCGCGCCACGTACTTCGGATTGCACGCGCACGACCAGGACGACGTCACGAAAAGGACCTTGGCCCGCTCGACCGGAAGACGGGACGCGCGCATCCTGCGGACCGCCGACGCGAACCGCGACTGCCACAGCCTGCGGCGCAGCTTCTCGCCAAGCTGTCCGTTGCCAAAGGAGTGGACGAACCGGAGCCAGAACGCGCGAATGCCGTATCGGTTCATGCCCCCTCCTTCTCGAACGACGACGGGACGGGGAAAAGCGACGAGAGCGTCTTGCGCAGCCAATCGCGGTCTTCGTCCGAAGACCGCTCGGTGTCGTTGAAGCAGAAGAGACCGGGCCGCCATTTCCGGAGCATCGCCGGGCCGTCGCGCCAGCCTTCTCCGAAGAACTGGAGCGAGTCGGCGTAGCCCGGGCGGAGCAGCCGCTTCCACCAGGGACGCCTCTCCTTGACGCGAAAGACCGCCAGGCGGAAGTGCCCGTGCCCGCGCGCGATCGCGTCGTAGGCGTAGAGGACGCGCTGGACATGCTCCGGCCGGCGGAACGGATAGTCGTACATCGGCGCGATTGCGCGCGCGTACCTTTCGTACGCATCCAGGACGTCGCTCTTCGCGTAGGCGTCGACGTTGTGGTGCGGATAGCGGACAAACGCCCTTTCGAGGTCATGCGCGCAGTGTCCTCCAAATGCCTCGCGCACGAGACCGGCAGCATTTTCGATCATCCGGACGTATGTCGGATAGGCCGCCGCGCCGGACGGCTTGCGTTCGCCGGCGAAGCGGAAGAACGGATATCCGTCACGGGCGTAGAAGAAGCCGGGCGAAAGCGGGCGAGCGAAGAACGTGTCGTCGTTGGAAAGCAGGTAGCGCTCCGACAGGCCGGGAATGAAAGCCAGGCGGTGTTCGATGGCGTCGGAGCAGAAACAGGGCTTCGACGGATCGGGAAGTATTTCGCCAAGCCGCACGATCTTCAACTTCCGGTGGTCGAGCCGCAACCACTTCGGAGGGGTTGCGTCGTCGGCGATCACAAGGAACACACGGCGCACCCACGGCACGTACCGCTCGGCGGAACGGAGGGAGTAGCGCAGCTCGTCGTTCGCGGCGTAGCGGCACGCGGCGTTCGCCGCAGGGTCCGGCACAAGGTCGAAGGCCTCCATCGTGGCCAGGCGGCGTGCGTTCCAGACAGGATCGGCGGAATCGCACCACGTGTAGACGAGGTCTATCCCTTCCATCCGCGCAGTCCTTTCAAGTAGGCGTTCGTCCGGCGAATCGCGGCCTTGCGCCCGCACAGCTCGCGGTTGCGCGCAGTGACGTCCGCGAGGTTCCTTCCGACGTCCTTGCCGATGGCAAGCTTCACGCCCATCTTCGCGAAGGCGAACAACGTCCCGCACCAGCGCCGCAACAGCGTGCACGCCTCGCGAAGCCGCACCGCCTTGATCGCGCGCCTGCGGGCGGCGATGCGCGCGGCGTCGACCGCGACGGGACGCTCCAGCGCGGTCTTCAGCGTCTCCGCAAGCACGCGGCGCATGTCTTCAATCCTCGCGCGGACGTTTCCGTAGTCGATCGGGCGGCAAAGTTCGCCCGCGGACGGCATGGCCTCGGAGCTCTCGAAGATGCGGTCTTCGAGCCCAAGCGCGCGGAGCAAGTCGCGCAGCCGCGCCGACTTCGCGGAGGCGGACACCAGCGCGGCAAACGGCCGCTCGAAGATCAGCGCGAAACAGACCGCGTGGAAAGAGTCGGTCACGACGAGCGACGCCCGTGAAACGGCGGCGATCCACTCCTCGACAGACGTGTCGGCCGCGTCCAGCCATCGCAGTCTGGGGCCGACCTCCGCCGCTTGCCTTCCGAAATACGCGGCAAGTCCCCTCTTCCCGAAGGGGTTGACGGCGTACGCCACGATGTCGGATTCGCATCCGGGCGTAGTGGCCGTCGCGGCGAGCGAAAGCCAGTCCTCCCGGACAAGCAGGAACACAGGGTCTGCGACTGCGGCCACGGCGATTCCACATGCCGAAAGCCGCTCCGACGCACTTTCCTCCCGTACCGTAACCTTGTCGAAGGTCCGCATCGCCTTGTCGAGCATCCCGCCGCATGCCGCCGCCGGGTCCATCCCGAAACTGGCGGCTGCGGAGACGATGCGCTTGTCGGGATGCGCGAACATGAGGAAGTAGACGTCGCGGAACCAGCCCGTCAGGTCCGGATTCCACACCTGGTCCGAACCGACGACGAAGGACCCGAAACGCGCATTGAGCGACTTGAGCGCCCCCGCGCTTTCGATTCGCTGCGTCATCGGTATATGCCGACGCCGGAACTCGTCGAACTTCGCGTTCGGGGGCTTGCGAAGGACACGCGGGAGATCCGTCCTGAAATCAATGTTCCGTACGTCGAACCCCATGTCGCGCAAACCCCTGTTCAGCGCGTATGCCGTCAAGACCGCGCCGAAATTGACGGTCTCCCAATGGAAGTTGAGGACGGCGACGTTGCGGTCGAGGTCTGACCGCGCCTTCGCCATCGCGTCCTTCATCGACATGCCGCCTTCGACATCCCTGACAAAGCACGCCATCCCGACTTCCCGTCCAAAGGGCTCCCGCAACCGGGGCTGGTGGCGGACGACATCCTCCACACGGATCTCCCCCAACCGGGCAAAGCGCTTCGAAACGGCCGACAGCATCATCGCGCCGCGCACGCTGTTCACGATGATCGCCGACGTGCCCTTCCCGTCATCCCAGGCCGGCTCGCATTTCCAATAATCGCAGAGCGTCACGTCGCCAGGGCGTTCGAGCCCGCAGAACCGGCAGTTGAAGCAGCCGTCCTCCAGGACGTACTTCCGCGAAAACGCCTGCATGAACTCGTCATCGGCGCTGTCGCGCCATTCCTCCGTTCCGTCCCGGAAGCTGACGTGGAGAAGCGCGTGCCCGAACCGCCACCCCCGCGACTTGTTCCGGAACTCGAATCCGGCGACACGGTCGACGCCCCAGTTCTCTTCAAGATACCGCCTGAACATCGAGCGCTTCGGCGTTCCATTGCAGACAAGGTCGATGCAGAACAACGACCCGGGATCGTCTTTGAACAGGGCCTTGACCGCGGCGACCTGGCAGGGCACGCCGGTGAACAGCACCGGACGGTTCGCGGCAAGTCCGCGCCGCATGGAGTCAAGCACGTCCCCCGTCAATTTCGCCTTTACGTACTTCGACCCGCGAAGGCGCGCCAAGCCTTCTTCGTCTTCAACCGCGACGTAGGCGCATTCCATCCGATCGACGAAGGCCGCCCCGACGACGATTCCGCCCTGGGAGAGTATCCACCGGGCGAAGACGGAGAACGCCCCGCCCGACGAGCTCTGCAGGCGCACCTCCTCGGACGCCATGGCCGCATAGCACTGCTTGTCCGTTGACGACGTCATGACGCCCCTCCCGCCAATGCCCGATCCGCGGCAGTCCGAACCGTCGCGGCGGATTCGCCCAATACGCGCCAGAATGCCCCCCGTCCCGGCGGGACGTTCCGCGGCGAACGGAGGCGGGCCTGGCTCTGTTCCAGGATCGACGGCGGATACTCCGAGACTTTCACGAAGTCACGGCGCACGGCGTCGAAAAGCGCAGCCCCCTTCGCGGTGTTCAGGAGAAGCGCGGAAGTTCCCTTGCCGTCGTCCATCTCCTCCGGCACCATCCAGAAGTCGCCGATCGTGATGTCGCCCGGACGGTCCATCGTGCAGAACGGGCACTTGAAGCAGCCGGCGGACACGCCCAAGCCGGTCGACATCGCCGTCATGAACTCGTCCTCCCCCCTTTCACGCCAGATTTCGCGCCCGTCTTTCAGAACGACGTGCAGGAGATAGTGATGGTGCCGCCACCCGCGCGCCTTGCTGCGGAACTCGTATTTCGCGACGTTGCCGCTGCCCCAGTTCTCCTCGAGATAGCGGTCGAACAGTCCCTGGTCGGGGCAGCCGGCGCAGATGAGATCGACGGTGAAAAGCGAATCGGCATGGGCGGCGAACATCCGCCTGGCCGCGGCGACATGGCACGGCGTGCCGGAGAACAGAACGGGGGCACCGGATTCCAGTACGGCATGAACGTCGGCGAGGAACTTCCGCGGCAACGCGGCCCTGACGTATTTCGAGCCGCGCAGGCGGGCAAGCGACGATTCGTCGCGGACGACTTCGTACCGGCAGCGGAACTCCTCGTCGAACGCCGCGCCGCAGACCGCGCCCCCGCGCGCGAGGATGTTTCTGGCGAGAATCGTAAACGCGCCGCCGGAGGAACTCTCCGCGCGGATGTCGTCCCCGGCCATGGCCGCAAAGCAGATCTGGCGGAAAGGTGCCGTCATGCAAATCGCCTCCTGAAGAAACGGCAAAACGACAGAAACGGATGCCTGCGGAATGCGAAGACCTTCGCACGCAGGTCGTCATATCTCCGCCGCGAAGACGCAAGGCGGCCGATGAGAATCGGCAACGGACTGTCCGCGTCGAAGAACGGGTATGCGGACTCGACAGACTGGCCGCGCTCAAGGCCGAGGGCGGGAATGAGTTCCGCCTGCGCCTTCTTGAAGAACTTCTCCATGGCGTCCGCGTCGCGCATGGAAGCGACCACCTCCACGAGCGACTGCGAGGCCGCGCGGGAAAAGGCGGCGCGGAACCGCTCGAACTTGCCGCGGGCGATCAGGTCTTCCCGCACGCGAAGCCAGGCGTGCGCCGACATCTCGGGCAACCTGTCGATTCCCGAACTGAGGTTGCCGCCCTGGTTCTTGCGGTAATGGTAGCGGGCCGAGTCGTCGACGGAGATTCTCTCCGCCAGGGCAAGCGCCGTCGCGACGAACGCGAGGTCGTTGACCCTCGGCTGCTCCTGGAACCTGATTCCAAGGTCCCGCACGAAGGCGCGCCTGAAGAGCCGGCCGCCCATCTGCGCGCGCAACGCCGTGAAGAGCCGTTCACCGAGAAGATCCGGGGCGAAAGTCCGAGGCAGGCCCAGCGTCTTGCGGTTGACCGTCCAAACGCGATATTCGTCGCGGGTCGCATCGTCGAAGTAGCGCATGCCCGTGAGGGCGACGTCCGACGACGACGCCTTCGCCATCCGGTACAGCGCGCCAAGCGCACCGCGGTCGAGCCAGTCATCTGCATCGCAGAAGAGCAGATACTCGCCGCCCGCTTCGTCAAGTCCCCTGTTCCGCGCGGCTCCGGCGCCCCCGTGCGCAGAAGAGAGGTGTCTCAGGCGCGAATCCCGCGCCGCATATTCCGCGAGCATCTTCGCGGAGCCGTCGGTGGAGCCGTCGTCGACGCAGATGACCTCGATGTCCTTCAGCGTCTGCCCGAGGATGGAATCAAGGCATTCGCCGAGATGCCTCTCGGCGTTGTAGACGGGGATGACGACAGAGACATGGGCCATTTCGCTCCTCCTCAACGAATGAGCGCGGGATTCCCCGTACCGCCGCGCAATCTGCGCCACAGGCACCGGAGCAGGGACTTGAACAGAGGGCCGGTTTCAGGAAGCGGGCGCCGCTTGAGCTCGCGCATGGCCGTCATCTGGACCTGAAGGACAAACGCGCACTCTTCCGGCGCCGCGGACGACAGGACCTCCGCAAGGGTCGAGAGGCGCTCCTCCGGCGGCAAGTTCCAGGCCTTGCCGTACATGACCACGGAAAGCTTGGCCGCAAAAAGCGAGAGCGTCGAAGACGGGTCTCGCAACGGCGCGCGGAACGGCTCGAAACGGTAAAGGGCCAGCAGCACGGCCAGCAGGTTGCGGGCGTGCCGGCGGATGGATTCAGGAGAGGTGCTGATCGAGCCATTGCGGACGCGGCGGCGGTAATGCCGGTCCGCCACCGCCAGTGCGCGTTTCGAGTAATGGAGCGAAAGCGGAGTGAAATAATTGTCGGCGCGCGTTGTCGCGTCAGGGAACGGATAGGGATTGTCGCGTACGACGGCGCCCCGTATCACGCGCAGCGGAGGGCTCACGTGGAAACAATCGTGTTCAAGGAGATCCTGCATCAAGGCCATGCCGCCCATGACCTTTCCGCAACAGGCGTGCGCAATGGAATAATACCGTTCCATTCGCCGGGCCCACCTCCGAAGGTCGTCCGTCACGTCGCCTTCGCAGAACACGGACGACGCAAAGACGATCTGGTCCAATCGTTCAGCGTCGGCCCGCGCGCAGAGGTCCGCGAACGCCTCTTTGACGAGAAGGTCGTCCGCATCCATGAAATACACGTATTCGCCGCAGGAGGCCTTGACGCCGGCCTCCCGCGCGCGAAACGCCCCGGCGTGCGGTGACGAGAACGCCCTCACGCGGGAATCCCTCGCGGCATATTCAGCCAGGATCTTCGCGGAACCGTCGGTCGAGCCATCGTCCACGCAAAGGACCTCGACGTCGCCCAGCGTCTGGCCGAGAATCGAGTCGAGGCATTCGCCGAGATACTTCTCGACGTTGTAGACCGGGATGATGACGGAGACCTTTGGCATGGTCATAGTTTATCACACGCCAACGGTGAACGCAAGACGGGCAATCCGGGCGAGAGGCGGAACCTCTCGTTCCTTACTGCCGTGGGGTTGACGGCCATCAATACCGCGTCCGGACGGTACTTCTCAACGCATTTCATGGCATCGTCAGGTGAAGAAAACTTCCTTGGATCCACTTTCATCACATCGCGGCAGACCGTCGACAGAAAACCGACCATCGGATTCGCAAAACTGTCTTTCACGACGAGAATCCTCGCCTTCGACCTGGCCCGTCCGTTGAAGAAGGCCTCCTCATTCCTGTCTGAACCGAACACTCCAAACGCATTCCGGACGTGGATTGGCCGTGAGAGATGCCGGACGTCTAACACCGACTTCTCAAAGTCTCCCTGCGACTGCAGCTTTCCAGCCCGGTAGCGTTGAATGTCCGTTTCGAATTTCGGCGTGAAATACTCAAAATCGTCTATCCCCGCGAACCAGCGCCCGGTCCGTCGCCCATGTGAACCAAGAAACGCCTGCTTCAGCGTCCGCTTTTCCCAATTCCCAATGTCAAGCTCCGGCGGCTCGCGCAGTGCCGGGTCGCCGAGGATTTCCGCCAGCTCGCGCGCCACGAGTCCAGTCGCCTCGAACGCAGCTCGCCCACGCCAGTGGTGGTCGGTCCGGAAGAAATTAGCCTCCACATCAGTGCGCGTAGTCGCGAACACGCGAACCAGGTCCAACGTGCGCACACCGCGCTCGGCAAGTCCAGCCACCGCCTGCAGCGCCTCCTCGTTGGGATTGTAGTGCTCCACACCTTCAGGCATGAGGTCTTCATCAAGCGCAAACTTGCCCGGAAGTTGGACGTACAGGAACGAGACACCCCGTTCCTCCACGCGGCGCGCGAAATCGGCAGTCGCGTCGATGTACGGCCCAACCGCATCGCTACGGGGCATGTACATATAGCCAAGAATGCCGTCTTTGAACAAGATCCTTTCGTTGCAAAGCCTCCTCCCAATCGCGCGGCAAGCCCCGCCATTGAGGTCCACGAACACATGCTTATACGGGAATCGGCCGGGCAGTTCCTTCTGCACCGCCGCTGGAAACTTGCGAATCCCGACTGAGCCTACCGACCGCCGACATGCCGGCAGGAGCTTCCACCCCGTAACGGAGACCGTGACAAGGAAAGCCAACGCGAACGACGCGCGCGCATAACGTATGGACAAATGCTTTCCCATGTCAGAAATTGAAGTAGATGAAGGGGTTGTGCGCGTTCATCACGAGGCACGAGATGCTCAGGATGAACAGCGCGAACTGGACGGCATAGCCAAACGCAACCAGCCACGCGCCGGAAAGGAAACGTGCCTTGAGGACCGGCGCCGAGCCGACGAGCGCACACGCGAGCGGCACGACCATCTCGCGGCTCCAGAACACCGCCGGTCCGTCCACGAGCGGCACCGCGCCGAACATCGCCGCGAGATGGTGACCCGCTGCGCCAATCGACGGCGCGCGGAAGAGCACCCAACCCAGTATTACCATGACCATCGTGAACGGCTGGTAGAAGAGGCGCAACACAAGGGAACCTTCCACCTTCTGTACCCAGCCCGACAGCTTCTCGCCTGTAATCAGCACGCCATACAGGCAGCCCCACAGGATGAACGTCCAGTTCGCGCCGTGCCAGAGTCCGGTGAGGAACCACACCACGGCCAGGTTGAACACGAGCCGCCCCCTCCCCACGCGGCTTCCGCCAAGCGGGAAATACACGTAGTCGCGGAACCACGAACCGAGCGACATGTGCCAGCGCCGCCAGAACTCGGTGACGGTCTTCGAGACGTACGGATAGTTGAAGTTCTC
>JAEEGL017211996.1_pt1 | contig 12932 bp, 9 predicted proteins | sample 9134231 | NCBI WGS metagenome assembly JAEEGL01 (sample SAMN16246548, study PRJNA631951) | gut metagenome | biome: gut microbiome; feature: rumen; material: fiber-attached | host: Bos | place: Iran: Karaj | collected 2018-10 | reverse complement strand
TTTATCAAGAATTTAAGAATTAAGAGAAACCATGCTTTGAATTATTCGGAATTTGAGACATAAATCGCAGGCGATTTATTGCATAAAATGAATACGTTCTTCCAAAGAAAACTTTTCAATCGCATAGCGGAGCATAGTGCGCGGCATAGACTGACAACGGCTTAAAAGCCAGTCTTTCAGGCGTTGTTCGTCACGTTTTCCTGCTTCACGCAAAAGCCATCCTACGGCCTTTTGAAGGAGGTCGTGCAAGGGTGTGGGCTTATCCAAGAAGATGTCAGCAATGGCGTAGGTATCATCCAACTCACCGTGGCGGATGAACTGCATCGTGCTCACCATCCCGATACGCTGTTCCCAAATGGTCTTGCCGTTGCGGGCGAGGTCGTAAAGCAAAGTTCTGTCCTTATCCAAAAGCCAAGTGCCGAGCAGTTCGTAACAACTCAAGTCTACCAAATCCCAATTATTAATACACTGTGTATGTGACAGATAAAAATCGGTGCATTGTTGCTGCAAAGCTATGTCTTTCTTGGCGTGCTTGAAGATTTGCACCAAACAGAGCAGGGCGGCCAAGCGCATTTCGTGATACTCGGAACGGATGCAGGTTTCCAAGTCCTCAACAGAAGTCTCTTTCCAACATTCCTTCACCACCTCGCGGGTCACGGGCACTTTGATTCCAAGGAACTTGTCGCCCTCGCCGTATTGCCCTTTTCCCGTCTTGAAAAAACGAGAGAGGCCTGCGACTTGGGTGGGGTCTTGGTGGGCTAAAATGTTATTATAAAGTGTGTTATCCATAAGAAAAGGTTTGAAATTCATTCCCAAAACAATTCCTCCGCCACGCCGTCAGCAAAGAGCATTTGCGCTTCGTTCAGATAAAGGAATTCCCGTGTTTGTGAGAGGCGGCCTTGGGCGATTAAAGAAAGGGCGTGTTGTTCGCAATAGGTTGAAAAACGCTCGCCCATGTTTTTTTTCATCCATTTCAGGTCGATGCCCCAATGGGTGCGCAATCGGAGCATCACATATTCATCGTAACTTTGTTCGGGAGTTAGGATTTCTTTCTCTGGTGTCGCAAATAAGGAACGCTTCGCGTCATTGCGAGGAGGAACGACGAAGCAATCTATGTTGGTGCTCTGGATTGCTTCACTTTGTTCGCAATGACGCGAAGCGGCAGAATACGCCTCACAATAATGCTCTATATTTGCCACATTCCACTGCCGCGAAGTGCCATCGTAGGAATGTGCTGAAGGGCCGAAACCTGCGTATGGTGTTCCGAACCAATAGCTTGCATTGTGCTTGGAGTGCATTCCACGGCGGCAGAAATTGGAAATCTCGTAATGCAGATAACCGTTTTCGGCGGCGCGGCTACAAAGGATTTCATAATCGCGTAGCGCGTCCTCCTCATTAATGGGTTGCGCTTTTCCCAATTCGATTTGTTTGGTAAGTATGGCGTTGGGTTCCAAGGTCAAAGCATAGGCGGAAAGATGGGGTAGGTTGTAGGAGAAGAAAATGTCTAAATTCCTGTTCCATTGTTCAGCATTGGAGGTGGGAAGGCCATAAATCAGGTCGATGCTAATATTTTCAAAACCAGTTTGTTTTGCCCAATCAAGGCATTGGCGGGCGTGTTCGGCGTTGTGCTTGCGGCCCAAATACTGCAAATCGTTGTCGAAAAAACTCTGTATGCCGATGCTGAGGCGATTAATGCCCAAGTTGCGCAGGTCTTCAAGGTATTCCAACGACAGCGTGTCGGGGTTGGCTTCGAGGGTGATTTCAGGCTCGTTTGCAACGGAATAGGTCGTATTAATAAGGTGCAGCAAATCGCCAATTTCGTTCGTGCCGAGCAGGGAAGGGGTGCCGCCGCCGAAATAGATGGTATTTATGGCTTTGGGGGTTGCGTTGGCAACGCAACAGACGGGACTTGGGGATAGATAGTCTTTCCTTTGCACGATCTCTTGTTTTAATGCCTCCAAGAATCGGTCTTTCAACTTCGTTGAAGGCAACGAATAGAAACCGCAATAGCCGCATTTCGACTTGCAGAAGGGAATGTGTATGTATATGCCAGCCAATGGATTGAAGTTTAGAGTTTAGGGTTGAGAGTTTAGAGTTGGGGTTATATAAAAATTGAGAGTTGAAGGGCTTTTGCCAACTATCAACTCTCAACTTTTAACTTTTAACTATCACAAAGTCAGTTTTTCTTGCAGCCAGCGAGGCACTTGTAGGCCAAACCAGCAAGGCAGGCACCCACGAGCGGGGCAACGATGAAGAGCCACACCTGACCCATAGCACTCCAAGTACCGCCGCAGTTGGAGAACAGGGCAACGCCAAGTGAACGGGCGGGGTTGACTGAAGTGTTGGTCAGCGGGATGCTGATGAGGTGGATGAGCACCAAGGTGAGACCGATGGCCAAGCCGCCGAACTTGCCGTTGGCGTGGCTGCTGTCGGTGACGCCGAGGATGACCATCAAGAACACGAAGGTCAGCAGGCACTCAACGAGGAAGGCACCACCAGTGGAAATGGCCTGATAGCCCGTTTCGGCACCGCCGCAGGCTTTCTGGAAGGCTTCGCCAAAGCCGTTGGAAGCGAAAACGCCGGTATCGCCAGCGCCAGTGGCATTCCAAATCACGAGGAGCAAAGCACCTGCAATGATGCCGCCGATAAACTGGGCAGCCCAATAGCAAAGCATTTCTTTCAGGCTCATGCGACCATTGGCCCACACACCGAAGCTGACGGCGGGATTGAGGTGCGCGCCCGAAATGTGACCGATGCCGTAAGCCATAGCCACCACAGTCAAACCGAAGGCGATGGATACGCCAAGGAAACCGACATGTCCGAAGAGTGCAGTGCCGCAGCCTCCGAATACCAAAACGAATGTGCCGAACAGTTCGGCGAAGAATTTGTTACTCGTTTTCATAACTTTTTGAAATTTAATGAGTTATTAGTTGATTAAATGATTAAGTTCGACCGAAACCACCGTTCTAATGGCTCTTTTGAATTGTGCAAAAATACAAAAAACTTTTCAGCAAGCAATTTTTTTTGCATTTAGTTGTCGCAATAAAAAAATGTTTTTTTCTATTTTTGCGATTCTAAATAACAAGGAGTTATGCTGGATATGAAGAAGTTGTCGGCCATTGCCTTGCTTTTGTCGCTTGTCTTTTCGGGCATGGCGCAAGAGCCAAAATCCTATCGTTTTTCGCTTGAGGATTGCATCCGTTTCGCCTTCGCCAACAGCAACGAGCGCAAGTCGATGGAACTGACGGGGGAATCGTTGGCGACGACCTACGAACAGTCGAAACAACAGCGTTTGCCGAATGTAAGTGCTTCATTTGGAGAGAATTTCTCGAACAATGACAATGGCTGGTCGGTTTCAGGCAATGTGGGCGTAGGCTCCAATGTGACGATTTACCAAGGCGGCAACATCAACAACACGATTGAGCAGAACCGCCTCAATGTGGAACGCAATGAGGTTCAGTTGGAACGCTATGACAATCAGCTGACTACGCAGATTTTGCAGAGTTTCCTTACCATTCTCGGCAATCAGGAATTGCTGAATTACCAGCAGGAAGTGCTGAATACAAGTCGGGAGCAATTGAAGCAAGGACGGACACGCTACAAGGTAGGCTCCATCCTCGAAAGCGACTTGCTTTTGCTTGAGGCGCAATATTACAGCGATTCGAACAATGTGGTCGACACGCGCATCAATATCGAGAATAACCTGCTGGATTTGAAGGTCTTGCTATCGATGAACCCGACTGATGATCTTGAAATCATCTCGCCTGATACGGACAACCTCGACAACCTGAATACAACCTTGCCGACTGAGCAGGAGGCCATTGATTTGGCTATGGATTACATGCCTGACCTGCGCATCGGTGACTATGACATCCGCTTAGCTGAAAAAAGTGTCGATTTGGCGCGGGGCAACTATTTCCCGTCCATTTCGGCTAATGCCAATGTGGGCATGGGTGTGCTGTCCTTTGACGGCGACGGCAACAAGCAATGGTACGGCAAGCCGACCGAATCCGTTGGCGTTTCGATGAGCATCCCGATTTACAGCCGTGGCCAAACCAAGGCCAATGTGAAGAAAAGCCGCATTGCCCTCGAGCAGGCTCAATTGGATTACGAGCAATCGCAACTGACTGTGCGACAAACGGTTGTGCAATCCTACCGTGATGTGGTTTCGGCCTACAATGCCTACAAGGTCGCGCAGGTAAAGGAAAACGCCTATAGCAAGAGTTTTAATGCCTATAACATTCAATATCAATACGGTACAATCACGACGGTGGAACTGTTGCAGCAGCAGAACAATTATTTGAACGCGCTCAATTCCTATATCCAAATCAAGTATTCCTTGGTGATGAAACGCAAGATCTTGGATGTATTTATGGGCAAACAAATTACACTATAATTATGAAAAAGAAAAGTAGAATTTGGTGGATAGTCCTTGGCATCGTGTTTTTGGCCATTGCCATAACAGCGATTGTAAAGGCAACGAAATCAGCGAACAAGGAATTAGTCATTCGCACGCATGTGGTTGCGGAATACACCGTTGAGAACACTGTCACGGCAACGGGTACCATTGAGCCGGTCGAAACCGTCGAGGTCGGTACGCAGGTGTCGGGCAAGGTGGAAAAGATTTATGTCGATTTCAACGATGTGGTGAAAAAAGGTGAGTTGCTCGCCGAGTTAGACAAACTGACACTTAATCAGAATGTTAGCCGTGCAAAGGCCTCACTCACTTCCTCTGAGAGCCAGTTGAATTACGCCAAACTCACCTACGAGCGCACCAAGCAACTTTACGAGGCGAATGCGGCAACCTTGGCTGCCTATCAGGATGCGCAAAACACTTATACTCAGGCGCAAATGAGTAAAAAGAACGCGCAAGCCGCCTACGACCAAGCCTTGGTGGATTTGGGCTACGCCGAAATCTATTCGCCCATCGATGGCATTGTGCTCGACCGCGCCGTGGAAGTGGGTCAAACGGTGGCCGCTTCGTTCAGCACGCCGACGCTGTTCACCTTGGCCAACGACCTGACCAAAATGCAGGTGGAAGCCGATGTGGACGAAGCCGACATCGGACAGGTGAAAGTGGGGCAGGAGGTGACTTTTACCGTTGATGCCTATATGGACGATGTGTTTAACGGCACAGTGAACCAAATCCGAATGAAACCGACCACCACGAGCAATGTGGTGACCTATACCGTCATCATCGATGCGCCCAATCCTGACCAGAAACTCTTCCCCGGCATGACCGCCAGCGTGACCATCGTCACTGAGGAGCAGACGGGTTTGGCCGTGCCTGCCGAGGCTTTCAACTTCACGCCCGATGAGCAGGTATTGAAGGCTTTGCGCAAGCCCGAAAAGCCTGAAGGCCAACGCCCTGAGCCTCCACAAATGCAAGAAGGAAAGCAATCGGATCGTACAATGGTATGGCTGAAAAACGGCGACCAGATGATGCCGCGCCCTGTTAAGACGGGCATGAGCGATGGTGCGTACAAGATTATAGAACAAGGTGTGCAGGCTGGCGATTCAGTAGTGCTTTCGGCGCAGTTTGTGGCGAAGGAAAAGGAAGTGAAGAAAGGCGAGAACCCCTTCATGCCCGGCCCTCCCGGAAGAAACAGGAACAACAACCAGCAACAGAAAAAATAACGCCTGCCGCTATGAACGAGAAGCAATCCATCATCAAGGTTGAGAACCTCAAAAGGACGTTTATCGTTGGTAGTGAGGAAGTTCACGCGCTGAAAGGTGTCAGTTTCGACATTTGCGAAGGCGAGTTTGTGAGCATTATGGGCTCGTCGGGCAGTGGCAAGTCGACTTTGCTGAATATTCTCGGCTGCCTCGACCAGCCCACTTCGGGTGAATATCTCATCGACGGCATCTCCGTCAGGGAACGGACGAAAAACGAACTGTCGGACATCCGCAACCGCAAGATTGGCTTTGTGTTCCAGTCGTACAACCTCTTGCCGCGCACTTCGGCCTTGGAAAACGTGGAGTTGCCTTTGGTTTATAACCCTGACATTTCGCACAAGCAGCGTCACGAAAAGGCGCAACACGCCTTGGAACTCGTAGGCCTGAAAGACCGTATGGGTCACATGCCCAACCAGCTTTCGGGCGGCCAACAACAGCGCGTAGCCATCGCCCGCGCCTTGGTCAACGACCCTGTCATTGTGCTGGCCGATGAAGCCACAGGCAACCTTGACACGCGCACTTCATACGAAATCATGAGCCTTTTCCAGAGCCTGCACGAGCAAGGCAAGACCATCGCTTTTGTGACGCACGAGTCTGATATTGCAGTGTTTACAAGTAGAACTATCTTCCTTCGCGACGGTCACATCCTCCGTGATGAACCTGTCGCGACCAAATCGGCAGCCGAAGCCTTGGCCGCCCTACCCATAGAAAACGATTATTAACTCTAAACTCTAAACCCTAAACTCTCAACTCACATTGGATATACTTAATCTCATACGAATCTCGGCAAAAGCCCTATTGCGCAACAAAACGCGCTCGGCCCTTTCCATGCTTGGCATCGTCATCGGCATTGCTGCCGTTATCGCGGTGGTCAACTTGGGTGAGGGACTGAAGCAAAGCACGGCCAATCAATTGTCGGACATGGGCACCAACCTAATCATGGTGATGCGTGCCAACCAAAGGCGAGGCGGCGTCAGCATGGGTTCTACCAATGTGCAATCGTTGAAGGTGAAAGACTGCGATTTGATTGCCAAAAACGCCAAAAACATCACGATGGTCAGCCCCGTGGTGAACAGCGGCGGACAATTGGTGAACGGCTCCAAAAACTGGTCGGGGACGGTCTATGGCGGCTCGCCTGACTACTTGGAAATCAGGAAGTACGAGATTGCCACGGGTGTAAATTTCACCGATGAGGATGTGAAAAAGTACGCCAAGGTCGGCTTGATAGGCCAAACCATTGTGAAAGAGCTGTTTGACGAGGGCGAAGACCCCATCGGTAAGACCATCCGCGTGGGCAACATGCCCTTCAAGGTCATTGGAACGCTGAAGGAAAAGGGTCAAAACGGCATGGGCATGGACCAAGACGACCTCGTCGTGATGCCTTACAGCACCGTGCAAAAGCGCATGTTGGGCGTCGATTACATCCAGCAGATTGTGTGTTCGGCGGCCTCTGAAAACGTGGCCGAAGCCGCTGTGGAAGAAGTCGAGAGCATCCTTCGCGCCTCGCACAAGATTCCTGAAGGCGGCAACGACGACTTCGAGGTGCGCACCCAACAGGAAATGCTTGAAATGATGTCGTCGATGACGGGCATGATAACCACCGTTTTGGTTGCCATCGCCTTGATTTCCTTGTTAGTGGGTGTCATTGGCATCATGAACATCATGTATGTCACCGTGACCGAGCGCACCAAGGAAATCGGCCTGCGCATGTCCATCGGCGCGAAAAACGCCGCCATTCTGATGCAGTTCCTCACCGAGAGCATGATTCTCAGTTTGATTGGTGGCGTGATTGGCCTTTTGTTGGGTCTCTTGCTGTCATACGTGGTTTCGATGGCCATGTCGTTGCCCTACGTCGTCAATGTGCTTTGGATGGTCATTTCCTTTGTTTCGTGCGCCATTTTGGGCCTCATCGCCGGATTCTTCCCCGCTTTGAAGGCCTCGCGCACCGACCCGATTAATGCTTTGCGCTATGAATAAGAATGAAAAGAATAATGTAAACAGTTATCTGTCTATCAAGAGGATAGCGTTCATTTCGTTAGCCATCACGGTGGGTTTCTATGTGCTGTTTGTCCTCAAGCGTTATTTCAGCCGTCCTATGTTGCCCGTTATCCCGCCTGTGGAGTACAGGTCTCCTTATTGGGTCATTGTTTCGGTCAACATTGTGTTCAGTTTTATCATGGCCTTCCTTTTGTTCCTTTATGAGCGGGTTGCTTTGGGCTATCCGTTCAAGTTGAAGCGCGATGAGGTGATGGCCAATGTCGTTGGTTCGGTGCTGATAGGTCTGGTTATCAGCACTTTGATTACTTTGCTGAACCATGTGTTTTGGGCACCTCCTACACCTCCTCCGGGGTTTCATCCTGGGCTTTCTTTCGGCCACATTTATAGATGCTGGTTGGGTGATATGCCGATGATTGTCCTTCCCATCATGATCAGTTATCTTTTGCGCTCGATGTATCTTGAGAATTTGGTTGCCGTCGAGAACGAAACCCTTCGGGCCGAGAACCTCAACTCGCGTTACGAATCCTTGAAAAACCAAATGGACCCGCATTTCCTCTTCAATTCGTTGAACACCTTGAAGTCGCTTATCGATGTGGATGTCGACAAGGCAGGTGATTTTGTCCAGCAACTATCGGTGGTGTTGCGTTCCTCTTTGCAGAACAATGAAGTGGTGACTTTGGCAGAAGAGTTGAAATGCGCCCGCTCCTATTGCAAGATGATGAAGATGCGCTACGGCGACAACCTCGTTTTCGACCACCACATTGACCACGACAAGTACGACAACTACCATGTGCTGCCGCTTTCCATCCAAGGACTGATAGAAAATGCCATCAAACACAATGTCATTTCGTCGAAACAGCCGTTGACGGTACATATTTATACTGATGATGATAACCATTTGATAATCAGCAATAAAATACAGCCAAAAATTGGAAAGGAAGAGGGAACGGGAATCGGATTGGCCAATTTGGCTGAGCGTTATCGAATAAAATGGAACGAAAATGTTGAAATTTTTGACGATGGAACGATTTTTAGAGTAACTTTGCCCCTCAAAGAAAACAACTAACACTATGAAAGCACTAATAATTGAAGATGAAGTCATGGCCGCACAGGCATTGCAGAAACTTTTGGGCGAGGTCAGCCCTGAAACTGAGGTCATTAGCGTGTTTGAGTCGATTGAGGACACCGTGGAATGGTTGCGCGAAAACCCCATGCCCGACTTGATGTTTATGGACATCCATTTGGCCGACGGCGCGTCTTTCGCCATTTTCGAGCAGGTCGATGTCACTTGTCCGGTCATTTTCACCACAGCCTACGACGAGTATGCCCTCAAGGCATTTGAGGTGAACAGTATCGATTACCTGCTGAAGCCCATCGACAAGGAAGCGCTGAAACGCGCCATGCACAAGTTCTATAACCTGCAAGGGAAACTGCCCAATTTGGCCAACTTCGACGCACTGATTGAACAGTTGACCAACAAGAAGAAATACAGAAGTTGCTTCCTCTTGCCCGAGCGCGACAAACTCGTGCCGCTGCCTGTGAGCAACATCGCCTATGTCTACATCGATGCCAAGACAATCAAGATGATTTCGCTGGACCACAAGACCTATTACCTGACCCACACCTTGGACGACCTGATGGACCAACTCGACCCGCACGACTTCTTCCGTGCCAACCGCCAGTTCATCATCGCACGCAGCGTGATTAAGGATGTTTCCATTTGGTTTGGCAATAAGTTGTCCATCAACCTCACGGTGGATATTCCGGAGAAAATCATCGTCAGCAAAGCCCGTGTGGCTGAGTTCAAGCGTTGGTTCTCGAGGTAAGGCCTCGGACGAGTGGCTTCGGAAGGCTTTTTTCTTTGTTTGTAATCGTTTGTTTGACAGTGGTTTGCAAATAAAACCGAAAAAAGTTGTCGAAAATTGTCCATCGTAAGGAAAAAGGTTGTAATTTTGCACCCACAAAACGATGCTTCCGTAGCTCAGTTGGTAGAGCACCTGACTCTTAATCAGGGTGTCCAGGGTTCGACCCCCTGCGGGAGTACGAAAAAAGAACCGCTAATTAGCGGTTCTTTGTTTTTTTCCCTCCCTTTGTAGTTTGGTATCGCGCTTTTCCCTAATTTTGTCGCTTCAAATCAATTCATTATGAAACGTCATTTTTTGTATTGTTCTTTGCTGCTTCTGCTCATGGCCACAGGAAGCGGCCTTGGTGCACAGATTCCCTCCGGTTATTACAACAACGCCAACGGCAAAACCGGCGACGAACTGAAAACCGCATTGCACGACATCATCACGGGGCACACTACCATTTATTACAGCCAAATCTGGAACGCCTTCTGGAGTACCGACAACAAAGGCAACGGCGTGGTGTGGGACATGTATTCTGACATCCCCAATGGCACGCCACCTTATACCTTTTCGATAGGCCAAAACCAATGCGGCGAATATGTTCAGGAAGGCGACTGCTACAACCGCGAACATTCGTGGCCTCAGAGTTGGTTCGGCGGCGACGACCAATCCACTCCAAGCCGCGACTTGCACCATGTTTTCCCCACCGATGGCTTCGTGAACGCCCAAAGGAGCAATTATCCTTTCGGCGAAGTGAACACCGCTTCGTGGACTTCGCAAAACGGCTCAAAATTAGGCACTTGCAAGTCTTCCTTGGGCTATGTTGGTATAGTTTTCGAGCCAATCGATGAATACAAGGGCGACTTTGCCCGCGCCATGATGTATATGAGCGTGCGCTACTATACCGAGGACGACAATTGGGGCACGAGTGGCATGACCAACAAGTCGGAAATCCTGCCTTGGGCCATCCAAATGCTGCTGGATTGGAGCGACAACGACCCTGTAAGCCAAAAGGAAATCGACCGCAACAATGTGATTTACAGCGACTACCAGCACAACCGCAACCCCTTCATCGACCATCCGGAATACGCCCGCATGATTTGGGACCCGAACTGGCACGGGGGTATGGGTGGCTACGAAAAAGTGACGAGTTCCGAAGAAATCACCGATGGCGATTACTTGATTGTCTGTGAGAACAACAATGTAGCCTTCAATGGTGGCTTGACCACTTTGGATGCCATTGGCAACAAGATTGATGTCACAATCAGCGGAAACATCATCGAGTCTAATGCCGAAACCGATGCCGCTGCCTTCACGATTACGGCCAAAACGGGCGGCTATTCCATCAAGAGCGCGAGCGGTTATTATATCGGCAATACGAGCGATGCCAACGCATTGAAAACGAGCACAACCGACACCTATGTAAACACGATTTCCATTGCCAACGGCAATGCGGACATCATTAGCAGTTCGAGCCATTTGAGATTCAACCCGGCAAACAATCAAACCCGTTTCCGTTTCTTTAAATCGAGTTCCTATACAGGCCAGCAAGCCGTCCAACTCTACAAAAAGATTGCGGTTTACAGCATTAATCTTGCCGATGTGGAAAACGGCAGCATCAGTGCCGATACCGATACCGCAGTTGAAGGAACCATCATCACCTTGACGGCCACTCCCAATGCGGGTTATGAACTTTATTATTGGACGGTTACCACAGCCGATGGCAGTTTTGTCACCGTCGCCGACAACCAGTTTGCGATGCCCGCCAGCAATGTCATGGTGAGTGCGGTGTTCTCAGCCGCTTTTTCGCAGCAGTATCATTTGGTGACCGATGCCAACCAACTCATTGCCGGAAGGACTTACCTGATGGTGAACACCCAATACGGCAAGGCTTTGGGAACAACACAAAACACCAACAACCGCTCGGCGGCATCAGTGGATGTTGACGACAATGTCATTGCAAGCATTGGCGACGCTGTTTGCGAACTCGTGTTGGGAGGGCAAGCAGGCGCATGGACTTTTAAGGATGGGAATGTCGGCTATCTTTACGCCGCAGGTGGTGGCAACTATCTGAGGACGCAATCTGTTTTGACAAACAATGGAAAATGGGCTATTTCCATAACCAATGGAAAGGCAAGCATTGTGTCGAATGGTGATGTGTCGCAGAAAACGATTAGGTTTAACCCCGCCACCAACAATCCTATCTTCTCGTGTTACGCTTCAGGGCAAAAAGACATTTGCCTTTTCATCCGTAGTGAACAATATGAACATGCTGAAAACGAGTCAATTGCGCAAATTTTCCCGTTCGACAAGCATGTTGTGCGTAGTGGCGCGACGCTCACCGTGATAGGTGAGGCCAACTGCTCCGCCCCAAACCACCTCATCCTTGAAGACGGCGCACAATTCATCCACAATGCCGGCACGGTGAACGCCACGATGAGGAAAAACATCAAGGGCTATGTGGCTGACGGAGGTTGGTACACGCTGGCTTTCCCGATGGCGAATCCTGACCTTGCCCAAACCAACATACTGACGGCCAATTACGACCTCTATGCCTACGACGAAGCCGCCGATTTGGAATGGGTGAACCAAAAGGCGCACCAAGACGATTTTGACTTCAATTCGGGTTCGGGCTACCTTTATGCCCACAATCCGAGTTTTGTTGTGCGCATGAGCGGCACTTTGAATAGCGGCAATTACACGGAAACCGTCGATTTGAGTTACGGCAATAGCCTTGCAAACATGCGAGGCTTCAACCTTTTGGGCAATCCGACCGCGCATGATATTGGTTTTACGAAATCCGGCAGCGTTTCCGACGGTTACTATTACCTCAACAACAGCAATGCGTGGGTGTATGAAACCGGCAACACCGTGCCTGTGGGCCGTGGTTTTTTGGTCAAGGCCAATGCGGAAAACCAAACCGTGACCTTGAACCCGCAAAACAGGGGCGAAAGCCGCGAGAATGGCCAATACCTTTGCCTCAGCATTGGCGAGGAGAAAGCCTATGTCAAATTGGATGAGGGCGTCAGTATGCCGCTGGTGGACTTTAAGGGACAGCACGCCTCGTTCTATCTCACCCAAGGGCATGAGCGTTTTGCCATGTTGGTTCGCGACGGCGCCGAAGCCCTCGACCTCAGTTTTGAGGCCCGACAAAGCGGAACATTCACCCTTTCGGCTGACACCCAAGGCCTTGATTTGGACTATCTGCATTTGATTGACAACCTCACCGGCGCGGATGTGGATTTGTTGACTCCCCCGGCCTGCGGCCATCCCCTCTCAGAGGGGGAAGCGCAAAGCGGCGCGGAGTTAGGGTCCAATAGTCCAGCGACCGATAGTCGAACCCCGGCAGGCGTTCCCCCTCTGAGAGGGGGCCAGGGGGAGTCAAAAACCCCGGCAGGCGTTCCCCCTCTG
>JAEEGL016115163.1_pt1 | contig 12932 bp, 9 predicted proteins | sample 9134231 | NCBI WGS metagenome assembly JAEEGL01 (sample SAMN16246548, study PRJNA631951) | gut metagenome | biome: gut microbiome; feature: rumen; material: fiber-attached | host: Bos | place: Iran: Karaj | collected 2018-10 | reverse complement strand
GAGCGTCCCGACCGGAAGCCCGCCGGCCCGGGTGTCGATCCAGTGGGCGTAAAGAGTACGGACGGGTTCGGTGGTGACGCGGGAGCCTTCGGGGATGGGATGGCCGCCGTCCGCGGCGTCGAACCAGCCGAGGAAGGCGTGGCCAAGCCAGACGGCGCCAGGCAGGCCGTCGTAGTCCGTCCCGATCTCGTAGGTGCTGTCGGAAAAGACGCAGGGGGCGCCGTTGGAGTCGAAGACGACGGTCTGTTCGCCGCGGCGGAAGGTGGGCATGCCGGTGAGTTCGTCGATCTTCCAGATGGTGTCGAAGTCGAGGTTGGGGAGGCAGTTCGGGTCCGACATGTCGCCGGCGGCATCGATCCCGGGGCAGGCGACGGAGACGCCGGGTGCTAAAGTGCCTTTGGCCAGCTGTTCGGTCCTGAATGCGTCGTAGTAGGAATTCGTGACGATGCCATCGATGTTGCCGACGAATGCGCCGACCCAGCTTGTCAGCGTTTGGACGGAGACGGAGACGGAACTCCAGGAGGCGGCGATTCTGGCCGAGGCCGCCACATGGCCCGCAAAGCCGCCGACGTCCGTGTTGTCGGCTGCGGACACCTCCCCGGTGGCATAGCAGTCCTTGATGAAGCCGTTGTTGTGGAGTCCGACGAAGCCCCCCGTGAACTGCTTGTCGGAGTTGTCGGAGGAGGGGTTGTCCAGCTGGATGTCCTCCGCGCAACAGCGGAGGATGACGGGCGAATCTTCGGTGGTGCCGACGAAACCGCCGACCTTGCCGGAGTCCCCGGTCTCGACCTGCCCCGTGAACAAGCAGCCGTCAACAAGCGACTTGGCCTGGATTTCGCCCGCGAAGCCGCCGACGCCGGCTGCCGAATCATTGTCATGGGAGATTACGCGGCCTTCCAGCAGCAGGTCGCTCACGCGGCCGCCGTGGATGTTGCCGAAGAACCCCGCATACCGGTTCGCGGTGTCCACGGTGAAGCCGGAAATCTTGTGGCCCTGGCCGTAGAACTCGCCGGAGAAGGCGTAGGTGTTGGTGCTGAGGCCGATGGGCTCGATGGTCGCGTCGCCGAGGTCGATGTCCGCCACCAGCACGTATGTGCCGGAGAGGTTGTTCGTGACGGCAAGCAGGTCTTCGGCGGTCGCGATCGGCGTGGCGCCGCGGACGTGCTTCCGCACGGCTGGCCAGGGATTGCCGTCCTTGTCCTTCGAGAGCATCGCGACATCCTCGGCGGAGAGTGTGCCGCCGGGAATGTTAATGTTGTTGCCGCAGAAGTAGCGCGGGCCGGCGGCGTAGGAGCAAACGCTGCAGTTCACGTTCGTGCCGGCTTTGCAGTTGCCGGCGAAGGCGCCGAGGTCGCCACCCGTGCCCCAGATGGCGCCGGAGCACCAGCAGTTGGCGTTCGTCGCAGCCTTGCCCATCATTTCGCCGACGAATCCGCCGTAGGAGGGCGCGAAGGACCGCACGTCGCCGCGGGCCGCGCAACCGGAAATCGTCGCCACTGTGTTGCTGGAGACGGCTCCGGCGAAGCCGCCGACCCTTCCGCGGCCACCCGTGAAGCCGTCGGCGCTGCAGCCGGAGATCTCCAGGCCGCCGCTGTTGACGTAGCCGACGAAGCCGCCCGCGGCTTCGTTGCCGGTCACGTCCGCCGTCGAGGAGGAATCGCGGATGGCGAGCCTGTCGCCCCCGCAGTAGCCGACCAGTCCGCCCGTGTACTGGCCCGCCGCGTACACGGTTCCCGCCGCCGAGCAACCGGCGACGGTCGTCCCCTCGGAGATGCCGCCGACGAGGCCGCCGGTGTAGGAGCTGGTGTAGGAGCTGGTGTTGGAGACGGAACAATCCGCGTGGCAGTCCGTGATGTGAGTCCCGATCGCGTTGCCGACGAGGCCGCCCGCGAAATTCGCCGCGCCCGCGACGGTGCCGCGGACGGTGACGTTTTCAATCGTCGCGCCCTCCGTCACCCCGAAGAGTCCCCGCCCCCTGACGGCGGGATGGTTCGTGACGACGAGGTGCGAGATGACGTGCCCGTTGCCGTAGAACGTGCCGGTGAAGGTCTCGTTGTCGAAGCCGATGGGCGTCCAGTCGGCGTCGGCGAGGTCGATGTCGGCGGTGAGGAGGTACGTCCCGGCGAGGTCGTTGGTGATGGCCGCCAGCCCTTCGCGGTCGGTGATGAAGGTGCCGAGCTCGGCGGCGACGTTGCGGTGGTTGTCGATAAGGACGGTCGTCGAGTCTTTGGTCCGGTCGGCGTAGGCCGCATTGCCAGTCCATTCGATGAAGACGCGGTCCTGCGGGTCGATGGCGACTGGCGCGTTCGTTCCGGGTTCCCAGGCGCCGAGGCCGGCGATGGCGTCGTCGCCGGAGAGGATGAACTTGCCGTCCACAAGGCCCCACGCGAAATAGGGCTGCGTCTTGCCGTCCTCCTGCGTCCAGACGGCGGGGTCGAGGGCGTGCCAGGAGGAGAAGTTGGCGCGGGCTCGCATTCCCGCCGCGTCGAGCGCCGTGACGCCGTCGGTGGCGGCGTCGGGGTCCTGCGCGAAGCATTCCGCCAGCCCCGGTTCGTTCTCGAGCGCCCCCGCGAAGCCGCCCGCGTTCTGCGATCCGGACGCCGTCCCCGCCGCGTAGCAGCGCTCGAGCGAGGTGGCGTTGTCGGGGCCGACGATCTTCCCCGCGAACGAGCCGGCGTAGCGCTTGCCCGAGACGTCCGCGACCGCGTAGCAGTCGGAAATGACGGCCTCTTCCACGTATCCCGCGAAGCCGCCCGCGCTGTTGTCGCCGGAGGCGACCGTTCCGGCGGCGAAGCACTCGGAAACAACCGCGCCGCCGCCGATTTGCCCGGCGAAGGCGCCCGCGCAGTTCCCCGACGCGGTGACGGCCGCGCCGATGACGCCGCAACGGCTCACGCGCGCGTCATCACTCGCGATTTCTCCCGCAAGGGAGCCTACACAGTCGCCGCCCGTGACGACGGGGTTCACGAGCATGACGTCCCGGACGGTCCCGGAGAGGGTTCCGAACAGGCCGGCGGGCTCGTCGCCTTCCGCCTCCACGCGCAGGTTCGAGATGACGTGCCCCTGCCCGTCGAACGTGCCCGCGAGCTCTCCCGTGGGCAACTCCCGGCCCTCGCAGTCGATGTCCGCGATCAGCGTGAAGGTCGAATTCGGGAAGCTGTAATCCTGCAGCATAGCCGCGAAACTTTCCAACTGATCGAGCGAACCGATGGTGTACACGCCGTCCTCGTCCCCCCACTCGTAGCGCACGGGAACGGGTTCGCCGGGGTCGTATGGGTCGGGCGCGCGGAGGTCGCCGGGAATGGCGCCGGTGTCTGTATCGGCATAGACGGAGGAGAACAGGATCTTGGTGCCCTCGGAGGCAATCAGGCCGATGGCGTTCACCTCCCAGTCGGAGTCGTCGAACCGCACGTCGAACCTGTACGGAACCCAGGTGTCGGTATCGGGGTAGGTGCGGGCCCTGTAGCCGTCCATCAGCGAGAAGCGGAAGGTGGACTTGCCGTTGGGCCAATTCCCCTCCTCCAGTTGCACCCAGGAGAGGTTGAAGTCCGTTCCGATTTCGTACGGCTGGCCGTCATCGGCGTTGTCGAGGGGGCCTTCATGGAGAATCGTGTATTCGCCGTCGCCATTGACGCGATAGACGAGGCGCTTGTCATTGTCATCCGTGATGCCGAAACGGATGATTTCGCGGAGACCATCGGGATGGTCAGCGTCCTTGTCGCAGAAGTCGTAGAGGGCGAAGCCGCGGAATCCGGAACCGCACTCGTCATCATACAAATCGGCCCGGATGTGGAAGGTGCCTTGCGCGTCGCCATGGTCGCCGTCGCCCGTCAGATTGCGGCAGACGGCGATTTCGTTGGCGACCGCGTCGGACGGGCCGTCCAGGCACAGCGGACCGGACTCCGCTTGCTTGCCGCAGCAGGAGACGGCGCCGTCGTTGCCGACCAGTCGCCAGTTCTTCCCGTTCCAGTCGCCTTTGCTCTCCTGCAGCCAGTTCGCAGCCGCGAGGTAGTTGGTGGTCGCGTCGCTGTACCGCATGGCATGGCATGTGCGCGCGGGGACGACGCCCAGCACGAGGGTGGCCACCGCGAGGAATATGGAGTTGAGGGATTTCATGTCATCTCCTTTTGTAATGATTTCCTTGTCAAAATCTCGCGGAACCCACAGTGCGGGCAGCAGAAGACGTCAGAATCGTATCCTTGCTTCATTTCGCAACCTTTTTATATGTCGCCCACAGGCCCGCCGCAACAACGTGGCAATGCAGTTTTTCATGCTTGGATTATACCAATTCGCAACGCCGCCGGTCAATCGCACCGCAATTCACTGGCAATGCGACGAGGAGACTTCTCTCTCGTCAGTATGTCTCGCGGATGTGCTTCAAGGTTAGCGACTTCTTGAAGTCCGAGAACGTCGTCTTCGGATTGCGAGGCTTGAAGACGAGCGTCCTGGGCTCGCCGGGGATGAGCGTCACGCCCGCGACCTCGTCGTTGACCTTGATCGTCGCGAACGTGTCGCAGTCCTCGAGACGAAGGATGATGGAGTCGTTCGCAAGGAACTCCGGCGTGAGGTCGAACTCGCGCGAATACGTCCAGTCCTGCTCGCCCGGCCACTGCGCCTTCATCTCGTTGTCGCCCCAGCTGGGGTTGACGAGCTTTCCGGCGTCGAACAGCGCGGTATGCACGTCGCACGGGACGCGGATAGGCATGGAAATCTCTTCCCTATTCCCCGTTCCCTGTCCCCCATTCCCCGTTCCCTGTTCCCCATTCCCCGTTCCCCATTCCCCGTTCCCTGTTCCCCATTCCCCGTTCCCTCAATTCCCTCAAGCCGCCATCCTTCGCCGGCGAGATTCACGGTCTCGGCGTTTATCTGCATCACCGCGGCGGCAACCGCTGCGACTGCAAAAAGATTTCTTGCATTTGTCTTTGACATTACGAATCCTTTCTTGTTTCCTATGTTACTATGCGGGAGAAATACCCGTTGGCTTTGACGCGGCGGATTGTCTCGGCGGCGAAGCGCGCCTGGTCTGCAAACGAAAGAGCGATCGGCGGCTCGGTCGGGAGCCCAAGATGCGTCAGCACGATTTTCAGTATCGCCGCAGGCTTGTCGAAATTGGCGGGATGGATGCAGCCGAGGGAGAGGTAAACCTTGCCCATGGGCGCAATCCCCGCGCACACCGTCATGCCCTTCACGTCGCAGAGGCTGAAGCTCTTCTCCATGAGGAAAAGCTCCTCGCCCGTCAGCAAATCGCGGCACTTCATGCCGACACCCGCCTTGACGGCTAGGACTTCCAGCCACGTGTAGCGGTAGTTCTCGTAGTAGGCGGCCGCCGCGCGATCGCGCTTGGAAAGCTCCTCTTTGCGATTGAGGACTCGCTTGATCGCAGGCTCGCCATGCTGGTCGTCCATCATCGAAGCGAAGTCGCCGGCCACCATGTCGAGAGTCAGGTCGAGGACCGCGCCCGCCTTCGGATTTATCTCGAAGCCAAGCCGTTTCGCGGCGTCCAGGCGCTCTTCGGACGTCAGCTCGCGCATCACCACGCGGCGGACGAAGTCCTTGGTGACGAGCAGGACGCCCTCGTAGTCGAAAAGCGCCCTGTCGCGCTCCACGGGGTCCTTGACGAACTTGAAGTCTATCGGCCCCGTGTACTTCGCCGGCGGCAGCTCCCCGACGCTGATGTCCAAGAGGTCGTCGCCGTCGCGGTAATCTTCGCCGTCCATGACGCCGAAATAGTCCGGAATCTTCTCCGTAGTGAGCTTCTCGATTTTGCCCATTTCGAACATCTCGTACTGGGTATGCCCGCGATAGTCCCAGATGCGTGTCGTGCTGACGACAGGCGAGAGCGCGTCTATGAGACTTCGAAGTTCATCCCCGTCCGCCGGCTGGAATTCGCATTCCTCGCTGATGTAAGAAAGTGCCTTGGGAATGGAGGCGCCGTTGACACGCAGATGGGCGATGATGCTACATGCCTCAAACTCGGCATCGCTGTTTTTGAGGCAATAGTGTTTTTGGAGCAAGCGGATGAGGTTCTTGGATTCCGGCGTCTCCTCGTCTCCGTTCGGGTCTTCGTAATCAAGGAACGTCTTTTCCGGAAGAACCTTGAGCGGCACATCGTAAAAGTCAGCTCTGACCTTCGCGATCTTGCGCGCGAAATGCCTTTTCCCGCGCACAGTGGCAATTGAATGGTCGCAATCGACCATCAAATTGTCCTCCAAAGGCTCGTAAATGAACAGCCACTCGCCCGGACCGTCGTCGTGGAACATCGAGTACCATGCGTCGTCCACCAGGGCGTCGAATTCCCCGGAATCGTCCTCGTCTGCGAGTCCATCGAGAATCCGCCGCCCGACTGCTAGCGCCTCGTCCTCGCGAAGCGGATTGGAGACCGATGCGGAATGTCCCTTGGCGTAGTGGTTGTAGATGTCGCAGAACTCCCCTGCGGTCACGATTCCGTAGAGGTTCACCGATGCGTTGAGGCAACGCATGATGAATTCATCGCGTTCGGAAAGAGGCGACTGAGACTCTTCGTCTGCATCGACGACTTCGGGAATCTCGGCGTCATCGTCACGACGCCACTCGCCGTCCGGCCCCACGATTCTGTTGAATGGATTTTTCATCTGTTTTCCCTTCTTGAAATTGAATGACTGGCGTGACAGGCGAGACTTGCCTGTCATGTCCAGCTCCTTGTCCCTTTGCAGTCCGGATATCCCGTGCAGCTCCAGAATGCATTGCCGGCGTTGCGCCCCTTCTTCGCCACCATCTTCCGCATCGGCTTGCCGCACAACGGGCATTTCGGCGCGCCGTCCGCCTGGATTTGCGCATCGCGCTTCTCCAGCCGCGCCGCCGACAGGAGCTCAGTGAAGCGGCGGCGCATTTCGAGAATGTACTGCACGTAGTCATGCCTTGCGTTCTCGCCGAGATCTCCGCCGTACGGGTCGATTTTGAGCGCCTTGAGTCTCAGCGACTCCGAACTGGATGCCGCCCACGGCACGATTCCACGCCCGGCCAAATATGCCTCGTAGTCGCCCGCCAGCACTTCAAGAGAGCCCTTTGCAACGTCGTAGAGGCGAAGCTCGGTTTCCTTCGACGTTCCGGCACGGGACGAACCTTCGACGATGTTCTGTCGCGCAGACCGCGCGGCACCGACCATCTGACCGACGGTCTTGCCGAGAGGGTCGTTCTTGTACGAGAAGTTGCGCTCGCAAAACACTTCGGTGGCATGATAGACGAGGCACACATACCCGAAGGTCAAGGTGCGTCGATAGCCGCCGTGCTTCGTGACAATCGGGATCATCAGGAATCGGCTACTTTCACGATGGCATGGCGACTGGCGTGACTCGCGAGACAGGCGCCAGTCGCGCTCGTCCCGCCGACCCCAACGCCGGTCTCGCCTGTCGCGCTCGTCCCGCCAGTCCCCTTCAGCGTCACTATTCTGTCAAATGCTTGCTTCATTTGCGCTTGTTCCTGCATTGCCTAATGCACATATTCTTCCTGTATGTCGAATTGGTATGCGTTATCTGTGTCGATCTCGACATGCCAGTCGTCATCCGCCGTCGCGACAGCGCGGTCTAGTCCGTTCTCCTTGCAGATGACGTCAATCTGCTCATCGATCCATCTTTCTGCCCGCTCTGATGTGGCGAAAACCTTTGACTCAAAGTCCCGGCCGTTACACGGCAAACGTCGCGTCACGGTCACGACGACGACTTCCTTGCCGACTATGTTATCGCTTTTTGCCATATCAATGCAACTTTAGGAAATGAACTTCAAGTGCGGCCAGGACATCTAGAAGGCTTTGTTTTTGGATTGACTCGCCAACGCACTCTACCTTTGAGCGCAATCTATCAAGCGCTTTCCGAATCTGCTCATCTGTCGCATCTTGATGAAAAATTTTGAAGAACTCAAGCCAATAAGTAGCCTTGATACCACAAACGGGCTGAATCATCATTCGCTCAAGATATTCGTCCATCAGACCAGTTCGAGCTATTCGACCAAAATTGCCACCACCGTCCGATGTCGGTTTGTCATTTGTCGCATCCGCTTTGCGAGGATATGGCACGGCATCCTTTGGTTCGATGATCGTTGCGTCGCTTCCGCCGCCGCGCATTGTCCGCCAGTGCATATTTCTATACTCGGCCGCATATCTAGCCAATTCAATATAAGGCAAATAGATTCGCGGACGGCCTGAAATAACACTATTCAAGACCCACGGCACAACCATTATGAGGTCTGCATCCGCGCATGCACGCCTGGTCTGCTGAAAACGCATACTCGGTTCGGCTTCCTTTGCGAGCAAATACCAGCCCTTTAGTTCGATACCCATGATCGGGTTTGCCGTTTCGTCCGAGAGATTCTTCAGCACAACATCAGGAAACGACTGCGGTTGCCTGACAAAAAGATACGTTCCATATCTGTTTTCTGGATCCCAGACACTACGAATGGTATTAAGCGTTTCAACAACCTGGTTCTCTATCGTGGCTCCAAGTGCCGAGTTCAGCGTAAAAACGTCTGTGGCGTTCACACCCTCGATGAACGTATCACTGTGGAAATGCGCGGGAAGCGCCTTTAGGGCATCACGGACACCCAGCCACAGTTTCTTGTGGGGCCAATCGTCAGAGGGTTCGACACGTTCGATGCATTTCACGGCGCCTTTCTCAATTTTAGGTTTTTTCATGTTCTAGCCTTTCTCTTGCAACGTTGTAGAATTTTGGATTGATTTCTGCGGCAAATGCCCTTCTGCCAGTTCGCAAAGCTGCGACTGCCGTAGAACAAAGACCTCCAAACGGTTCCCAAACTACATCTCCTGGATCAGACGATGAGCGAATGATACGCTCCAAGAGTTCCAATGGCTTCTGGTTCATGTGAAGACAAGCGCCATTGACCTTGATTCGTTCTGTGCCACGAACCGCCGGAAGACTCCAGACATTGGAAACCCCGATTTCGCAATGGAACTTGGCGCGCATCAAATCCCACTCGCCAGACGTGAACTGTTCGCCATTGAGCTTGCAAAAATACGGTCTACCTGTGGCGTTGCCAAATTTGTTGGCATAGGCGGCGATTTGAATAAACGCATCTGAAGGCGGGAAATACCACAAGTGATCTTTTGAAAAATACTTTCGTGTAGCAGCATCCTTGACCCCGCACGCTTCGTTTGTCAGCCTGAACGGCAATCCTGTTCTGCGCCATTCCTCACGCATCCAATCCCTGAGAGGATATTCACGCTCCCCTGATTTCAGATAGTTCTTACGGACATACTGTGCACAGACTTCGGTTACGACAGGATACTTTCGTATCGTCCTTGTGTTACAGTTTCCCGCAACATGCGAAATACCCTTGTCCCATATGTGGCAGTTTCTAAACTCCCAGCCGCATTCCTCTATCATCCTGTGGCAGATGGCCCAGCCTTGCTCCGAATTCCAAAACCACAATGTCGCAGAAGGCAAGGAACACTCGTACCATTTTATCAGGAACGGGCGATAACATTCCGCAAGCCCGTCTGGCGACACGGGATCGCCCGGATAGCTTCCAAGACCGTATGGCCCGTCGGAAACAATCACCGTTGGCGGCTGCCATTTTTCGCACAGGCGCAAACTGTCACCGAACTCAATCTTGACATCCTTCACATCACACTTTACGGGCATCGACGACGACACGAACTGGCCGAAAAGCTCAGAAAAGAAATCCCCTTGTACCGGATTGAATGTTGTCGCCGACTTCCACTTCTTGAAATACGGCTTGAGGCTGTCGAAGACATACGGCATGGACTTGCCGCCGGTGACGGGATATGGCTTTGCGTAGAACGCCTCGTCGATCTTCACGCGCGGGCAGCGCGAGGAGCTTACGAACACCTCAGCCGACTTGTCGCCCAAGAGCTTCGCGGGCGTCGATTCCTCGTACAGCTCGTAAAGGGCGTATTTCTCGCCATGACTGCCAGTCCCGCCAGTCCTGGCATACCCGTTCTTCCCCAGCCACGCGCCGTCAACGACATCCTTGAAACGCGCCTTGAAGGCGAATGTCCGATGCCCTTCCGCAAACAGGACGATGCCTGAGACCGACTCGTGGAACTGCAAATGGCCGTCATTTGCGGACGCAACAAAGCGCGTCCCTCCCGTTTTGCGGCTCAAAACCTCCGGCAAAGGCAGATTATAGAGCCGCCTCTCGAAGATCCACGCCTCGTTTTCCGGCCTGTACGTGCCAACAACTACAATATTCGGAGTGCTTGTTTTCTTTGCCATCTAATCAGCCCTTACACCCCTATATTATACCAAAATCCGGCCGACCGCGCCCCCGTTCCGCTACTCCTCCGCGCGCTGAACGCCGACCCGACAGCCATCCAGCGTGGCCTTGCCTTCGCCAAGCAACGGGATGGCCGCGCTTGCCGCGACCGCTGCGACAGCATAAGAAAATCCAATTTTCAATTGGGAACTGGCAATTGGCATCGGCAACATTGGTGGCATTGGCAACTTTCTCCTACTCCTCCACTTTCAGCCGGTAGAACCGCATGGGGTCGGCAGTATCGTGTTCGAATATCAGTTCGCCGTTCGGCCCGAAGTCCGTGTAGGCCAATTCGTCCGCCTGCGACCAGTCGGTCAGGTTGGTAGAGGACAGGAGCGAAATCGAGACGCCTTCGGTGTTTGCCGGGGCGCGTACCCTGACGACTGGCTTCCCGCTGGCATTGAGGGAAATGCCGGCAAATGGGTTGCACGCGCCGGACGGGCAGCCGAATGCATAGCGGATGAGGTTCGGCACCCCTTCCGTAACCGCTTCTGCCGCAGCAAGGCCGTTTGTGGCGGCCCAGGTGTCGTAAGGCGTCATGAAGTCGAATGCGAGGCACGCGCGGACGGCCGCATTGCTCTGAATCATCCGCTTGGTGAAGAATCCGCCGTCGAAATTGAAACACCAGCTCTTGGTTGACTCCGTTGTGGAAGATGCGTAGGCGTTCTGCGGCGAGAAACCGACGCCTCCCGCCGTTTGCAGCATGTCGGCAATGGAACCGATGTCGTATGCGGAGCCTTCCGTGAGCGTGGTGTCGGGATCCTCGCCTCCGCATCCGGCGAAAATCCGTCGCCAGTCGGAAAGGGTCGGAAGACGCCACTCGGCAAGTGCCACCCGGTGGGTAGGCTCCCAATCGCTGACGACTGTTTCGGCAATGCGAATCTTCACCATGTCGGAGGCATCCGCCAGCGCGATCGCGAGGCCCGTGCGGTTGGTCATGTCAAGCCAGGCGACCATCGCCTCGGCGGTCGTTCCGGCCAGTGCGGCGGCGGACGCACATTGGTACAGCCTGCCGTTCGCCCCAATGACCTTGCCGACATCGCCAGACGACGCCACGATGGCGGTAAGCTCGGGCTCCGCCCCATAGCCGGGAACCGAAATCGTGACGCCGTAATGGCCGAAGGACGTGTAGAAAATCTCGACGTATGTATCCAATTCGGGGTCGTACTCCAATATCGGCTCCTCGTATTCATATTCTCCGGTCAGGTCTATCGTACCTGTGAACGGACGTGAAATCGTAAGCGTGAAGCCTCCGTCGGGGTTCGAGGCGATGGACGCCTCGTCGCCGTTCTGGTAAAGCGATTCGCTGAATTGCGTAAATTGGTCCAGTGCCGCGACCATGTAGAGGTTGTCAAAGACATCGCGGAACGAACCATACCCGCTGTCGTCAACCGAGAGTTCCAGCGGAAACGACTGGTCGTAGAGCGTATATGTCATTCCGTTGGCCTCAAACTGGACATCGTAAGTCGATGGTTCATCCGCAAGAACGCCCTGGCAGAACGTGCCAGCAATGAGAATTGCGAGGATCGTCTTATTCATGTCGTTGTTCCTTGCTTTCATGTGCTATTTCGCGTCGATTGCATATATCACTTGGTCGCCAGCCAGCCGAACTCGGCGGGGATCGCCACGGGCGCGAGCGCCGCCCAGCCGCTGCTCTACAGGGAAGTCCTCCGCCTTGGTCGTGTGCCGCGCCCAGAGGACGCAGAACGCTCTGTCCCAAAGGAAGAACCCGCCGAAGTGCCCGCCTGTCGCGATGCAACGTCCGAGTCCCTTGGGCATCTTGTCCGCGTTATTCAGGCGGCACCCCTCGCACTCCGCCATCTTCCGCCGCGCGATCTGGAGACCGCCATCCCGGAACTTCTTCGCGAAAGCCGCGTCGCCCGCGTAGTCGCGCAACCTAGGAGACTCGGCAGCCGGAGCCGAGAGGGCCGCAATGCATGCGACCGCGATTGCCAGTGTTTTCATGAATGTCCTTTCTTTTGCTTCGTCATGCCATGCGTTCCACGAATTTCAACCCCGCCTGAGGGGACGCCGCACTCACCGCTTCTTGCCGTATTATAGCAAAAATCCGCCCTCTTGGGGGGGGGCTGGCGAACGCGGCCATGCAGTTGAGCCGTTCCTGTCCTCCGGCCACGTCAAGGCGCGCGATGCCGTCGGATCGCCTCGCGTCGATGAACCAAGCGTCGTCCCTCGCGGCGGTCAGCTTGCCGCAGTCAAAGCGCAGCGCGTCGCCGGTAAATGTGCCGTCGCCGGAGAGAGGGCCTTCTGCTTTCGTTGCCTTCTGCTTTCGTTGCGGCGAGTTGCGTAGTCTGGGATGTGCGAACGCATCAGAATTTCCGCATTCAGTTCTCATTTTATGGTATAATACTTTCGTTCGCTGGAAACCAGGCGGCTTCCAGGCGACCCTCATGAAACCAAAAGACCCAAGTAACAAACAAAACCGACAGGCCATCGAATTGTCAGCCCTCCAAAAAGGCAAACATTCCCCAAAGCAAACATTCCCAACCAAAGCAAACCTTACCAAAGGGAAACATCCAGAAAGGCAGACATCACATGGCAAGATCAACATACCAACACTCTGCATACTGGGACGCCTACCACTGCGGGTGGACGCACAGCGACGCGCGCACATACTCCGGGAAGTATCTCGACATCCACACCTACCG
>JAEEGL015694073.1_pt1 | contig 12932 bp, 15 predicted proteins | sample 9134231 | NCBI WGS metagenome assembly JAEEGL01 (sample SAMN16246548, study PRJNA631951) | gut metagenome | biome: gut microbiome; feature: rumen; material: fiber-attached | host: Bos | place: Iran: Karaj | collected 2018-10 | reverse complement strand
TCGTAATAGAAATAGCGGTTCTTTTCATCCACGTCTTTCGTCCAGTAGTCGATAACACCGATATTGAATCCCCAGCGTGAGTAGCTCAGGGTGACGTCGAGGTCTTCTATGTCGTCGTCTTTAAAGCCTGTACTTGCAGCTGCTGTCAGCGACAGCCCCTTCCAGCTGATTCCTAATGACGGCTGAATGCTGAAGTCAGCCATATCCGTACCACGCCACATATATTTGCTTACAAGGTCGAGACCGGCCTTAGCATGGAATTCCTGATTGTCGTTATCTTCTGCTGATACTGTTGTCGGCAACAGCGTTATGGCCATAAGAGCCAATAAAATGATTTTCTTCATGTTTGTGTCTGTTAATCTATAAATCTCTTTGTTATGTCTGTATATGCATCGATGCGGCGATCACGCAAGAAAGGCCACCAGCGGCGTACCTGCTCAGAGTGGTCGATGTCGAGTTCTACGATGATGCTCTCCTCATCGTCGGTAGAGGCTTCGTAGATGAGCTCTCCCTGAGGTCCGGCAACGAACGATGTTCCCCAGAACTGTATGCCACCGGTACGACCACTGGGGTCGGGCTCATATCCCACACGATTGACGGTGATGACAGGAAGACCGTTGGCTACAGCATGTCCGCGCTGTACTGTCTGCCAGGCTCCGCGCTGTCGCTGTTGTTCCTCTGTGGTGTCGCTCGACTCATATCCTATCGCTGTGGGGTAGATAAGCATCTCGGCTCCCTGAAGGGCCATCATACGGGCTGCTTCAGGATACCACTGGTCCCAGCATACAAGCACACCAAGACGTCCTACGGAAGTCTGTATGGGGTGGAATCCAAGATCACCGGGGGTGAAATAGAACTTCTCGTAATATGCAGGATCGTCGGGGATGTGCATCTTACGGTATTTGCCTGCGATAGATCCATCGCTGTCGAGAACTACTGCTGTGTTGTGATACAGTCCTGGGGCACGTTTCTCGAAGAGTGAGGTGACAATGACCACACCGAACTGTTTTGCCAGATCTCCGAAGAGTCTGGTTGATGGACCTGGGATGGGTTCTGCGAGGTCGAAGTTGTTTACGTTCTCCTCCTGACAGAAATAAAGTGAGTTATGCAGTTCCTGCAGCACGATGAGCTGTGCACCCCGTTTTGCGAGGTCGCTGATACCTTCACACAGACGGAGGAGGTTATCCTTCGTGTCGGCGGTATTGTGTTGCTGTAGGAATCCTATCTTCAGTTCTTTCATATTTTCGGGAATTGCATTGTACAACAGTGTAGTGAGCCGTGCTGACGGATGACAGGACAACAGTCTATGCCGATAATCTCCCTGTCGGGAAAGGCTTTGGCAATTATCCGTAAGGCCTCGCTGTCGATATCGGGCTGATTATATGTCGGGCATAGCACGGCATCGTTGATGATGAGGAAATTCGCGTATGTCGCAGGGAGACGGTCTTCACCGTCGTAGATAGGATGCGGCATAGGGAGTTTCATTAGACGATAGGGCTTACCCTCGAGGGTTCGGAAACTCTGTAGCTGAGCCTCCATCTTCCTGAGGTCTTCATATTGCTCATCCTCGGGGTTGTCACAGCCCATATATAGCAATGTGTCGTCGGGACAGACTCGTACGATGGTGTCGATATGTCCGTCGGTATCATCGCCAATGAGGTTACCATAGTCTATCCAGAGCACACGTTCGGCACAGAGGTCGCGCCTGAGTCGCTCTTCTATCTCTGCCTTCGTCATGGGCTGATTGCGATGAGGAGCAAGCAGACACTGGCTTGTGGTGAAGATGGTGCCTCGTCCGTCGCTTTCGATAGAACCGCCTTCAAGCACGAAGTCGAGATTGTCTGAATATTCGCCAGCAATCTCGCCTAAGTTGTAAAGCCGACGGTTGATGGCATTGTCGAGAGATGCTTCGAACTTCTCGCCCCAGCCGTTAAACTTATAGTCGAGCAGACGGCGATGGCCATTGTCGTCGACAAGGGATATGAATCCGTGATCGCGAGCCCAGGTATCATTTGTGGGACAAATTATCTTCACACAGTCGCGGGCAGCATCTTCTGGAGCTACAACTATGAGACGTTCTCTACGGGCTATCTCGCGGGCCATAGAGTGGTAGACAACAATGATATCGTTGAGTATCGGAGCCCAGTCGGTACCGGCATGCGGCCATGTGAGCTGCACACCCTCCTGAGGCTCCCATTCTGCCGGAAGTCGCCAATGGAGACCAGTGGTTTTCTTGTCCATCGTCATAATTTTGGTGCAAAGATACAAAATAATTGAGAATTGAGAGTTGATAATGGAGAATTATTTGTATTTTTGCACAAAGATTATGATATTTCGCGATGTTAGAGGTAAAAGATGCGACGATAAGAGTGGGAGATAAGACTCTGATGAGTGGACTCTCATTTATAGCGAAAGACGGACAGATGACGTGTGTAAAAGGCTCTTCCGGCTCGGGGAAGAGTGCGCTGATACGTACGCTGATGGGCTTCCTGCCAGTAGGTGAGGGGTTCGTGAGTGTCGATGGCGAACTGCTCACCATACGTTCTGCCAGTGCCTTCAGGCAGATGATGATATACCTGCCTCAGAATATGCAATTGCTAAGACGGCAGTTGTATGAGCCGGAGTATACTGATGGCGATGATCCTGAGTATGGTGTGTGGGATAATCTGTTGCCTGAGATACAGGAAGAGTCGAAGGCGGAGCCACTGACTCCGGAAGAGATTTTCTCTCTGGCAGAGAAGACGCTGAAAGAGGGTGGTGAGAAACCTATTGTGATAGCAGACGAGCCGGCTGCGATGCTTACCCCAGAGTTTGCTGAGAGGATGCTGGCGTTGCTTCTGGAACAGGCGAGGATGGGGAAGACGGTTGTTGTCGCAAGCAGAAGACCCGAGATTATCGCAAATGCGGATAAGGTTATAGAAGTGGAAAATGTATAGTGGTATGGTGTTACATATAGTTTTGGCTGCTCTCTTACTGGCTGTTCCTGCAGGGGTGCTCTATCTGTTGGATAGGAAGATGTTAATAAGTTTCTGTGTGGCTACGGCCAGAATGGTGGTGCAGGTGATGGTGCTCTGTCTGATGGTGTGGTTTCTGATGAAATACGACAAATGGTGGATGAACATCCTTTGGGTGATGGCTATGACATTATATGCTGCATTCGTCGTGGTGCATAAGATAAAGGGATTGAGGAATTCGTTGATTATGCCAGTAGGAATAGGGCTGTTGGCAGGGTCTCTCTCTGTAGCACTCTATCTGCTGTTGACATCGCTGCCTGTAGAGAAGCCTTTTGAGGCACGATGGTTCCTTCCTGTGGCGATGCTGCTTCTGGGACATTCGCTGACGACGACATTGCGGGGGATGAATACATACCTGTCGGCGCTGAAGACTGATGAGGAGCAATATGAGTTTCAGCGAGGCAACGGCGTGAGTCATCTGAAGGCTGTGATGCCATTTGTACGAAGGGCTTTTATATCGGTGATGTCGCCTACGATGGCAAATCTTAAATCGACGGCATTGTATACGATGCCCCTCTTGTTATGCGGATTCCTTATTGCAGGAGTTCAGCCCATTAATGCTTTCGTGGTGATGGTGATGCTGATAATCGGATGTGTGGCGGCATCTGTGGTGTCGTTATTGACTACATTATGGATTGCTGACGGAAAACTTTTCGATTCGTTTGGTAAACTGCGTTAGAAAGGTTAAAAACGCTTAATAAATTGAGAGGACGGGAACAAATCCCGTCTTTTCTTTGTAACTTTGCAGGCTGAAATAAGCATAAAGCGTGAAAATTAAGGAAGTATTGAGCGCCCTTGAACGATTCGCGCCTCTGCCCTTGCAGGAAAGTTGGGATAATGCTGGCTTGCAAGTTGGATTGACAGAGACGGAGGTTTCAGGGGCATTATTGTGTCTGGACGTCAACGAAAAAATCGTAGACGAGGCAATACAGAAGGGTTGCAATCTCATTGTGAGCCATCATCCTCTGTTGTTTCGCGGACTGAAGACTATCAGCGACCTTACGGACGTGCAGCGTACTGTGATGAAGGCCATAGAAAACAGGATATGTGTCATCTCGATGCATACCAATATGGACAATGCCTTTGGGGGCGTGAACTTCAAAATCGCAGAGAAACTGAGACTTGTAGATGTCGCTTTCTTAGCATCAAAGAATGTAGATGGAATAGAGTCGGGGAGTGGTGTCGTCGGAACTCTTGCAGAGCCTATGGCTGCAGACGATTTCGTGATAGCTGTTAAAAAGGCTTTCGATGTGGAGTGCGCTATGTGCAACGAGTTGCTTCACAGACCTATACATAAGGTGGCTATCTGCGGTGGAGCAGGGGATTTCCTCCTCGATGATGCTATCAAGGCTGGTGCTGATGCGTTTATCACAGGTGAGATGCATTATCATCAGTATTTCGGATACGAACAGGGGATTCAGATATGTGTTATCGGTCACTATCAGAGTGAGCAGTACACAAGTGAGATCTTCAGAGAGATCATTAATGAGAGTTGTCCTGATGTGAAAACTATTATCGCTGAGACTTGTACGAATCCTATCATGTATTTGTAAATAAATAGAAATAATTTTTAAATAATAAATCGTAAAATAAAATTATGGCAAAGAAAGATCCTACAGACTTGTCAGTTGAGGAGAAACTGAAGACTCTCTATCAGCTGCAGACGGCGCTCTCTTCTATTGACGAGAAGCGTGCATTGAGAGGTGAACTGCCTCTGGAAGTACAGGACCTGGAAGATGAGATTGAAGGTCTTACCACCCGTGTAGAGAAAATCCAGAATGACATCAATGAGTTTGAGCGTGCTGTTGTTCAGAAGAAGGGCGAGATTGCTGATGCAGAGCAGAGCGTAGCTCGTTATAAGAGCCAGCTTGATGAGGTTAAAAACAACCGCGAGTATGACACACTCTCTAAGGAGATTGAGTTCCAGTCGCTTGAGATTGAGCTCTGTAATAAGAAGATCCGTGAGGCTAACGCGCGTATCGCAGAGAAGAAAGAGGAGCTGGCATTAAACCAGCAGACTATCGCTGAGCGCAAGGAAGATCTCGATGTTAAGAAAGGTGAGCTTGAGGAGATTATGGAAGAGACTCGTGCCGAGGAGGATAAGCTGAAGGAGAAGGTGAAGGATCTCGAGGCAAAGATCGAGACTCGTCTGCTCACATCATTCAAGCGTATCCGTAAGAATGCACGTAATGGTCTGGGTGTTGTTTATGTACAGCGTGATGCTTGTGGAGGTTGCTTTAATAAGATTCCACCTCAGCGTCAGCTCGACATTAAGATGCATAAGAAGATTATCGTTTGCGAGTACTGTGGACGTATCATGATTGATCCTGAGCTTGCAGGTGTTAAGCTCGATAAGATGGGTGTTGAGGAGAAGAAAAAGACTCGTAAGCGCGTTATCCGCAAGACTGCTACATCTAAAAAGGTGGATGATGCGAGCGATATGGAATAAGTCTTTTGCTTATAGCTTTTAATGATTATGACCTGTCATCTTTAATGAGTGGCAGGTCATAATTTTTCGTATTTGGGAATGTCTTTGAGGAATAAACATTTCTGATTATCGTAATCCATCTTGCAACAATAATGCTGTATGCCGTTGCTTACAATAAGATAGTCAACTTTCAGAAGTAGGTTGTATGTGGATATCTGTTGGAAGACCTTTTGTTGTATAGGTATAGTAGGGGCCTTGTATTCGATGATCATCTGGGGTTGTGCCATCTTATTATATAATATGGAGTCGCAGCGAAGACGTTTAGCGCCTATCTGGAGTTCAATCTCGTTGCCAATAAGTCCCTTGGGGTAGCCTTTGTGTTCTATGAGGAAGTGCACAAAGTGCTGTCTTACCCATTCCTCAGGAGTCAATGCTACATATTTACGTCGCAAAAAGTCGAAAATCATACGCTTTCCGTCCTTTTCGCTGATTTTTATTTCGTATTGTGGTAGGTTTAATCGAAACATTTTATTATCTTTGCACCTGCAAAAGTACAAATAATAATTGTAAAACAGGCATGGCTGAGGCAAAAAATGTTAGTTTCGACAGTATTATGAGTGACTTGAGGGAGCGTAAGTTCTCTCCAGTCTACTATCTTATGGGTGATGAGCCATATTATATCGACCTTATTTCCGACTATATCGCAGAGCATGTTTTGCAGCCTGAGGAGCGTGACTTTAATCAGGCAATACTCTTTGGTAGCGACGTGAATGCGGCACAGATAGCTGATGCTGCACGCAGATATCCTATGATGGCAGAATATCAGGTTGTGATAGTGAAAGAGGCTCAGAATATCAAGAATACCGAGGCTCTGGAGAAGTATTTTAAGCAGCCTATGCCTTCTACAATCCTCGTGATGTGCCATAAAAACGGTGCTATTGATGGCCGGAAACGTGAATACTTGAAGGCAATTCAGGGAGCTGGGGTGCTTTTCGAGAGTAAAAAACTCAAGGATAAAGACCTGCCGGTATTTATTGAGAAGTATCTGAAGAGACGTGATGTGAGTATTGACTATAAGTCGTCTCAGATTATTGCCGATTCTATTGGTGCTGATCTTAGTCGTCTGGCAAGTGAACTTGATAAGGTAGTGTTGTCGTTGCCGGAGGAGGATAGGAGAGTGACACCTCAAGTGGTGGAGGATCAGATTGGGGTTAGTAAAGAGTTTAATAGTTTTGAGCTTCGTGATGCGATTGTAAACAGGAATGTGTACAAAGCAAATCAGATAATAAAATATTTTGACAACAATCCTAAGGCTGGTAGTATCTACTCGTTTCTCCCAATGCTCTTTAATTACTTCCAAAATCTTATGATTGCGTTTTATGCGCCAAATAATAAGAGCCAGGAGGGTGTAGCAGAGTGGTTGGAATTGAGAAATTCGTGGGCTGCGAAAGATTACATGACGGGTATGAGAAACTACTCAGGAATGAAGGTGATGCAGATAATCGGTAAGATACGTGAGATTGATGCCAAAAGTAAGGGTTTAGATAACCCCAATACCCCTCCTGGAGAGCTAATGAAAGAATTGATTTTTTACATTTTGCACTAAAAAGGGGGTATTTCTTGAGCTAGAATTTCCTAAAATGGCGTTCTTCGTGAACGCTTTTTTTATGCCCAAATGCCCTATAATCAGGGGTTTCGGAAGATTTATACCCCTTCAAAATTCGCGTATTTCTGGCTTTCGTCCAGTTGTTCAGGAATTCGCGAGAAATGACGATTTTTCGAAAAATCGGGGAGAAGAGATTTGGCCTTCACATTCATTAAGATTTAGAATTTTTAATATCGGGTATTGATTTGTAAAATGAATTTTAAAACATTGCGATTTTAAAAACCCAAATATAGAATCGTTATGGCGATTTAGAGTTTAAAAGTTTAAAAACAAATAATCAAATTTCACGATTCGAATTTGTATATTCATTATTATGCAAACGGCAACTCTATACTATAAATTTCTAAAAATCAGTTATTTGTGATAAATTCATTATAAATTGCTACATAATACAAAGTAATGTACAGAAGGAATTCTGCATATTGCGGCAAATATTGGTATGTTTTGAATAAATACTTGATTCATACCCAGTTATTTGAGAAATTCAATTGCAATTTTTCTTTGTAATGAATTTATCTTTTTATTTTTAATTTGTAATTCTAAATCTTATTTTTGCTTATGTAACTCTTTCTGTTTACAAATATGAAAATGCAAATTTAAATTATAAAATCTTAAATCCTCTCTACATTTGTTGGTTAATTCATTTTTTTGTTTTACCTTTGTAAACTGAAAGAAAAAGGGGTAAAAATACCCCCAAAACACTTATGATAAGAAAATGAAAGATCGAATTCGTCAGATTATGGAGTCTCAGCATATGACTCAACAAGTATTCGCAGAGTTTATAGGTGTGGGTGCTGCTACCCTCAGCAGTATCTTTAATGATCGTACCCGTCCTACCCTAAACATCGTAGAAGCTATAAAAAAGAAAATTCCCAACATCAGTACTGATTGGTTAATGTTTGGCTCTGGTGATATGTATCTCTCTGAAAATCCTACTCATACTGTTGGTTCTGAGAGTGGTTTTCAGAGTGCAGATAATCGTCAGGTGGGATATTCTCCTATGCTTGATTTTAACGAAACATCGTCTCCTACTCCACAAAATAGCTTTTTACAACCACAAAATGTCAATAGTGTAAAAAGTACACGTCCTGATAATGATAGAATCGAGGTAAAATTCGTTGACAAACCTCAGCGAAAGATCGTTGAGATAAGGGTTTTTTATGACGATCAGACCTTCGATACTTTTGAACCCAAGAAGAAATAAGATTTTGTTGTTTCAAATAAAAGTAGTACCTTTGCAACCGAAAGTTTTAAAGGTACTATTTTTATGAAGAAATATTTGCTCGATCTAAGGGTAAAGTCTGTGGAGCAGATTCATCAGCGGTATGTTCTTATTAAACTTACTGATGAGAAGCCTCTTCCAGAGATGTTGCCGGGTCAGTTTGTAGAGATTCGTGTCGATGGATCTCCCAACACATTCCTGAGACGCCCTATTTCAATTAATTTTGTAGATACGGAAGCCAACGAATTATGGTTGCTTGTTGCTGCTGTAGGTGATGGCACTAGGAAACTGGCTCAGTTGAAACCTGGTGATATGCTTAATTGCTTGTTGCCTTTGGGTAATGGCTTTACTATGCCAGAATCTCCCGAGGAACGTATCTTACTCGTTGGAGGTGGTGTTGGTGTAGCTCCCCTGTTGTATATGGGAGCCCAGATGGCTAAGATGGGATGCAAACCGACATTCCTGCTTGGTGCCCGTACTGCAAAAGATCTGCTTATGCAGGATATATTCAAAAGGTACGGGCGCGTGTGCGTGACGACTGAGGATGGATCTGAAGGCGAAAAGGGTTTTGTAACTAATCATTCTCTGTTGGAGAAGGAGAGTTTCGACCGTATCGCCACCTGTGGTCCTACTCCTATGATGAAAGCTGTAGCCCGTTATGCCCGTCAGGCTCAGACAGAGTGTGAGGCTTCGTTGGAGAATCTCATGGCTTGTGGTCTTGGAGCTTGTCTCTGTTGTGTGGAAAAGACCACAGAAGGAAATCTGTGTGTTTGTAAGGATGGACCAGTGTTTAATATTCGGAAGTTGTTATGGCAAGACTAAATGTAAAGATAAAGGATCTGGAACTGAAGAATCCTGTAATGACAGCATCAGGCACCTTTGGTTATGGGCTTGAGTTTGCTGACCTGATGCCTCTCGATGGTATTGGAGGTATAATCGTAAAGGGCACGACTCTTAAGCCTCGCGAGGGCAATGACTATCCCCGTATGGCAGAGACGGCAAGTGGAATGCTGAACTGTGTCGGGCTTCAGAATAAGGGCGTAGATTATTTCTGTGAACATATCTATCCTCAGATAAAAGATATTGATACTAACATGATTGTCAATGTGAGCGGTTCTTCACCTGAGGATTATGCAGAGTGTGCAGCACGTATCGATGCTCTTGAGAAGATACCTGCCATCGAACTGAATATCTCATGTCCTAATGTCAAGGATGGGGGGATGGCTTTTGGTGTCACCTGTGCAGGTGCTTCGAGTGTTGTAAAGGCTGTTCGTGAGAGATATCATAAGACTCTGATTGTAAAACTCTCCCCAAATGTTACGAATATCTCAGAGATAGCCCGTGCTGTTGAGGCAGAGGGAGCAGATAGTGTGTCGCTCATCAATACTCTTATGGGTATGGCGATAGATATCGAGCGTCGTAAGACTCTTCTCAGTATAAATACTGGTGGTCTTAGTGGTCCTGCTGTCAAGCCTGTGGCTCTTCGTATGGTCTGGCAGGTGGCTAAGGCTGTGAAGATTCCTGTTGTAGGGCTTGGTGGTATCTGTAATTCAAAGGATGCTATTGAGTTCCTGATGGCGGGTGCTACAGCTATAGAGATAGGTACTGCAAATTTCCTCGATCCCGCTGTTAGCATAAAGGTGCGTGATGGGATAAATGACTGGCTCGACAGTCATGGCTGTAGTTCTGTACAGGAGATAATAGGTGTTATAGACTGATAAAAAGAAACTGAGGGCTACCAATCGGTAGCCCTCAACCAACACAAAAACTAAACTAGACTTAACTAAAACAATGTGGGATTTCTCGCAAACCCCTCAATTGCTTTTGCAAATATAGTATATAATTTTTAAACTACCAAGTTTTCTGCGAGATTTTTTGCAATTTACATGCAATTTTTACAATTTTATGGTCTTATTTAGCAGAAAATGGTCTAAAATTGTCATTGCAGCCATTGCTTCAACGACAGGAACAGCTCTTGGCAAGACACATGGATCATGTCGTCCTTGAGCCTTTAGAGTGGTGGGATTTCCTTCCATATCAATAGTGTCCTGTTGAGTCAGGATTGTGGCAACGGGTTTGAAGGCCACACGGAAATAGATATCCTGACCATTGGAGATACCTCCCTGTATTCCTCCACTATGATTGGTCTTTGTAGAGGGATTAGAGGAATCCTCTGAGGCGGGGATGAAGATATCGTTCTGTTCTGATCCTCTTGCTGTCACTCCTTCGAATCCCTCGCCATATTCAAATCCCTTAACGGCATTGATACCAAGCATAGCTGCACCTAGGTCGGCATGTAGCTTTCCGAATTCTGGTGATCCAAGACCTGCCGGGCACCCTTTTATCACACATGTGATGATTCCTCCGATAGTATCGCCTTCTGCCTTTATCTGTGAGATAAGCTCTTCCATCTGTGCGGCCTTCTCAGAATCAGGACAACGAACGGCATTGGTCTCAGTCTTTGAGAGATCATATAGATGATAGTCTCTTTCAAGAGCGATACTGCCCACCTGTGATGTATATGCCTGTATGCTTATTCCCAACTGCTTAAGGGCCAGTTTTGCAAGAGCACCACCCACACAACGGCTTATTGTGATACGTGCAGAAGAACGGCCTCCACCACGATGGTCGCGCGTACCATATTTATAGTAATAGGTGAAATCAGCGTGTGAAGGACGGAACAGACTGCGCATATTCTCGTAATCCTGCGAGTGCTGGTTGGTGTTACGTACTATAAATCCAATAGGACAACCAGTAGACTTGCCCTCGAAGACACCACTAAGCAACTCCACTTTATCTGGTTCGTTTCTGGATGTTGTTATCTTACTCTGTCCTGGACGACGACGATTCAGCTCCTGCTGGATAAACTCCATATCGATGTCTATTCCAGCAGGCATTCCGTCGATAACACCACCTATTGCCTCCCCATGACTCTCGCCAAAGGTAGTCAGCCTGAATATATGCCCAAACGTATTCACCTCTTATATCTCTTAATGACAATGTCCGCAACCGCATCCTTCGTCATGATGATGGTCGTGTCCACATCCATCACCACATCCTTCGCAGCCTTCGCCTTCGCCATGATGGTGTCCGCAACCGCTGCATCCGCCAGTGAGATGCTTTATCAGACGTTGTACTTCATCATCAGTAGCCTCTCTGTTTTCAATCACCTTACCTGTAAAGTTGAGCGTCTTGCCTGCGAGAGGGTGGTTGGTATCTACTGTAACACCATCTTCCTCAATCTTTACTACCTTCGCCATAAAACGGTGCTCCTCATTATCCATCAGAGTGATTACTGCACCCTCGTAGATATTATCGTGGTCGAAATGTCCGTTGATGGTGAATACCTCACGAGATAGTTTATGCATACCTTCTGGCTCGTATTCGCCAAAAGCTTCTGAAGGCTGGAGTACGAAATCGAAGTCGCTTCCGCTTTCAAGACCCATGAGATTCTGCTCGAAGGCATCGAGAGAGATGCCAAAGCCTGTGATAAACTGAAAAGGATGATCCTCTGAGGTCTGTTCCTCGAGTTCTTTTTTACCATCTACTACAGAATAGAGTTGGTAGTTGGTTGTAATAAACCTGTTTTTCTTGTCCATATTATATATAATAATGTAATCGGCTGCAAAGATACTAATAAAAATCGAGATATTGTTGATTTGGGTCAAAAATAAGGCTGTTTGCGCACACAATTTTCCGTAAACGCTTGCGTAAAACGAAAAATCGCCGTACCTTTGCACCGTCAAAAGACATTAAGAAACAAATTTAAGTTTAAAGTAGGGGCATCAGGATAACAATTTAAAAAACGCCCCGAGTAAAAATTAAGAAAGGGTAAAAAGATGAAAAAGATGATTTTGACAATGGTTGCAATGCTGAGTATGACAATGGCATTCGCAGAGAACGAGACCGCAGCAAGTGTAAACAATGTCGAGGCTTACGACATGAGCGTAAATATGAATAAACTCTCAGATGCCTTGGCACTTACAGCTGACCAGGTAGAGGCAGTGGCTGAGATCCACCACACCTTCGCAGCTGAGATGATGTTCGCTGCACAGTACAACAACGATGTTCGCAAGACTCGTGTTAACGACGCCATTGAAAAGGATGTTAAGTGGATGCGTTACGTTCTCAACGACAAGCAGATGCGTACTTATCTCGTACTGCTGAACGCAACAATTAACAACCGTGGTCTTAACAAGTAAGAAAAAAGACAGTTATTAACCATTAAAAATGAGGGGCATTCCGTATGGGGTGCCTCTTTTTTATGCCAAAAACTTGCGGATATCGGATTTTTATTAGTAACTTTGCACCATAGATCGTAAAACGTTAAAAATATGAAAGGTATAAAGTATGTTTTGATGACGATGGTTACCGCAGTTCTTGTTAGCTGTGGAACCACCAACACAGTGCCCATTACAGGCAGAAAACAGAATCTGATGGTGTCTGATGGCGAGGTACTGAGTCTCTCCACCCAGCAGTATCAGGAGTTTATGAAAACAGCTAAACTCTCAACAAATCAGGTTAATACTGCGATGGTAAAGAGAGTAGGGCAGAATCTTGCAACTGCAGTAAATAGTTATCTGGCACAGAATGGAATGTCTA
>JAEEGL014666520.1_pt1 | contig 12932 bp, 14 predicted proteins | sample 9134231 | NCBI WGS metagenome assembly JAEEGL01 (sample SAMN16246548, study PRJNA631951) | gut metagenome | biome: gut microbiome; feature: rumen; material: fiber-attached | host: Bos | place: Iran: Karaj | collected 2018-10 | reverse complement strand
TTATACTACATTTAATAACAAAAAAACAGCCCTATACTAGCAGCTGTTATACTACATCAATTAGAACTACAAGACACTATGTATCTTTCTAACTGACAAAATAATAATACAACATATATTTTTTAAAATCAAGAATTTTGGCAAAAAAAAGAAAGGCTTGACAGAATACCTGTCAAACCTTAATTTATTGTTTTGAAATAAATAAACTGACTTGTTTTATTCCAATCGTATTTATTCCACATATCTTTTTCGTTACCACTACTTGGATCATGCATTAATACTCTATTATCATCTACTCTATCTAATGCTACCCAATGTTGTGAATTTTTTGTTGCACCCTTAACTTCTATTGCAAGAAAATAACCACTATCTGAATATTTTTTTATTTGATACAACTTTTCATTTTTAGATTTACCTTTTAATTCAATAGTTCCTGCATACTTAAAATTAGGTACTGCTTTATTTATTGCACCATAAAGTAAATTACCATGTGCATCAAAACCATATTTATTATTAAGAGCTATTACAAATGTTCCAGGATTAAATGGATAAATATTTGGAGTCTGAACATTACTCTTTTTAATTAATATTGCTATTGAAGTAGTTAAACAACCTATTCCTCCAATTGTTTTGTTAGTTGTTCCTATTTTTATATTAGACCATTCTCTACCTGCTTGTTTCCAATCATCTATTTCTCCATTATCCTTATAATTTCCATAAATAACTGCATACCAAAGACTATCATATTCTTCACTTGTTAATTCTTCATATTGCTTTAATTGTTCTTCATTAAAGTTATACTTTTCTTTCATTTCATTAATGTTTTTACTTCTAATATTAATATGCAATATATACTTTTTATTTGTATTTTGTGTTTCATAAGTAGGAAGTGTATGATGTCTAATATCAGTTAAATCAATATCTTCTAATGTACCTATAGCATCTGACTGATATTCTTCTATTTGAACATTATGAGTTATATTATTCATATCCCAATAAACTTCTCTTAATATTTCTTTTTTATCTTTATCCATTATAATAACATCTGTTGCATTATCACCTTTTGCTACTCTAACAGCATAAATTGATAAAATATCTTTCCAACTTGCCATATTAGAATCAATTATATATTCATCATAAATAGAATCTCGTTTTAATAAATTAATTTTATTATCCATTTCATTACTTAATTCTTTAATGCAATCACTCATTTTAATACTATTCTCAACATTTTCAGATGATAAGAAAATACCAAATACACTTGATACAATTGCACCTGCAATAGCAAAAATTAGGACTATTAATACAATAAATATACCACCCGTTCCTAACATAGCAATTAATGATTTAATACTTTTCATTATTCCTTTAATCATAGATACACTTTTCTGTCCTACTTTTTTTGAACCTTCACTAATTTTCTTTGAACCATTAATTGCAATCTTTTTACCTTGTTCTAATATTCTTTTGCTAACTTTAGATTTTTCATTAGAAGTATTAACCTTATTCTTTACAGAATTAACAACTTTGGTTTCTTTACTTGGAATATCACTAATTTTATTTTCTATATTAGGTGATTCTTTATTTACTTTTTTACTTAAGCGATGTTTTTTAATTTCATTACTTGTTTTTTTAATTATTTTTTTATTAGCATAAATAGTTTCATCTTTTAACCTATTTGCAGTATATTTTATTTTGTCTTCACTATATTCATTTATACCTTTTTCGTTATTATTAATATCATTAATTTTTTTATTAGTATAAACAATTGGATCTTTTATTCTTTCTGTCCACGCTTTTGCTTTATCTAGTGTTCTAACAGACTTATATTTATCTTTGGTATTAATATCAGCCATTATTATCCTCTCCCTTCATCTTTTTCTCATTTAATTTAGTAGTCATTAATTGATATAATTTTGTATTTTCTGGAAATTCATTTACAAATGGTACTAAAGCACTACCAATTTTAAGTAAACCTTTACCTGCATCTACATTATTAATAAATCTCATTTGTTCCTCTGAAATAGAAAGTAATTTAGCAAGTTCAATACTATCAGTTGCTGATTGATTTAACATAATAATAAACTCTGAATTAGCAAGCATTGTTCTTGCTGTATGACTTTGTAATAAATCTTCAACATTTTGTGTTATTCCTGTACAAAATGCTCCATATTTTCTTACCCTTTTCCATAAAGTAAATAAGAAGTTTGCAGAATATTCATGACGAAATAATAAATATATCTCATCAATAAAAATATAAGTATTTCTTCCTTTATTCCTATTTGAAGTTATACGATTTAAAATACTATCAAGAATAACTAACATTCCTATAGTATGTAATTGATCTCCTAAATCTGAAATGTCATAACATAAAATTCTACTATTGGTATTAACATTTGTATTTTTTGCAAAAGTATTAAGTGAACCATTAACAAATAATTCTATAGAAAGAGCTATCTGTTTTGCTTCTGGTTCTTCTTGTTTTAATAATTCTTCTCTAAAATCTTGAAGTGTTGGAGTTATTCCTTGATAATTACCTTGTTGATATGCACGATAAACTTTTGCAGTACATCTATCTATAATAGATTTCTCTTTTGCACCTAATGTTTTTCCATCCATTAAGTTTTCACAAAACGATAATAAAAACTCTGATTTTAGAATAAGGGGATTTGCCCCATCACCATAATCAGAGTTTATATCCATAGCATTGATATGATTACTACTTGTTGCAGATATTTCAACTACTTCACCGTGAAGTTTTTTTATTAATTCTCGATATTCATTTTCAGGATCTATTACAATAATATCAGCATTTTTATCTCTTAAAGCAATAGATACAATTTCATTTTTAGCAGCAAAAGATTTTCCACTTCCAGAAATACCTAAAATAAAAGAATTACCATTTAATAATTCTTTTCTATCAGCAAGTATCACATTATTGCTTATTGCATTATCTCCATAATATATTCCATTTTTATGTAATATTTCTTGTACTTTAAACGGCATAAACACAGCAAGAGATTCTGTAATTAATGTTCTTGTGGTATTAATACATCTAACACCAAAAGGCATTGTTGTATTTAATCCATCCATTTGTTGATATTTTAAAATAGATAATTGGCATAAATGTTTTCTTCCTGTTGCTATAATACTTTCTGTGTTTTGTTCTAATTCCTCTTTTGTATCAGCTAGTAAAACAACTGTAATAATACATAAGAATAATCTTTGATCTCTTGTTGTTAAACTATCTAACAGTTCTTTAAATTCATTTCTTTGTTGTTCCATATCGTATGGAATTACTGCACTAAAATTATTATTTTTATTTTGTTTTCTTTGCCAATTAGTAATATTTGTTTCAACACCCAATCCAATATTTTCTACCATCTTAATTGCTTCTTCTGTTGTATATGGCTTTATATCTATTGATAGCATTAAATTTTTATTTAAATCAGTTAGTTCCGCAACCATCTCATCTTTTATAAAAGTTGCATAATCTTTTAAAAACAAAACTCTACCAAATTTATTCCCCATTTCAAAATAGTCTTTCTGAAAAGTAAATGTATCTGGACAAATATAATCTTTAAATGAATGACCTTTTCTCATATTATCTAACATATCCCAAGAAAAAATATTTTCTTCTCCCACTCTATAAAAGTTATGAGCTAATCGTATTCTATCAGTTGTATTTAATTCTTCACATCTTGAACCTAATCTTCCAAAACTATTTACTAAATCAGCATTCGTTCTTGAAAAATATGCTTTTGCTTCATCAAGAGATTTTTTATTCACAGTTATTGTTAAAAACTTTTCTTGTATAATGGAATTATTCCCTAGTGCTTTATCTATTAATATTTCATTATATTCTTCTCTTAACCCATTTAACCCATCATTAGATAATGGTATTTTGATATTATTATCATAATCAATTTTATTAAGTTTTCTATTTAAAATTGTTAATTTACTTGTTGCACCTGGATCTAGTGAATTTAATATTTCAGAATATCCTATAAACATTTTTTCTTTATCTGGTCGAGAAGCAGCAGCATAATTAATATCAGTAAATTTATAAGTCTTAGAATATTCATTTTTTCCTACCTGGAAAATACCATCTTTAAATATTTTATCTACAGGTATAACATCTTGTACACTTTTAGGAATATAAAATGCATTACTATCTTTTTTTAAAAATTTTTCTATTATTTTCAATCTTTTCATCTCCTTTAACATTTTTCATTAATTCTTCATATAAATTAATTGGTTTAAATAATAATTTCTTTGGTACTAATATTTCTGTTTTTAAATATGCAGTAATGAAGTCTTCTAAATTCATACCATTATATTTAATAAATCCAATCGCTGCAAATGGTAAAGCACCAATAATACATATCCAAGATAATGCCTCCATTCCACAAAATGGACGAAATATAAAATATAATATGATAGCCATAATACATGCTAATAAAGAAAAAATGAATTGTCTTAATGACAATCCAAAATAAATATGTTCTTTATAATCTCGAATTTCTTTATTTATTTTTACTTCCATCTTATCTTTCCTTTTCTTTTGATTTTACTTTTGTTTTTGATATATTATCATTATGATATAGTTCTTTTCTTCCATAACTTATTGACTTAATATGAGATAATTCAAAAGATTCCATATATCTATTTTCCAAACAACTTTTATTTTCTTTTAAAAATTCTGATACCACATTGTAGTCTTTATAGTAATCATAACTTTCAACTTCACCACTTCTAATATCAGAAACTAATCTTTTATAATTAAATGGAAAAGTAAAATCTTTATTATTATAATTAATAGTTATTCTCACTTTTTGTGGATTAAATTTTTCTTTTTCAATAGCATTTAATATTTTTTTACTAGTATAAATATCTCTAAATTCTTGATTAGTATTTTTTAATATTTTATTTAAATATTCTTTTTTGAAATTATATACAACTAATTCATAAGCAATTTCTTCTTTATTTATTTCAATTACTTTATCAGTACACATTTTGATAAATTCTTGTGGATTATTTAAATAATCTATATATGGTTCACCATTATATTTATGCATAATATCATCATAACAGTATCCTACATAAGAAGTATAAATATCAACATTATAATCCTTGATATTTATAAAATCTCTTTGAACATCCTTTTTATAACTTTCAATTCGCCAAGACTCAATATCATTAAATTTTTTCAATCCTTCTTTTTTTAATTTACTTTCGTTATCTAAACTATATTTTTTTACCATATCTGATATTTCATCAATTATTTTATTTTTCAAATTATAAAATGTACTAGTTTTAATCGTTTCATCCTTTAATAAGATGTTATCTAGCCAAAAATCACAATCATATAGACATTTATCTTTTTTATCATAATATCCTGCAACAGAATAATCATTTTGTTTTAATCCTTTGGTATTTAGATGCTTTATGTATAAAATATTAAATCGATCATCATATATTTCTTTTATTACTCTAACTTTACCTTTAACACTTGTTTCAAATTCTTCAACTTGTTTTTCATTATTTAATAAGAATTCATTAAAAGAACTATCTATCATCTCGATCACTTCTTCCACGATAAGATTCTTCTCGTCTATCATCAGCTCTTTCTGAGTATCTAATTGTTTCTCTTTGAATTTCAGGATCATTTTTAGCAAAATTATATGTATCAACAATTTCATTATTTAAGAAATGATAATTCTTTTTTTCTTCTTTTTGTTTTTCTTCCATATAATCATGAGCATACATTAAAGCAATTCTATCAGCTGTTTTTAAATCTTTTGGATTAACTCCCATATCAATACATAATAATGCTTGATTGAAATACTTTTCATCTTCTTTTTTTAATGCAACTAATTGCTCATACATAATTGATAAAAACTTTTGTGTAGTTATATCAGCCATGTATTTTTCAGTAATTTGGTCTAGTATTTTTTCATAATGTGTTGGTGGTACTTTTGTTGGTTCATCAGTATCTGGATTAATATATCTATAAGTCATATCACTCATAGCTTTGCACATATCTTTCATTTTTAATTGGGTAAAATCATCATATTGTTTTCTCATTTAACATCACTCCTTTTTTTAAATTATCTATCATCTCGATCACCCTTTTTCCTATCTTTAAATAAATCAACTTCTTCATATTCATAATCATCAAAGCTTCTCATAATTTCTGGAAAATATAATTCATCAACATTATCTCTTTCTGTATTTTTAGCATGTTGTGTTTCAATATCATCATAACTTTCACCAATACGCCTATAAGAATAGCCATAACCATTTTTTTCAAGTTTATCTAAACTATCCATAATTGCATCAATATCTTCCCATCCGTAGTACCACTTTAAATCATTCCATCCTATATACACTTGTTTACCATCATGACTTTGTTTACTTACATCTAAATTATTTAACAAATTAAAATCATAATCTACTGTTGCAATTACTGAATTTGGGTTTATTTGTTCTTTTTTATATTTTCTTATATGTTCTTCTACATATTTTTTAAATTCTTTAAATCCATTTTTACTCATAATAATTCTTACATCACTTCTATATCCCATTATCTATCACGCTCCCTTTCAAATCTTTTATGAGATTGAGATAATAAAATTGCATTAATTTTATTTCTTGTTCTAGTAATACTGTTTTTATCAAAAATCATTTTATACTTTAATATTTGATCTTCTGTTAATGATTTAAAATCGGCATTATCATAATCATCGCCAACAATTAAAAAAGGACCTGCAATTATATCATGTCCTATATCCCTATTTAATTCCATATTGTTTATTTTACCTTCTTCATTACAAATTATTACTACATCATCATCAAATGGCAAATATGCTTGTTCTATTAAACCACCTACCATTTTTTGATATGATTTTAGTTCCTTTTTTATTTCAATTTCTTTTGGTAATTTATTAGGTTCTACTAATAAACATTTTATTTTGTCTTCTATCATAATCCCATCATCTCCCTTACAACTCTATCAGACATTTTAACTGTTCCAACTAAAACTAAAATATTGAATATTAACTCTCCCATATAAGTCCATACTTGTGTATTAGCACTTGCACTTGGATCTACTGCAGGTGGTGTACTTGCAAAAGCAGAAAATATTATGCAAGAAAGAATAATAATTGCACCTTCAAGACACACTGCAGAATAACTTTTTAAAAAACTTTTACCAACTTGCTGTGTTGTTTCTCCTGCAAATGTTGCAAGTGGAATTGGTGCTATTGCTGTATATAAATATAATTTAAAGAATCTTCCATAAACTGTCATTATCATTATAAAAGACAAGACCGTTATTACAAGTCCTCCTATTAAAGTAATTGCCCATAATGGTATAGATGATAAAAATCCAACATCTTCAATGGCATCTATTATTGTTCTTGGAAGAACTGATGTTGTGGCACCAGAAATATTTGCAATACTCATTATCCTAGCAACAATACCTTGTGATATTTTAAATACTGCAAGCATTAAATCCATTCCATAGGTTACAATTACTTTAGCAATAGCAAACCGTAAAAAGAGTTTTAAAGCATGTTCTGGCTTCTTTATTTCGTTAAATGAATTAAATGTCTTAACCATTCCAATTACAAAGAATAAGACCAATAATGCTAGTCCTATTGCTTGCATACCACCATGAATACTTTTAATAATATTCCAAATACCACCACCTTTAAATGTTTCAGGAGTTTGTGTAATTAAATCCCATATTTCTGCCAGTTTAGAACTCCAGGTATTAAGTGCTTTTTCTAAATTCTCAATTATTGATTCACTCAAATTATTCGCCTCCTTTTAATTAAAAAGAGGATAGTTTATTCTACCCTCCTGTAATGAGATTTAATATTTCTTTTGCAAAGAAAACAATTAAGCCACCTATAACTTGGAATACTCCATTTGATCTTTGTGATGGATCTTGACTTTTAAATGATAATCCAAATTGCATGATACCAAATACTGTTAATATTGCACCAACAACTTTTGTAATAGAAAATATAAAATTTGATAAATTATTAATAACTGATAATGGATCATCATTTGCTGCATACACATTTGTTGTAATAAATAAAAGGATTAAGAATAATTGCAATAATCTTAATCCGTTAACTACATTTTTTATTTTATTTTTTTCTTTCATTTTCCTCTCTTTCCTTTCCTCTAAAGTAGTAGTCAATATCTTCTGAAAATACTACTTCATAATCTAAACTAATTTTTTTAATATTAGAATATTTAATATTTTTATTATCTAAACTCAAATTAATATTAGCAACTGAATAATCTTTTGCACCATGTATATAAGTTTTTCCTTTTCCATCTGGGGTATATGAAATATTTGGATGATTTTTTATATCATACTTTTTATCCATAATTGGTTTTTCTCCTCTTATTAATAACACTGCATAATCATTATCTAATGTTCTTACTTCATCAGGAAGTAAAAGCTCCCTTCCCATTAGATTGAAATTAGTTGAATAACTACCATTTCTCCCTTTTGTTCTTCCATAAGTATTAATATCGATTGTATCTTTACCAAGAAGTTCTGAAATATATTTATGAGATGATTGCTCATTTCCACCAAGATATAATAATTCATCACAGTTTCCAACAATAGATTCCCAATCTTTTTCAAATAGTGCTTTTAATTGTGCTAAATTTTGAAGAATAATTGATACAGACACTTCCCTTGACCTCATTGTACTAAGTATTTTTTCAAAATCATTTGGAAGTGATACATTAGCAAATTCATCCATTACAAAATGAACATGAATTGGTAAACTACCACCATACTTATAATCAGCAATATAAAATAAATGTTGAAATAATTGGGTATATAAAATACTAACTAAAAAATTAAAACTTTGATCGTTATCTGGTATTATTGCAAAAAGAGCAGTTTTTTCTTCTCCAACTTTTTGTAAATACATTTCATCATATTGAGTAATACTTGAAAGACTATCCAAATTAAATTTATCTAATTTAGATGCCAATGTTACCTGAACTGACTTTATTGTTTTAGCTGAAGCACTACGATAATCTCGATAATATTTAAGAGCAATATGATTAGGATTCTTTTCTTCTAACATATCAAATAGAATATCTAAAGGACTTTTATATTCTTCATCTTCTTCTTTTACTTCTCCTGCTCTCATCATTTCAAGTACCATTGAAAAGTTTTGCTCATCTTCTGGTGCTTCATATTTTAAATAAAAAATTAATGCTAATAATAATTCACTTGCTGCTGTATCCCAAAATGGATCTGTTGATGTTGCATTTTTAGGTGTAGTTGCTTTAAATAAATTAGTAACTAATTTTTGAACATCATTATCACTTTTTAAATATACAAAAGGATTATATGAATCACTCTTTTCCATATTAATTAAATCTAAAACTCTTATTTTATATCCTTTTGATTTTAATAAATTTCCTGTATCTCTTAATATCTCACCTTTAGGATCTAAGATTACAAATGATGTATTACATTGCATTATATTAGGTTTAGCATAAAATCTCGTTTTACCTGCTCCACTTCCACCAATAATTATAGTATTTAAGTTTCTTCTATGTTTTTTAGCATTATATCCTATACTTACATGAGAAGTTAATATTTTATTATTACTTAATGGCTCTTGCATATATTTTTTATTAACTCTACCTGAATCACCCCATTTGGCAGAACCATATTCCGTACCTCGCTTGTAATTTTTTTCAGATAATTGATATACCATAATTACAAAAAAATAAATTATCAACAAAATAATAATTGTTTTTAGTGAATTATTACACCAAGTAATATTAAAAGGACTTTCTATTAAACTTGGAGAGTCCTTTATTATTTGTGGTAATCCTCCACTAGAACTAGGTGCAATTAAAAGAGCAAACCATATTATTGGTATTATACCTATTAAATACATTAAATTATTTGCTTTTTTCATCTTGCCTCTATAATATGCTTTGAAAACATTTTTCTTTTCTCTGGTGCATTAAAAAGTCTAAGTAAAAGATTATCAACAACTTCTGTGTCTATATCTTCATTAATTAACTTATTTCTAAAATCGTTTAATGCATTTATTACAATTCCCTTTTCTACACCATTTAAATCAATTACAACAACATACTTCATATATTATCTTTCCTTTGGCTTTTTCTCTTTTATTTTTGTTTTTGATTTATTATTTATAATGTTTGTCTTTATATCTTTTATCTTTTTTCTTACTGATTCTTTATTAGAATCTCCCAATAAATTGCTTTTGTTCTCTAATGAAGGCGAAGACAGATTCTTTTTCTCTATCTTCGCTAAAGACGGGTTTTCTTCTTTTTTCTTTAACTCTCTTTCTTTGATAGATTTTTCAATCTCAGTCCTAATATCTGCTTCACTATATTCTGATAATTTATACCTTTTAACTATCCTATTAATCTTACCTGAATCTTCAGCTCTTACCATAATATCAACTATGCCATCATTACTTTTATCTTTTTTATTTATTAATGCACAATATAGAACACCATATCTTTTTGCTTCATCTGTAAACTTTTTAAAATCTTCTTTTCTTACAGAAAATACTTTTAATTCCTTTCCTGATTTTAACATTTTTGTAAGGGTTGTTTTTCCCTTTGTTTTCTCACCATTTTTCATTAAAGTATAAAGAAGTACAGCAACTTGTTTAGCACCTTCACCAGATACCCTTGCAGCTACTTGTACTCCCTCTAAAGACATTCTTACAATTTGCTCTGCAGCATCACCTGATTGGTTCATTTCTTTCTACCTCCTCCTTCTTTTCAAATTCTTTTAAATTTGTTTCCATACTTATATGTCTTAATTCAATACTTTCACATATTTTAACTTTTTTCCTTAACAATTTTGATTTACTATTAATTTTATCAATACTAATTTGCATACTTTCTCTTTTTTCTTCATTTTTCTCTTTTGTTATGGCATAGGATATTTTATCTTTAACAACAATCATTTTATTTATCTCATCAATGGTTTTATTTTTGTAATTAATTAATTCATCTTTTGTATTTATATTATTATCTGCCAAAAAAATAGCTTGATTAGATATTTCATCAAGCTTTTTTGAATCAATTTTCATTGATGTTGTTAAATGATATTTTCTTATATTTTTAGGATATATTTTAAGAAGATAACAGTAATACTTATATAATCCCTGTAATCCATGATATTTTTTCTTTGTTCTTGGCTCAATAGTATATTTTCTTTGATAATTATTATAATTTTCTTTAATTTCATTTTTAGTAATATCTATAATTCTATTTTTGATATTACTGATAGAATAATCATCACCAAATCTTCTTTCTATTCTTATAATCTTTTTGCAATCGTTAGATCTAATAGATAGTTTTCCATATCTTTCATAAATAGTATAATCTAACCCTTTTAAAAGATCTAAAAAATCTTTATAAGATACTGCTTCATTAATTGCAAAATCAATATCTAATTTTGTTATTGAATAATAATCAACCTTACCATCATTTTTATTCTTTATATAGTTAGCATAATTAATATTTTTTCTAGTTGGTTTTTCTTCTAAAACAGTTAACCCATGTTCTAAACATATTGAATCGTTTAAATGACGAAGTTCTGCATAAGATGTTCGTGAATATTCACACTTTTTTCCATCTACAAATGAAACCGAATTAATAACAAAATGATTATGTGTATTTTCAGTATTAGTATGTGTTGATACAATTGCTTGAAATCTATCTCCCCACATTTCTTCAGCAAGTTGTACTCCTATTGCATGTGCTTGTTCTGGACTAACTTCTCCTTTTTTAAACGATTGATATGCATGATATCCTAATATACCATCTTCTTTATCAAATGCTTCTTTTACAAGTTTCATTTCCCTAAAAGCATATTTTGGAGAACAATTTATGCCACTTACATAATTCCCTATTTCATTATCAACATTATCTATTATATCTTTATGTAATTCTTGAATAAAACTCTTATCATCCTTTTTAGTTTTTTCATCATTAGTTGTATAGTCAATAACTTGTTTTAAATTAGAACTTATTTTCCATATTCCACATGTTGCAATTATAATCACCCTCCTTCATATTTATAATTCTCTATCTTGATATTTCAACTTCTCTCTATTTTTAGGTAAGTCAAATTCTTTTATACACACAGAAAAATTATTAGAATTATATTCCCCTTCAAGATAAAGCTCAAATATATTATCTTTTTTTATATAATGCCATCTTTCATCAGGTTCTTCATTTTTATTAGTTACATTTATTGCATGTATATTTTTAAAATCGATATCTATTTTTACATTTCTAACTGCTTCATTAAATATTTTCTTAGCATCTTCTTTATTTGTAGCAACTCCTGCAATACTATAATCTATTTCATCATCAACTATTGCATTATTGGTAATAACATATATCTTTGATGACTTTTTTAACTTTCTATCCAATTCACTTACATAGTTTTTCATTTTTTGATATTGAAGTCTAATATCTTCACCCATAAATTGTTCCATCCAATTTAAACTAAATATATACTTTTGCAATTTTTCCCATTGCTCTTCATTAATAAACATATAAACCACTTCCCTTCAAAATTTAGTTTAAAAGAAAAAAGCCAACACCTGTCAGCTTTTTCAAAAAGAATAAAAAGGGGTTGGCTAGTGTGATACTAGCATCAATTCGCCTAAATCGAATTGACTACCTCTTATTATAAATTATTTTTATTATATTTCAATTAATTTTACTAATATAGACAATCGGAATATCTTAATCTTCCGATCATTTTAAATTATAAATTGTATTACTTTTTCATTTTTAATTTCATACCCATAAATTTTTTTTCAACTTCAACATTATATTTTAGTTCATAAGATGAAGTACTAGATACTAATGCTTCTTTT
>JAEEGL013919452.1_pt1 | contig 12932 bp, 11 predicted proteins | sample 9134231 | NCBI WGS metagenome assembly JAEEGL01 (sample SAMN16246548, study PRJNA631951) | gut metagenome | biome: gut microbiome; feature: rumen; material: fiber-attached | host: Bos | place: Iran: Karaj | collected 2018-10 | reverse complement strand
CCTCGCCCAGCGAAAGAATCAGCGTGGCATTCTCGGTAAGGCCGGGGTCATCGCGCCGGACAATGGCGTCCAGTATGACATTGGTATCAAGAAAAACCCTCATCGCTCCAAAAGGTATTTGAGCCGCTCATCAGACAGAACCTCTTCTTCAGAGAAAGAGACAATTCCACTCAGATTCCGCACTTTTTCAGAAACAGATATCTTAGACACTTTTGGAAACGTCAACGACGAAAGTGAAGGCAACTTGTGAACCACCTTGAAGCCGTCACTGGTTTCAATGATGTCGAATTCGGTATTGCAGTCATACCCCCGCCTGCGGACCATCTTGGCCGGGATAATCAGCGCCTTGCTATTGCCCACCTGTATAAATTTGTGAGACATCTCCGTTTGATTTACCTGCACAAACATACTAATTATTATAACATTTTACAAATAATTATAACACGACGCATCGCTTGTTTATCAAATATCCGTAATATGCCTCTCCAAAACGGAAAAATCCGGAATAGTTGCTGAAAGATGCCTGTTTTTGAAAATAATCTTGTGAGGCAGAGGAGCGCCGCAGTGCCCAGTGGATGAGGGCTGCTGGGGATGGTGCTTTTCTTGACGCTGCGCGTTTAAGCGCTTCTGCAGCTCCTTTTCGCTTGACTCCTCCTTTTACAGGCGCCTAACCGGCACCTGTAACGTCGTCGACAATCTCAATTAGTGTCGGTCGCTCGGCCCCGAAATGCCCACCGGGCATTTCTCGCCTTGCTCTGCGCCCCTAACCGGAGCTTCCGAAGCTGACGCACAGCTAAAAAGCACAATATCCCCCGCAGCCCTCATCGATTGTGCTTGGTGCGGCTGCGCAACGGTCCGGCCTATTCGTGCCAAAGTGGCGTCAAAGGCTCATTCGCGAAATCGCTGCCTGAGGTGCCGATTCCTGCTCTGCATCCTTCTGTCTGCGGCCCCGCGATCTCGCCGGCTTTATCGGGCTTGGGAAGAATGTCCCGCCGGGCACCAGCTGCAGGAAGTCGCCTGCACTATCTGCTTCCTGTTTTGGAGCGTATTTACGTTTGGTGTCGTAGAAAATCCAGGCAGCAATGCCGAGTTCATCCAATCGCTGTTTATAACTTACTTGTTCTCTTCGCAGTATGCAATCACCTGCGCGACTTCTTCCTGTGTCATCATGGCGGTCCCTTTTTTATGCAAAGGTAACCGCCGGGGAACGGGTTTTGTAGACGTCTTTTATCGGAGGCTTACGTAAGACCTGACATACCTTGTACAAACTCAACAAAGACTCGAGGACCGCGTTAGAAGGGTTCTCCTACTCATATCTTGTTCCGTCTCCTGACTCAAGATAGACCCCCAATACAGTGTTGTGAATGGTGTAGTAATCTGTCCCCCCTGAAATATCATTTGATAGAGTATTGACTTTTAGCTTGTTGCCCTCAACGATCTCCCACGTAGTATTATCTTTACTAAGAATCTTATCGCCATAGGGCTGAACCTCAGAGAATATTACATTGCCAACGCCATTAGTCTTGAACACTAAAACATATCGATAGGCCTTGGTGGTTATGGGCTCAATTGACATGTGAGAGAATTGCTTCCCTACAATAAGTGATTCATAATCAGAAGTCGTGTGGGAACTATTTGTAGTTGACTTGTATGTACTGCCAGTGAGGCCGTTCTTCTCGTCCTCGCCGTATTTCTTATAAAAAGCGCTCACGGCATTCCTGAAATCTTCGACATCACTTGAAGAGCCACCATACCTTAGGATATCTCGCTCAATCCTTCTTGATTTGTAGTCCGAACGGATTTTGTTAATATATTCGAAACACTGCTGCTTGGTATTATCCCAATCATCGATTCTATAACGAGTGTATTGATTGTTTTCGTCACGCACTAGCTGTAGAGTATGGAGTGATTTCTCTTCGCTCCATGGAACCCCATTGTATCCTTCTTGGAGATAGACTTTTGCTGTGACATAATCGCCATTTTCCTCTATAGATTTAATAGAAAAAATGGGTTCACCATCTTGCCCTGAAACAAAATAAAACAAAAACTCTTCATCGCCAAGAATAAATGGGTTTGTTGGAGCATCCTCCGCCTCAGAATATGCCCGAAAGTAGCTGTCTGTCAGATACGATTCAGCATCATTTCTCAGTCCGTGATCCGGTATGTAATTACACAAGGCTAAAACCTCTTGTTCTTGTAGCGGTTCATTGACTGACTGGGAATAGTTATCAGGGACTGTTGTGCTTGACGGCATATTGACTGAGGCAAGATTATCTTTTTGTTTGTCGACAACAACAAGCAGTTGCCCTTCGGCAAATAAACGATTGATTTCCTGATGCGAAAAAGGCAGATAAAGAGGCTTATAATCCTCCCATTGAGACAGATCTAACACATAATAACGATGGCTATTTTTTTGAGAAGCCGGAAGTAGATCTCTCTCGGCATCCCTTACGGCTATCCCATAAGAAATACGAGCTCCAAAACAGTCATCATCACAGCCACGATACCTATCTGAATAATTACAAGTATATTGTGAAGAATTAAATCTATGATAAGTATATCTTCCCATTGATTCAGAGGTCCCTTCGGTCCAGTGCATATCATCTGTTATCAGACCTGCTTTTTCGCTGAACCAGCAATCCAAGATAGGACTATTCCAGTCCGCATTCCATGCAATTTTCAGAATTGGAGTATTATTATCAATAGTTCTGGCATCTATCCATTCTTTATCTTGACTACCACAAGAAAAGAATGATAGAATAATCGAACAGGCAATCATGAAGATTATTTTACTTCTATTCATTTCCTTCAAAACCAATTAATTCTGTGATGAATCGTTTTGTATACCTTGGTAAATATTAAATAAGTTACGGGAGATATTGATAAGAACTTTGCCTTGTGCCCACCTATATACACCGGCAAGAATCAATATGCCTCCTATCACAATTCCGACCACAAGCAGAAGGGTTCCTACAACCGGGTACCAGTAATAATAATCATCTGTCAGATAGTGCAACCCGCCAATTATTCCTCCTAGAATAAAGATAATACCAAAGACAATATCAAGTGTAAGAATAGTCTTTAGTCTTGCATCCAAAACTGTTTCTGCCATCGGATTAACCGGCAACTTTGAGTTAGTCGTTTTCTGTTCCATTTTAGATAAAATAGTCATTTTGTTAATAATCTATGGATTGTCGTTTATTGCTCTCAATTTGAGTTGAGCAGGAGCCATCCCATATTATTGCCGCATCAAACCCATCAAAGGCTTGCTCCCCAATTGTATCTAACAGGTTAATAGGTTACCCTAAGTATTATTAATAAAACGTCAACGTCTTTATCTACTCTGATTCTATAAAATATTAACCCAAGGAGTGATATCATATTCGTACTCCGAGCCATTGATGTCAAGAATCTTACGGTATTCAAGCAGCTGGCCATAAATATTGCCTATTTCAGAATCCCAATGCAGCGTTCCATCTTCTCCTCGACTATAGGGATTTTTTTGCCACCCTCTGGCATAATACTCCCCGTCATACAGGGTTATCGACTCATTGTGAAACTTATATTTATATCTACTTTTACAATAAAGGGCCTTGCTCCTACTGTCAAAGAGGCTATCATCCCAATAAGCCAAAGTTGCAACACCTTCATCGTGATGAGTTGAATATGAATAAGAATGAAAAACCAGTATTATGGGAGGTCGGTTCCTGCCAAGAGTAGAACAGAGACCAGTAGTAAATAGGCAAAAGCCGGAATTGTCAAAAAGAGAAGACCAAGCATTTGCGGCTCGCTCTTCCGGAGTCTCTTGGGCAACTTTTTCAATAGCCTTCGTGCTGGTTGACGAATTATTTCCACGGAAATTGCACCCCGTAATAGCAATAGCAGCAATTAAGAGTAAATACTGTTTCATATTGACGATATATTCAGCGGTTAGTCATTGTTCTTAAAGAAAAAGTCGATTCCAAATAACGACAGTCCCTTTGTCAAAGGGATAATCATTGGGAGCACGACAAGTACGGCCACTAATACAAAAAGCGAAACAACGCTCATATCCACCGGGAAAGAGAGCGCAGGAAATATCAAAGAAAGGGCGAAATACGCAGCGACAATAAACGCGAGTCCCCAGCATGAATATTTTAATGCTTTACCTATTTCCTGAACAGGCTTAACGTCAATCCTCTTACGGAAACGCTTCTGGGCCAAGCCATAGTTGAGGTAATCCTCGTCACGCCTCATTTTGGAATTATGCGCATCATATATCGTCCAAGAACCATCATTATTCTGAGTTGCGATCGAGCAAGCAGGATTAACCGTCTCATTATTACGCCCCCAATCCATAGTACGATAAAATGGGAAAAGCCTATGAGTTGTCCTTTCTGCGTCGTTCATCAAAGCAAAGGCTTGGATAACACGTGCGTCGTTGCCCTCCTTTTCAAAAACTATAACGCCATCAACGTCAAGTCCTCTAGTTTTGATTTTTTCACTTTTTAGCACTTTTCTGTCATACCCCTGGTCAACAAGATAATCTATAAACAGTTTGCTCCTATCCATATTCAATTATATTGTGTTGATGTTATCCTATATGCATTGTGATGATCACGCGACCGCATATCTGCATATGATGCATATATGTACCCATCGCTTGCAATAAAGAATGTCTCCCCGCCAAAAGTAACTTCATATAGGCAACCGTCACTACCTTTATCGAAATACCCTTTATCAGGGTGCAAATAAGCTTCGTGTCGACCAATGTCACCCAGCGTTTCTATCTCTTGTGGATCGCTTGCCGGGGAGGCTATCGCCGTTCCATCAGGATAGAGCCTAAAGAAATATTCTAATCCAAAATAATCTTCATAATAAAAAGTGGTTTCTTTCTCTATGGGCAAAGCAGGCTTGGCAGTTTGAGAACTGTTGCTTACGGAGTTGTTCCAGCAAGCGCATAACACTGTCAATAAAACAAGGCACAATAGGCCAAATATTTTAGCCTTCATTTAAAACGTATTATAATGGTCAAAACGTCCAGATGGAGTAAAATAAAGCATATATGTCCTTTTCGTAACATAATCGTCATCATACGCAACATGATCGAGCCGGCTGTACTCAATGTATTCGCGACCTTCGCCACACATCCTTCTTATCTCACTATATGATGTGCCGTAGTCTATCCAACCTTCTCTGAAGGCATAAGAAATTGGCACTCCGCCATTATCTTTACACCAATTAATAATGTTTCCGTAATCCACTGTTGGAGAATGTGTAATAATAGCATCTGCTATTGTTTTAGCTGCTTCAACCTTATTTTTTCCCCACCCGCCATATCCATTAACATGCTCTATATGACCAAAATAATAAACTGCCATATAGAACTCTGCATTATCAGATATCCTATCAAACTCCTCAAAAGCCAGTTGATCTTGTTTTTCTTGTTCTTTTTGCGAAATACCACCGCATTTAGCTGCGCATAAAATTGCGACAAAGGCTACTGCCCCGAATAAACGAATTGTTTTCATATCTTGAATTGTATTAATAATCTCTGTTACCGTTTAAATATTCTAACATCATCAGGAGACTCTGATTTGTAGTATTTTCGTTGTTCCACTTTTGAAAAAACATAGGTATCACCAACAATCCATTCGCTGTCATCTACCAGAATATTATCACCACGAACTATCCACTTTTGTTTCCAAGTATGCTCAAGCTTTTCTCCCCAAAAAGAGCGAGAATAAGTGCGATACAGACAATGACTATCATCCGTAAATGTGATTTTTCTCACAATGATATCATTCCCATATGCCGTGTTATAAGATCCTTCACCGCAGGCATACGTGTTGCCAACTAATAATTCTTTAATCTCTTGCTCTTTACTAAATTGTCTAAATGTGTTGGTTCTCCCGTCTTTATAAAGAATCGTCAGCTGCTTTTTTGTGGAGTCATATGACAACACATCTCCTGTCTTTTGTCGAATGACATTCTCATCTGTTGTAAGAATATCTGACTCGTCATATTGAAGTACAATTACTTCTGAGTTATTAATAGATTTCCACCTAAAGTATACAGGGGAAAACATTAACTGACTCCTATAGCCATTAATGACACTCTCATCGGGTTTTTGTCTATTCTTCTTACAAGTTGAGCCGGAGCCCACTGTTTTTGTTTTCTTATTGAGAACAATTCTGTTTTTCTGTCCGCCAACATCAGTATAGGACAAGACAACTTCATCGTCATTTACACTGATACACGAAAAGGGCACCTCCGGGACTGTATATACTGGGTACAAATCCGATTGCGAAAGCCCAAATTGTTTGAGACTTTTATCGGTTTGTATGGTTGAACCATTAATGAGAATATCATATGACAACTGTTTCTCCGTTACTTTCCACCAGCCATATGCCCAATTGTAACCTTTGGGAAGGATACCGTCCACAACAGGCGAACAAGCATTAAACACTTGTATGAATATTAGAATTGCTAGACACCATTCCGACGCATTCTTCACTAAGTGATTGATATTCCTCATATTAGCTCCTCTATATAATAATTGGGCACACTGATCCCAAACACCTTCCCGTCACGTAATAATACGACTATCTCAAAGTCTCCTGAACGATAGAACAGTATATTGCGTCCAGGCATAACGTTAACCGCACGATCGATTGGTGCGCCTAAAATCTTAATCACTTCTGACTCTGTCAACCCATAATGGATTTTTGAAAGCTTACCTTGCAAGCTATAGTTAATCGGTTCAACAATATAATGCTTGCCTTCTTTGCATAATAACGCCAAAGGATATTCATCAAGATTGTGATACAAATCGTAAACGCACTCAATGATCTCATTTCCCATCCTATCAATAAAGCCGCATTTATTATTATTACGGACCATTGTGTAATCTGCAGAAAAAGGCTCAGCATCGTCATACCTCTTGTTCCTATAGGAAACGAAGTATTCTTCACTACTCTTTTTTACTGTAACGCCACCGCCGTAGAGTTGTAGTACATCATCATATACACAAGGGATAACTTCTATACCTTCCTTATTTATGATCCCATATTTATTATTCTTACGTACTCTGAAGTAATAATCTATTTCGAAGTATTCATAAATTCCTTTGATGCCGTCGTATATGCATGGAACGATCTCCCTACCAGTATTATCTATTATTCCATACTTATTGTCATTTTCAACTATGGTGTAATGCTCAAAAACCGAGGCATAATCATATTTTTTACCCATATACGACAGAAAGAAGGTATCGTCTCCATCATAAACCTCTGCCGCGCCTAAACAAGTTACATCAACGCGATTATAGATGCAGGGGATAGTTTCTTTGCCATTATTATCAATAACGCCATACTTACCATCCTTCTCGGTAATAAGTTCACCGCCTAAGTCTCCTTTACATTCTAATGAGTCGTAGACAATAGGCAGGACTCCGTTCCCGGACTTATCTATTACCCCATACTTATCATTTTTTTCAACAACGAACAATCCAGACATGAGAGGCACTATCCCATCATAGATAAATGGAATAGCCTCATTGCCCATTATGTCAATTACCCCATAACTACCGCTTTTTTTTACAATGGCATAACCATTGAGAAACGCTGATGCTTCATCATATATGTTCGGCAGTACCGATTTCCCCTTTTTATCAATGTAACCCCATTTCCCATCCTTTTTAACAGAAGCATAGTCCCCATTAAAAGAAGATTCATCTTCATAAATGCAAGGCAAAACTTCTTTCCAATTTGTATCTACGAATCCCCACTTTCCGTTTTTCTTAACGCGCAAGTAATTCTCTACGAAGAACCTAGCGACAACCTCGTATAGACACGGTAATACTTCCTTTCCATTTTCATCCGCAATACCTGCTTTTCCATTATTTTTAACAAAATAATAACCCAAATAATCATTGAACCTCCTGATCCGCCAACAATCTGAGTATTTCTTACCGGTTATTGATATATAGCTGATTTCCCCGTTCTTTTTCACCTTTGTCATAGCATCATTGGTGCGTTCTATCTCGTCGTACACCTCGCCCGTCATAGGGGATATGAGAATCTCTTTGCTATGATTATTGTTATAATCTTGGATACTACCTTTAAAACCTTTGATACCGTTTTTAAAAATAGCCCAATGCTTATCCCACCCAGAAGGCAGAGGCTTATAGCTATCGTAGGAACAAGCCACTATCTCTTTACCTCTGGCAAATAACCCATATTTGCCATTACGCTTTATCGGAGCCACACCATGGTGCAAATCTTCTATGAAATCATACACTAATGGCAAGGCTAATTGACCGTCCTTTTTAATAATCCCAAACTTTCCATCCTTTTTCACACAGGCAAAACCATCTGAAAAATCTTCGGCATAATCATATATACAGGGTATTACCTCCTGGCCTGACTTATTGACAAAGCCCCACTTTTTGCCTTTTTGCACTGCAGCCAAACCACAAGAGAAATCACTGGCACCGTCATAGACACAGGCAATCACTTCTTTACCGGATTCATTGACATAGCCGCGCTTTCCATTTATTTCGACTTCACGCATACCTTCTTTATCACTCCAAGCAATATAATCATAGACACAAGGTGTTACTTCCCTCCCACTTTTATCAATTAGCCCAGATTTCCCATTCTTACGAACTAACGCCAAATTGCTTGAGTCATATAATTCTATTTCTTCATATCTGTTTGGTATTTCCGTAATACGAAACATCGAATTAATATTCAGTTCCTTTATGAATGCGTACGCATCAACGCCATCAGGAGGGCCAACTACTTCGTTATTTAGATTAATTACAATCAACTTCTTTGAATCAGATGGTACAGTATTAACTACGACAAAACCAGCTGGCGAAATATCATCAACAAGATAGCCCACATCCCCATAGTGATAACAATAATACTGAACAGGTATGACTAACTTATTGTTATCAGCATAACCGTACTTCTGGAAGCCGTTTTCAGTCCGCTCCTCTGTCATAACCACATAATAATCAGAGTTTTGCAACTTGTAGCCATCGTACTTTACCGCTTCTTCGTAAGAATTAAAGATTAGAGGGACATTTATACCTCTATCGGACACTCTGCCATACTTTCCGTTATATCCAACTATTGCAGATCCAGCCAAGTCACAAGGATAAATTCGTACCCCTTCTGTCGTTTTAATCTGACTCTTGGTCAAAACAGGTTTAACCAACCAACGACCTTGTTTATCAGTAAGGCCAAAACCTCCAATAAAACCGCCAACATCCCTACCTGGAATTGATTCATATTTGAGTTGAAGATTCCCGTCGTCAAAAGTAATAACAGGGTTTGACTTTGAAGGTATGGCTATCGTAGAATATAGCCTTGCCCATTCGGGGAGTATCTCATCATCAACATAAGCGTTCTCACTCATCGCAAGATTATATTCATAATAAGACATCACATTGCCTTTGTTCAGGATATATAACCCCTTATCTTCACACTTAATGATTGCTCCACCATTTCTATATTGGATTCCGTCCACAGGCGGAATCTGATACTTTTTTCCAGATATACTATATAAATTACCAGCCGCGCATATTCCTACTCCCTCCAATATCTCATCGTCATATAGTGATTGTATACCATGCTTGTTACCAACAACATACGCCGACTCACCAGCATTGATCATTTCACTTTTCTTACTTCCAGATGGAGGTATGATTAGACAATATTTACCTGCGGAGAATGCAAGAAAACAACAATCGTCAGAACCTTCTTTACTTTTCACCAAACAAATCATCTCATATTGGGAATCACATATGGTAGCTCCTCGGTCGTCAATAATACCTTTATATCCCTCCTCCTGTACTAAGAAGTAGCCAAATTCACGAAATATATCAGTATCAACTGACTCATATTGGGGCTGCAATAAAATGTCCCCATTAGATGATATAATACCATACCTGCCATATCGAACCACCTTTGCTATATCAAATTCACTATTCCAAGGGACAAATTGTTCGATAACTGTAAACTGAGGCTCAACTAAGTATGTAGCATCTCGTCTTATTATTCCCCATAAATCTTCAACTGCCACTTTCGATAACTGACTTTCGAACGGAGTAACTTGTGTAAAAACCGGTTTAATCACAAACTTTCCCTTCTCGTCTGCAAAGCCCCACTTTCCTTTGCTTTCTGCTGGGAATATCTCCTTTTCAAGTTCTTTCTGTTTAAGTTGCTTAAGTTTCGGTATCTTCACCTGTTCAGATTGCGCAGGATATACCTGAATTGGCAAAAGAATCAACACAATTATTACCCAAATCAGCCTTTTCATTTTTAATAATATGATTAACGTTACAGATGGAAAACTATTATCACACACATACCATATCAACTCCTAAATGAGAGTCCTTTGTTCTTTGTTCTGAAGTTTTATTTATGTAAAGGAAATCTTTTTTCAAGCAACCATTAGACTATATTTAGGTCCATTTCTGGTCCAAATAGGTCCATTTGGACGGCAGAGCATTTTGGTTCATTGTTGAGACTAATATTGTGTATATTTGTAGATTGAATAAAGTCTGCATGGATATGCACAAACTTTTACGGATACTCTTGTTATTAGTTTGCCTGGCATGCGCCGCGGCGTGCAACAACGGCGAGATAGATGACATCCGGGAGCAGCTTAAGCAGCACGAGGCGGAACTACAGCGGCTGGCCGCCCTAGCGGATTCGGCAAACGGCGACATTACGGCATTGCAGAGGGCCGTTGGGCAGATGCAGTCGGGCGGATATGTCACCGCCGTAATCCCCGACGAGCAAAACGGAACGACTGTCGGATATACGCTGGTGTTCGGCTCCGGCGAAACAATCTACCTAAGCACTGGCAAGAAGGCGACCCCAACTATAAGTGTCAAGTCTTTTAACGGTGGTGACTATTATTGGACCATCGACGGCGAATGGCTGCTGGGCATAGACGGCAAAATGATTGCAGTTGAAAATAATCAAACGCCTCTTTTCAAGCTTGAAGACGACACCTGGTTCATTTCTCTGGACAAAGGCCAGACCTGGAGCGCAACGCCTCAGGCTGCCAGCAGTTCCCCCTTCAAGAAGATTGACACGTCCAATCCCAATTTTGTGCTTATTACCCTGTCCGACGGCACCGTGCTGCAGCTCACAACCTGGAGCGCCCACGTTGCACTGCGCAATATAGTGAACCAACTTAACAACAATCTGGCGGCCACCAGAAGAATCGTGGAGGCACTAAGCGAGCGCGACTATTTGCTGAGCACCACTCCGCTTATGGAAGACGGCATACAAACCGGATGGGTTTTTACATTCGCCAAGAGCGGCACGGTGGTGGTTTATTCCGCCAAGTCTTCAGATGGTGAGGAAGGGCACATCATCAAGTTGGAAGACGGACGGTGGTGGATATCGGCCGGAACCGACGAGCCTTTTGTGCCGCTGACCCCGGAGCCTGAAGGACCTTCAGAACCAGAAGAGCCTGACAATCCGGGAGAACAGGAAGAGCCACTTGGGGCATTTATCACCGGCACCGACACCTCCAATCCCGACTTCGTGCTGGTAACCCTCTCCGACGACACCACTTTGGAAATCCCCGTATATCGACCAGCCTTCATCAGCATAGATTTGCCGGAAGGAGGCATTTTTATAACTTTGGAAGAGACCGTAACCCTTGACTTTTCCATCTCGGGCACTTTACCGGAAGATGCTATCGTATCGGCATTCTCCGACGGCAACTTTATTACTTCCGTCAGTAGGACATCACCAACCAGCGGCAGCATCTCCATACTTTGTATTAAAGAATTCGAACAGGGCACCATCACAATTCTTTTGAATAATGGCAATGGTTATGTTCAAACAGCAGTAGTTCCTGTTATTTATACAGTTACTACAGTTACCATAAGTACAACCGAGTCTTACGGTCCCTTCGACACCTTCGAGTATGCCAATGGCATTGGCGGAATCATCATGCCCGCAGATGGAGGCACTCGAGGGATTAAAGTCAAACCAGGCGGTTTCTGGGCTTCTCATAATACTGTAGACTGGCTCAGTATCTCAGCCTCGATAGAGGATAATAGGATTGTGAGGATATCTGTAGAACCCAATCCATTCAGGGAAGACAGATATTTGACAATCCATTTCCATGGATGGGGCACAGTGTTGGTCAAACAATTAGGAAATCCTCTTGCAGATTCACACCCAAACTGGGGTATTAATCAAATTAATATGCCATCGTACGGCGGTAATTACACCATTTTCATTCATGCCAGCGAATACAGAATCGAAATGGTGGGCGGATGTGGCTCAGTCAATATAAGTAAACTAATAGCTGAGAATCTCTGGCAGGTAACATTCAGTGTCGGACCATCTGTAGCAGACGGCGAGAAATTCGGGATACTCAGAATCCACACCCCTGAAGAAACAGGTGAGATCTATTTTACTCAAATAGCTAAACAATGTATCGACTAACATACATTTATGCATTAGCATTGATACTTGTCTGCTCAGCCTGCACCCAGACTCCGCCGGAGGAGTTTCTCACGCCGGAGTTTGAGGAAGTCATGATAGACGGCATCAATCCGGACGCCATTGTTTTCACCTGCAAGATGAGTTCGATGTCACAATTGACAACGTACGGGCTGGACTACACCTGCGATTGGGAGGCTGACGATGCCGTGTGGACAAGGCTTGGCGGCGTGCAGACCGGCGGTGACCGGTTTGAAGTCATCCTGAAAGATCCTGCCCCCGGCACAACCTACTGCTACCGTTTGTTCATTGGCAACGGACGGGACGTGATGCAGTCTGCCCAGAATTATTACACCACACCTGAATAGATACAACCTGAAGATATGAATTACAAGAGAGTCCCAGAGTTGCAGAGCCTGCTGGATGCAGTGGAAAAAAAGTATGGCGCTCCTCTGCTGAGCACCAACGATT
>JAEEGL013836459.1_pt1 | contig 12932 bp, 11 predicted proteins | sample 9134231 | NCBI WGS metagenome assembly JAEEGL01 (sample SAMN16246548, study PRJNA631951) | gut metagenome | biome: gut microbiome; feature: rumen; material: fiber-attached | host: Bos | place: Iran: Karaj | collected 2018-10 | reverse complement strand
TAGTCTGACCCGTATAGGTATAGTTACTTGCCGCTGCCGCTCTTTCTGCTGCAAGACGAGCCTGTTCAGCTTCATAGGCTGCCTGAGCAGCTGCTGCCTGACGTGCTATCTCTGCCTCGATCTGAGCGTCGAACTCAGCGTCGATAGCTGCGAGTTCGGCCTGATTGGCTTCAAGGTTGCGCTGCAGGGCGTTGATACGGTCTATCTCGGCCTGAGTCTTGCGGACCTGTTCGTTGAGTATCTCAACTTCCTTGTCCTTTTCTTCCTTACGCTTTTCCTGCTCGTTCATTTTCATTTTGAGGGTGAGCTTTTCGGTCTCAAGGTTTTTCTTGGACTGCTCCATTTCATCGATATCGGAGAGGATATCGTTTATGAGCTGCTCATCGTAGGAAGCGATGCGGTTTACCATTTCTACTCTTGATATCATATCGTAGAAGCTTGAAGTACCGACTACGACAGAAGCAAGGTTTTCGTTGCCCGAAATGTACATATTGCAGAGACGCTGCTTGAATAGCTCGATATTGCTGTCGATCTCTTCCTGCTGTTTTACGATGGAATCGTCCAGCATCTCGATGTTGAACTGAGCCGAACTGATATCGGCGTTTATGCTTTCGATCTCCTGATTGAGGAGTCTGATGTTTTCCTGTATCTTCTGTACCTGATCGTCAAGGAGCCTCTGATACTGCTGCTCCTCTGCCTTATTGCCCTCAAGGGCGTCTATCTCGCTCTGAAGCTCGCTTATTCTTGCCTTGTTGTTGTTTATTTCCTCCTGCATCTCGGCAATAGTGAGAGCCTCAGCCTTGTCGTTTTTATCATTTATTGACGGATAGGCTGCAAGAAGTGAAACTGATAATGCTGATGAGATCGTAAAGGATATTCCCTTTTTGAATATACTAAGTTTTTTCATAATCAAGCTGCGTGTCAGTTAGCTGAATCTGATTGCTTTGACCTGACAGCACACTCCTTTCATAAAAAGATTTCATATTATTCGTTCGGTCATCCATATCATACATCGATATGCTTTCTTGTGCTTATAACGCTTCCCAGAGCGCCTATGAAAGCGCCCGAAACAAGGTATCCGACGGCAAGGTAGAGCCAAATCTTATCAAATGGGATAAGGCTTCCTATACCAAAGGTCTTCATAAGCATACCCTGCTTTGTGAGCATTTCATAAGCCGAGCGGTATATTGCCCAAGTTATGAAATATGCGCCTGCGCCTGCGAAGAAGCCTGTTAACATACCCTCTACGAAGAATGGCATACGTATAAAGGCATTTGTTGCGCCGACATATTTCATTATCTGTATCTCCTCACGGCGGGCAAAAACGCTTGCCTTTGTGGTATTGGAGATTATTATCATTGCTACTACAGCAAGTGCAAGTATTACAGCGCCTGCAATGAGTGAGACAACCTTTCTGAGCTCTCTGAGGAACTCAGCTACCTGAGGCGAAGCAGAAGCGCTCTGGATATTTTCGAGAGAGCTTATCTGCGACACGGTTTCCGCGATCCTGTCGTTGTTCTTGACGGTCACGCTGAAGCCGTCTGGCATAAAGCTTGCGTCAGAGCCGATATAATCGTTGAAGATAACTTCGGCATTCGGGAGGCTTGCCTTCTGTCTCTCGAGGGCCTCCTCCTTTGGTACGAACTTTATGGTAGCGACATTTGAGATAGCCTTTATGGCTTCCTCGGCGGCTGTATTCTGTTCCTCTGTGGTGCCTGTGTTCATGATAACAACGACCTCGTTCTGGCTGCCGAGACCCTTTATCATGGAGTTTAGGTTGATGTAGAACAGACCTGCGATACCTACAAGAAGAAGTGAGATGAGCAGTACGCAGAAAGTAGCGAAGGTCATCATTTTATTCTTCCATATATTTTCCACGCCCTGATTGGCGAGGTATTTGAAACCGCTCAGCTTCATTCCGCACCTCCTTCCGTTTTTTCGGAAAGTGCGGCGAGTATCTCCTCAGGAGTTTCACCTGCGGGTATCCTGGGCAGCTCCTGTGTTATATCAACGTCGATGTTTTCCTTTACAGGCTTCATAAGCTCCTTTTCGGGCTTCGGAGGTTCCGGGACTCCGCCTATTGCCGAGATTATATCGTCAGCCGTCATATTTTCTATGGGGAGCTCGATATTGTCCTCGGTATTGATATCTGTGCGGACGCTGTCGTTGATATGCTCTGCGTCGCTAACAGCCTGAGCCATATCGTCGGCAGACATATCCGTGTTCATATCTGCCAGAAGTTCGTCGCCTGCGCCTGATATTACCTCGTCAAATACTATTTCGCCCTCGGTGATGTTGATTACACGTCCGCCGAAGTGACGTACAAGGTCATGCTCATGAGTTACCATGAGTATTGTGGTACCCTGATCGTTGATACCCTTCAGGAGCTCGACTATCTCATATGAGAGCTCGGGGTCGATATTGCCCGTAGGCTCGTCGGCTATTATGAGCTGGGGGTCGTTTACCAGCGCACGTGCAATGGCTACACGCTGCTTTTCGCCGCCCGAGAGCTCGTCGGGGTAAGAGTTGGTTTTTGCCTGGAGTCCTACAAGACTGATAACGTAGGGGACTCTCTTTCTGATATACTTGATCGGAGCGTCTATAACTCTGAGAACGAATTCGATGTTCTCGGATACTGTCATTGACGGGATCAGTCGGAAATCCTGAAATACGAAGCCGAGAGTACGGCGGAATTCAGGTATCTTTCTCTTCTTTAGCTTGTTCAGGTTATAGCCGTTTACGGTGACAACACCGCTCGTTGCGTCTATTTCCTTGAGCAGAAGCTTTATCATAGTACTTTTGCCCGCACCTGATGAACCTACCACGAAGGCAAAATCGCCGTCGTTTATCTTGAGGCTGACGTTATTGAGAGCGTCAACGCCGCTGGAGTAGGTCACTGATACGTTTTTAAGTTCTACCAATGGGTTACACCTACCTTAATCTGTGAAAAGGGCGGACTAAGCCGCCCGAAGTTCCATATATGCCCTGGTGGTTTTTATCAGAACTTTACAGGATTAGCAGACAGGTACTTCTTTACCATGAGTGCGATCTTGAAGATGATAGCGTGATCGAATTCGCGGAGATCAAGACCTGTGAGCTTTTTGATTTTTTCGAGTCTGTACACGAGAGTATTTCTGTGTACGAAGAGCTTTCTTGATGTTTCTGATACGTTGAGGTTGTTCTCAAAGAATTTCTGGATAGTAAAGAGAGTTTCATGGTCGAGAGACTCGATGCTGCCAACCTTGAATACTTCGTGAAGGAATGTCTCGCAGAGAGTTGTGGGGAGATGGTAGATAAGACGTGCGATACCGAGGTTGTCGTAGCTTACGATTACCTTGTCTGTATCGAATACCTTGCCGACTTCAAGAGCCATCTGAGCTTCCTTGAATGAACGTGCAAGATCCTTTACGCCTACAACGGCTGTACCGATACCTACGTTTACTCTTGTATAGAACTCGCTGCTGAGAGTATCTGCGATAGAGCGTGCAAGCTTTTCAAGATCCTTTGAATCTACAGTGCTCTTGAGCTCCTTGACGAGAACTATATCTGTCTCTGTGATGTTGAAGACAAAGTCCTTGTTCTTGTCAGGGAAGAGGTTCTGGATAACGTCATATGCCGAGATGTCGTTAGCCGAGATGATCCTGATAAGGAATACGGCGCGGCTGATCTCTGCATTGAAGTGGAGCTCTCTTGCCTTGATAACGATATCTCCGGGGAGAACGTTATCGAGTATTACATTCTTGATGAAGTTGTTTCTGTCATACTTTTCATCGTAGTACTGCTTGATATTGGAGAGTGCGATAGCGAGTATGCTTGCATACTTTGCAGCAGCGTCGTCAACACCCTCTACGAATACCGCATAGTCGGGCTTTACTCTTGAGCCGAAGGGCTTGTAGGTAAAGCCGTCGCGGATAAAGATATCGTGTGAATCGCTGAGGTCGAGTGATACGAACTCATTCGTTGTGCCTACACGTGAAAGGTCACTGCATGCGATGATCGTTGCGGTCTCATCAACGACGCCGATAGTAGCGTCGATGGAGTCACGCATCTGATGAACTAAACCCTGAAATAATCTGTTGGACATGATAGACATCCTTTCTCTTAATAAGATCTTATTTTGAGCGGACCTTCAGGAATATGAAAGGAGAACGTCTCCTCAACATATTACAAATTGTAACACATTTTTGGCTGCAATTTGTTAACAAACTGTTAACTCTCGTCCGAAGGCTCACAAACTTGACTGATAAATATGTTAAATTTTGTTAAAAGCCACCAATGGCGGCAAATCCTTTGTAACCGAATTGTAATTTTCTTACCCTGAAATGTAATTTTTTACATTTTCTCGGGACGGTCGATATTCAGTATCTCCAGTGCGTTCCTGAGGGTCTGGCGGACTGCAACACAGAGAAGTATACGCGCATTCATAAGCTCCTTTGTCTCAGCGTTCTTTACGCTGCATGCGTCGTAGAAACGGTGGAACAGTGTAGCAAGGTCTACCGAGTACTTGGTGATCTTCGAGGGATCGTAGCTCTTAGCCGCAAGGTCTATCTCCCGGGGGAGAGATGCAAGGTGGCGTATAAGCTCGATCTCGCGTGGGTTGTCAAGGAGATCAAGGTCGGCGGACTGCGGTATCTCAACGCCCTCCTCGCTGAGATTTCTCAGGAGGCTGCAAATCCTTGCGTGAGCGTACTGAACATAGTAAACGGGGTTCTGCGAAGACTTCTCGATAGCGAGGTCAAGGTCGAATTCAAACTGGGAGTTTGCCTCGCGGAGATTGAAGAAGAAACGGGCTGCGTCTATGGGGATCTCATCGAGGAGAGTTACAAGGGTTATAGCCTTGCCGCTTCTCTTCGAGAGCTTTACGACTTCGCCGTTGCGGACCAGCATTACCATCTGCATGAGAACTACGTCCAGCTTGCCGGCGTCAACTCCGAGAGCGGTAAGAGCTGCCTTAAGTCTCGGAACATAACCGTGGTGGTCTGCACCGAGGACGTTTATAGCCTTGTCGAAGTTGCGGGTAACGAGCTTGTTGTAATGGTAAGCGATATCGGGTACTATATAAGTATAGAGACCGTTGCTTCTCCTGAGCACGAAATCCTTGTCAAGGCCGTATTCCGTAGCTCTGAACCATATGGCACCGTCCTGCTCATAGGCTTTTCCCGCCTCCATGAGCTTGTCCACGACCAGCTTGGTCTCGTTCTTTGCGTGAACTGTGCTCTCGCGGAACCAGTTGTCATATACGATACGGTACTTTTTGAGGTCGCGTTCAAGACCTGCTATATTTATAGGAAGCGCATAGTCAACGAGTGCCTTTCTGCGCTCTGTTTCGGAGGTGTTTTCCTGAGTCTTTCCGTTTATATCGTAGAAGTTCTTGGCGTGCTCGATGATGTCTGTTCCGAGGTAAACGTCCTCGGGCATCTCAAATGCCTCACCCTCTCCGCTCTGTGAGTATATCTCGGAGCAGAGCTGCTCGTTGTTGTCCTTGTATTTTGCTATGAGCTCCTGTCCCTTATCGGAGCAGAGCTGCAAATATCTCAGTTCAAGGGACTTTCCGAACTTTTCTATCTGGTTGCCGGCGTCGTTTACGTAGAACTCACGTTCTGCGTGATATCCTGCCCACTGGAGAACGCTTGCGAGACAGTCACCGATGGCTCCTCCTCTTGCGTTACCGATATGCATAGGACCTGTGGGATTTGCGGAAACGAACTCAACGAGGACTTTCTTGCCTTTGCCGAGGTCTGTTTTTCCGTAGTTCTCGCCCTCGTCGAGGACGTTCTTAACGACGTCCGAGAACCACTTCCTGCTGAGGAAGAAGTTGAGAAAGCCCGGGCCTGCCACTTCGGCTCTCTCAAAAACAGTGCCCTCAAGGAAGAGCTTCTCGCATATGAGCTCGGCTATCTTTCTCGGCGGCATTTTAAGTGCCTTTGCACATACCATTGCGGTATTTGCAGCGAAGTCGCCGTGGGTTTTGTCCGCAGGTATCTCGATATTGAAATTCGGCAGCGGAACGGCGGGTATCGCTTCCTCTGCAACGAGAACCCCAAGTGCGTCCATGATTATCTCACGCAGCCGGAGCGATGCGGAATTGATAAGGTCTGACATTGTATCTATCCTTTCTTCGGGCTCAGTTCTGAGCCTGTACTGTCATAATGATCTCGTTATCCGAAAGATACGAGGAATTAAGGTCAAGAGTATATTTAAGGTAAAGCCTGCCGTTTTCTGCGATAGTGTTCTCGATAGCGTGAGTGTACACTCCTATCTGCAGATTTCCGTAGGGAGTACCATACTGGCAGAAGTGCTTTCTTCCTATTTCGAGTGAGAGAACGGAGTTCGCCGTGCCCTCGCGGGTAATGGAAGCGTTCCTGCTGTCGTCCACCTTTATGGTGGTGACAGAGCCCTCAAATCCCGTAGCAGAGGTATCTTCGTAGGATATTATATCCCAGCCGTTCCTGCGGGTAAAGCTGGCTTTTGTGAGAAGCTCCGTTTCGCTTTTTTCGTTGTCCTGCCATTGAATACTCGTAAGAGATATCAAAACGTTATTTTCCAAAGCAGTCTCCTTATTATTATATTTATCAGTAGCTCCTGTCTGCGTTGTCAACGGCTTGTTCGAGCAGTTCAACGAGGAGCTCTTCATGGGAGTAATCCAGTTCGCTCATAAGCTTGCAGAATACGCTGTTTTTTCTGAGCCCCGGCATGGTGCCTATCTTGTTGAGGTAGAGCTCGCCGTCCTCTGTGAGGAAAAAGTCGAGTCTTGCAAGTCCGCGGCAGCCGAGCGCCTTGAAAGCGGCAAGAGCGGTCTCCTGCACTTTTTTCTCGGTCTCCTTTGAGATATCTGCGGGGACTTTCATATCGTTGCCTGTGCTCACGTTGAAGCTTATGGGATCGAATATTATCTGCGGGGTAATTATCTCCCCGACAGGGGAACATACGGGCATATCATAGCCCAGCACCGCAGCTTCGAGCTTGCGTGCCTTTATGTACTTCTCAACGACTACCTTGTTGTCGCTGGAAAAGGCGAGCTTCACAGCAGAAATGAGCTCCTCGGCGTTTTCGGCGAGGCTTGTTCCTGCGTTGCTGCCGCTGTTTGCCGGCTTGACTATCAGTGGAAAGCCAAGCTCACCGGCTATTGCTGAGCAGCGGCTGTCGAGGGCGTTTAACTCACGCTGTGTTATGAGCCGCCATTCGGCTGTTTTGATGTTGTAATCGTCCATTACCATGTGAGTGTGGGATTTGTCCATGCATGAAGCTGAAGCGAGCACTCCGCTGCCCACATATGGTATGCCTGACAGGTCAAGAAGTCCCTGTACGGTGCCGTCGGCGCTTTTCTTGCCCATGAGTATGGGAAATACCACGTCAACTCGTCTGATCGTAGTTTCCCCGTTTTCGATAGTGATTATGCCTCGGTAGAGAGGGTCGGGGGAGATGAAAGCAGAGGCGCAGTCTGTGTCCTGCTCCCATGTGCCGTTTGCAATATCCTCCACGTCACCGGGGAAGTAGAGCCAGCGGCCTTTACGTGTTATGCCTATGCATATCACTTCATATTTATCCTTCGGAATGCTGCGTATAACATCTGCGGCGGAGGCGAGTGAGAGCTCATGCTCACGTGCGGTGCCGCCGAAAATAACGGCAGCTTTTATCCTTGCCATATCTTTCTCCTTTAATATAGTATCATGTATTTTTTTATTGTCATTTTCAAGTATCACTATATTTTATCATATTCCACAAAAAACTGCAAGTATTTTTTGTGAAAATGAAGAATAAAACGGTGAATTTCGCAAGTATTGCGTATGACAGACAATTTTCAACTGTTAAATTTGTGTAAAATCACAACAAAAATAAGGACTTTTCATCAATATGACGGAATACCCCTTAGTAAAAATGACGAAGCAAAAAGCAAAAAGGACCGCTCTCGCAGTCCTTTTTGGGGTGAAAATGAGTATTAAAGATGATGTCTTGATCAGCGTGCTCCGGGTGTGTCGTCCCCCGGCTGGAGTTTGTCGTGTGCGAGGATATAATCGTATATCTCCTGCACCGTAGTAAATGCGACTCCGACGTAGCTGTCCGCACAGCCGTAGTATATGGCTATCCTGCCTGTATCTGCGTCAGTGAGCGCAGCACACGGGAAACATACATTGGGAACAAAGCCGCGTTCCTCATACCACTCCTCGGGAGTTAGTATGTAGTTTTCGCTGCGGTGTATGACTCTTGAGGGCTCGTCAGTGTCGAGCATAGCGGCTCCGATACTGTAGACATAGCCGTTGCAGGTGTTCACAACTCCGTGATAGAACAGCAGCCAGCCTTTGTCAGTCTCGATGGGAGCAGCTCCACCGCCTATTTTTAGGGTTTCCCACCAGTTGTCAGAGCGCCCCATTACGTGGCGGTGGCGGCCCCAGAATTCCATATCGGGACTTTCCGAAAGGAAGATGTCTCCGAATGCGGTGTGGCCGTTATCGCAGGGACGTGAGAGTATAATGTAGTTCCCGTTTATTTTCCTCGGGAAGAGGACGGCATTGCGGTTGTAGGGAAGGAAGGGATTCTCAAGGCGGGTAAACGTACTGAAATCCTTGGTTTTCGCAATGCCGATTGTAGGACCGAAGGCGTCCTGGCACCACATTATATAATATGTGTCCCCGATCTTTACGAGTCGGGGGTCGTATGCATAGGGGGGCATGAACGGCTCGCCGTTTTCATTGGTAAACGGTATCTTTTCCGGGTCGAACTGCCAGTTTAAGGCGTCTTTGCTCCTGCCGAGATAGATATGGGGGATTCCGTTGCGCTGTTCGCCGCGGAAAACTCCAATGAAGCCGTCCTCGCAGGGCATTACGGCACTGTTGAATATCCTCGCCACATCGGGGAGGGGGTTCCTGCTTATTATTGGGTTCCGGGAATATCTCCATACGGGTGCAGTGCAGTCTGCAGGCTTTTCCTGCCACGGGATATTGCTCAGAGCCTCTCCGATAATTCTAATATCCGACATAAGTAAGCTCCTTAAGTTAAGCTTTGCTTTATATTGTACTTAAATTATAACATATCATTATTAAAAAGTCAAGTGAAAATTTAATTAAAAATGTGTGATCTCTTACTATTTCAAGTATATCCGAATTATTCACACAAAATTATTGAATATTTTATCAAATCGTTGTATAATGAATTATAAATCGGGAGCTGGCTGCGGTAAGTAATGCTTTGACGGGCAGGTTGCGGAGAGCAGAACGGCGCAGTTGCGCGGATAGGGCATGACTGCGTACAGGGTCAGCTTAAATTATAGCTTAAAGGAGCAGATGCAATGAACCTCTCTGAATTTATTAATAATATATCCTCGGGCAGCTTTGATGAGCAGTTCCGTATGCTCTACGGCAGTTCGGAAAGGGCAGTGCTTCGTGCAAGAGCCCGCTATCTCAACACTGCTGAAAGATTTTCGAGAGAATATCCCGAAAGCGGTGATATCAGCGTATTTTCGGCTCCTGCTCAGATAGTCGCAGGCGGCGTCCGCTGTCAGGGGTGCCGTGTACTTTCGGCGGCGGTGAGTCTTGATATGATCGCGATCGTTTCGTTCCATGAGCAGGGAATAATAAGGATAAAGTCCGATGCCCTTGAAGCAGTGGAGGTGAAGCTCGGGTGTACCGAAGCTGCTAAGAAAAAACAGGCGGGCTATGGAGAGCTTATCCGCAGTATTGCGGAGCGCTTCGGGGAAAAAGGCGTGGAGACGGGCGGCTTTGACGCTTATATCTCGTCGGATATCCCTGCTGGGAAGGGCTTCGGAGAGCTTGCGGCTTTTGAGGTGCTGGCTGGAGCTGTGATAAATGCAGGCTTCGGCGGCAGGTATGAAGGAGCGGAGATAGCGGAGACCGTAAGGGCTGCGGAAACTGAATGCTTCGGTAAGCCGGAAAGAGCTCCTGAGCAGCTTGCTTCGGCTCTGGGGGGCTTTGTTCTGACAGATATTTCGCCAAGGCACATAGAGCTCGACCTTGAAAGGTCGGGATATTCTGTCTGCATGACTGACGCTGCGGGAGATAGCGCTGAGCGCGGCGATATTTCAAATGATATTTTCTGTGTGGCAAAGGCTCTAGGCGCAGAGCGCCTCGGTGAAGTCAAAGAGGAGGAATATCATGACAAGCTGCCTGAGCTGAGAAGACTTTGCAGTGACAGAGAGCTTCTAAGTGCGGCGTACTTTTTTGCTGAGAACGAAACCGCCGCAGATGAGGCAGATGCTCTTTCCGACGGCGATACGGAGCGTTTCTTTGAGCTTGCTGACAGGTCGGGCAGCGCATGTACGGAACTGTGCTCCTGTGATGAAGGAGTTGTCCTCGGGGCGGCGCTGAGCAGACGTATTCTCGGTGGAAACGGTGCGGTACGTGTTCAGGACGGAATGATACAGGCGTTTCTGCCAAGCTATCTTGCAGAGGACTATGAAAAGGAAATGGAGCGGGTCTTCGGCTACGGGAGCTGCTGTATACTTACGGTAAGAAACACCGGAGTCAGGCCGTTAGCTTTGTAAGGCTGTACATTGGGCGTCCGTAAGAAAGAAGAAAGGTGATTAGTATGAATAGTTTTCCTGATTTTATGAAAAGAAGTGCCAATAAAATACCTGCCGTACAGCAGAATACTCCAGATATCGAGGGCTATTACTATACGGCTCCGGACGGAAGTCAGATGGCGTTCTGGACCTGCAATGAGGACAGGGTATCAAAGGAGCACGTCCATGATTACGACGAGTATATGATCTGCGTGGAGGGCGAGTATACGGTCACCATAAACGGAGAAGCGACAGTGCTGCATGCAGGCGACGAGCTGTTTATACCCAGGGGCTCGGTACAGGGCGGCAGCTGCAGGGCAGGCACGAGAACCATACACGCTTTTGGCGGAAAACGTATAAAGTGAGGTGTGATATGTTCAGGCTGAAAAGCTTTGAGCCTGCCATGCAGGGAGAGGTGAATGAGTTCTTTGCTGCTGTTTTTAGAGAGTCGGGGAAGTCCTTCGAGCCTGATGGCAAACACAGGGCGTTTGCAGATATATCCGGCAGTTTTATGGCTTTCTGGTGCATGCTGGAGGAAGATAAGATCATCGGTACCGTTGCTGTGAAAAGGCTGAGCAAGACCGAGTGCGAGCTGAAAGGTCTCTATGTTTATGAAAAGTATCACGGCAGGGGACTGGGGCGCAGGCTTGCGGAGACGGCAGTGAAGTTCGCAGAAGAATGCGGATTTGGGAAGATGTTCCTCGATACTATGGTCAAGCATGAAAAAGCACTCAGGCTCTATGAGAAAATGGGCTTTATTTGCACGGAAAGGTATAATGATAATGAAAGGGCGGAGGTCTTTATGGTGAAGGAGCTTGGGAACATTAAGATACGCGAAATAACAGATGAGGACTTTGACGGGCTTATGAGGCTGTATATGGAGCTCCATAATAATCCGTTCCCTGAGAGAGACGAGTACGTTATGTCAGTGTGGAAGCGTATTATAGACGATAAGGATCACCACATCATCGTTGCAGAGGTCGGCGGAGCTATCGCGGCTTCCTGCGTATGCGTCATTATACCGAATCTTACCCGCGGCCAGCGTCCCTATGCTTTTATCGAGAATGTTGTTACATCCGAGCCATACCGACGCAGGGGACTGGCTTCAGCTTGCCTGAATTATGCTCGTGAGCTTGCCGGAAAAGAAAACTGCTACAAAATGATGCTGCTTACAGGCTCAAAGGAAAAGAGCGTGCTGGATTTTTACGAAAATGCAGGCTATAACAGCAAAGATAAAACTGCGTTCATCCAGTGGCTTTGAGGTGATGATCTATGGTATTGAGGAAGTTCCGCGACAGTGACGCTGAGAAGATCATCAGCTGGATACGGAGTGAAAGGGAGTTTAGGCTATGGTGCGCCGACCGGTATGAGGACTACCCTATAGTTCCCGGGGATATAAAATCGAATTATGCGGAGTGCGCGAAAAACAGCGGTTTTGTACCGCTGACTGCCGCCGATGAAGACGACAATGCTATTGGACACCTTATTCTGCGGTATACCAACGATCTGCATGAGGAGGTACGTTTCGGCTTCGTTATAGTTGCTGATTCCCTGCGCGGAAAAGGCGTGGGAAGACAAATGCTTGAGCTCGCTAAGGCTTATGCGGTTGAAAAAATGAATGCAAAAAGACTCTCACTGGGAGTTTTTGATGTCAATCACGCTGCGCTGAACTGCTACAGATCAGCAGGTTTTTCAGAAATCAGCGACACCGTGGAGTTTTTTGAGACCCTTGGCGAAAAATGGAAATGTATAGAGCTTGGTATGACTGTCATATAATGTAGCAGACATGGTAGGAGTCAATTGTTAAAACAAAAAAATATATAATTCCTTGTTGACATAATTTGCTCTCTGTGATATAATAATATAGTCGCAGATGAAACTGCGCTGTATATCGCGGTGTGGAGCAGCTAGGTAGCTCGTCGGGCTCATAACCCGAAGGTCGTTGGTTCAAATCCAGCCGCCGCAACCAAAAATATTTACATGAAAACCTGTCAGGGAACACCTTATGTTGTCTGACAGATTTTCATATACATTGAAAAATGTGATTTGATAACGTTCGTTTGCTTTCGGTTGCGTTTACGAAACATCTACCTTTTGTCTCAGGTATTCACGTACCCCTTGAAGATTTCTCGATGATTTACTCATCACGCTTCCGCATTACATACACCTTTAAGGCTCATGAGGTCTTACGTTGCTACTTGTAACAACGATGACTGCTGCCTTGTCTTTGCAAACATAGGTCCTAACGGACTCTAAGAGTTGATTTAGCACAGCTAAACAGGCTCATTTCTTCGCTCTTTTTCCCGACTACTCCTAATAGGTTACTAACTCGTGACTGCTTTCATTACCAAAAGTCGTAAGGATAAGGTGCTGTAAATTCGCTTCAAATCTTGATATGAATTGCAATATGTTGTTT
>JAEEGL013786602.1_pt1 | contig 12932 bp, 12 predicted proteins | sample 9134231 | NCBI WGS metagenome assembly JAEEGL01 (sample SAMN16246548, study PRJNA631951) | gut metagenome | biome: gut microbiome; feature: rumen; material: fiber-attached | host: Bos | place: Iran: Karaj | collected 2018-10 | reverse complement strand
TATGTCTTCATGGTTCCGACCATTGCGATCATCGCCAATACCCTGAAAGGAAACGAACACCTTAGAAGCGTTGATGAGTGGATCGCGTTCATCGAACGGGAAAGTCATCAGATCAAGGAATACAAGGAATTCGACAACGGCGGCTACGTCATCTTCACCATTGCATAATAAAAACAGTTCTTCAACGAGAACTGTTTTTTTATTTGATTCTTTTATTATTTGATCTTGGCCATGAACTTCTTGACGTTCTTGACATCGACCGGATTGTTTACGTTGTGGTCCTTCTTCAGTGAGCTGCCGACGATGGCGCCGCTGATGTAAGGCAGATATTCGTTGACGTTCTTGTCGTTGATGCCGCTGCCCAGGAAGACCGGCAGATTGTGCGCATACTTCTTAACCAGCTTGACGTCTTCAACGCTTGGATTGACGCCTGTTGTAATGCCGGTAACGATGATGCCGTCTGCACCGCCTTCAATGATTGATTCGATCGTGAAGTCCAGAGGCTGCTCCGCCAGAGCGAACGTGTGTTTCACATTGGCATCCGCCAGGATCATGATGTCCTTGTTGTAGTGGGCTTTCATGCGCATCATCTTAGGCCCTGCCGCAATAAACATGCCGTTAGGTCCTACGCGGTTCTCTGCGAACACTTCACATCTGATGAAGTCCACATCGTTGCAATACCCGACTGCCCATTCCGTTTCCGTATCGTTGAACTGATAGTTGATACCTACCGGAAGTTTCGTTTCTCTTCTCAGTCTTGCAACCATGGTCGCAAAAGCGATCTTGTTGATGAGTTCGTTTTCGGCAGCGTATGGAACATCGCCGAAGTTCTCGATGATCAGTGCACCGGCTCCGCCCTTTTCCAGAGCTCTCAGGTCTTTCAGTCCTGCCTCGAAAACCTTTTCCAGATCACTTCCGTAGCTTGGAGATCCCGGAAGCGGAAGCAGATGTACCATACCGATAATGACTTTCTCTTTTTTCAGTTTTTCTCTCAATGCATTCATTCTTTTATCCTCTCCTGTATTCGTTTCTAGTATAACCGATAATCTATCCTGCGGCACACTATGCCGTTTCTTCTTTCTTTTTTTCCGGCTGTTTGATGGCGTTGTATACGTAAGATGACGCGTTGGCGATGTTGAAGGCTGCACCGGCATAGCCCTTGATCGCAAGGTTGAACGCGAACCAGCACATCGAAGAGAACGCGCAGGCCAGGCGGATCTGTCTGGTGCTTGCTTTTCTATTCAGGATGAACAGAGACTGGCTGACGTTTGCCAGAATGGCGAGATAACCGATGAAACCGTTGCTGTTGAACAGACATCCGAAGACGATGGCGGACGAAATAAAGATATAGGATAGGGCTCGGCTTCCGATGTTCTTGATGGACAGAATGTTTCTGATGATGCCAAGAACGCCCATGACGATGCCGCTGTACCCTTTCAGCAGCCAGCTGGAGATGGACGTCAGAAACATGCAGACGATCTGAAAAATCAGGATATCCTTCTTGTTCTTTCTGGTAGATGCGACAAACAGCGCCGTTTCTCCGATGATCGTCAGTATGTTCGCAAGCAGTACTTCGTTCATTGTTTCAGATGTTCCCTCACCGTATTGCAGGCATTCTCGATTCATGCGGATGCCTCTCTATACAGATTATACTATGAGAAACCGTATAAAAAGCCTTTGTATAGTAGAATAATAGTATGAAAAGAACATGCGATCTTCACTGTCATTCCAGTTTCTCCGATGGATCTTTGACCCCCGCGGAACTGATCAGGCTTGCTGAAAAGCAGGGACTTTCAGCGCTGGCTCTTACCGATCACAATACTTCGGCAGGACTGAAGGAATTCATGGAAGCGGGAAAAGACAGCGATGTCATCGCCATACCGGGATGTGAGTTCTCGACGGAATGGAACGATAAGGAGATCCATGTCGTAGGCCTTTTCTTTCAGGAAAAGTACTGGAACGAAATAGAAGACTTCCTGGAACTGGCGCATATCGCCAAGATCAACAGCAATCTCCAGCTGATCGCCAACCTGAACAAGGCGGGCTATGAGGTGAGCGAGGAAGAAGCGAGCGCTCTGACAAGGGGCGACTTCAACCGTTCGCATATTGCCAGAGTACTGATGAGAAAAGGTTATGTAAAGAGCGTACAGGAAGCTTTTGAGACGCTGCTGAAAGAAGGCATGGGATTCTATACCCCGGCAAAAAAGATCAGCCCGATGGCTGTCATCCGCTTCATAAAAGTCTTCGGTGCCGCAGCCGTCATCGCCCATCCTTTTCTCAACCTTACCTTAAAGGAACTGAAAGAATTTCTCCCTTTGGCCAAGGAGGCCGGTCTTGATGCGATCGAAACGATTTATACGGAATTCGATGAAGAAACCACAAGAAACGCGATCGCGCTGGCTGAAGAATTCGGACTGAAACAAAGCGGCGGTTCGGATTTCCACGGAGCCGCAAAACCGGACATCTTCCTGGGAACAGGAAGAGGAAATCTCCGTGTACCATTCGAATTCTATGAAGACCTGCTGAAATGCGCAGACTTCTATGTTTAATCAAACAGGCATCCGGATCCGGGTGCTTTTTTTTGTTTTCTTTCATATGGCACGGATCAGGTACATACGAACCGGGAGAAGTCTTCAACTACGGCGTCTGCATCAATGAGCTGATCATCGAAGCCGGAAAGAATGTTGGCAAGACCGAGAAGGATTTCATCAGCATCGCCAAGGAATTCAGCCTTGTTCCGACGCACATCACAGACAGAGATTCCTTCAGCACAAAAGTCGACAAGGGATCCATCGTGACCCACGGCTCGGGTGCATACGTCAAGAACGAAGAATTCAAGTACGGTCTCTCTCTTGGCCCGGCCAAAATCGAAACGGGCTACGAAGACGCCAGTGAAGAAGTATTCCTGAGCTATCTGGCAAAATTCAATCTGAAAGCGAACAGAAATACCCAGACATCCGATACCGTAACCGCCGGCAGGATCATATCCTACAACACCGGCAATTACAGCTCCGGAGACAGCGTAACTTATGTCGTATCCATGGGTCCTAACACGAAAGTCGAAGTTCCTGATTTCGCCGGAAAAGATGAATCGGCACTTCTCAGTTTCATCGCCGAAAACGGACTGAAAGCCGGCATCCGCACCGTACAGACATCCATGACACCGGAAGGCAAGATCATCTCCAATGACACCGGAACCAAGAAGAAAGGCGATTCCGTCAACTACATCGTTTCTTCCGGACCTTACATCCCTACCGCAAGAATGGATAATTTCGAGTATATCTCTCAGATGGTCTCAACGGATGACGACTACAGTGAAGCGGCAGAAAAGATGGAACTCTACCTGAATCAGAAAGGTTTCACGAACTTCGAGATACAGCCTGTATTCTATTCTTCCGTCAGACCTGGTCAGCTTCTGATGATTACCGTCGATGATCAGATCCATTCCGCTGCCAAGGGCTATCCGACCTATGCGCAGATCGTCGTACAGATCAGCAGCTGGTTCACCGGTCCACCGCACAACTAAACTGCATACAGACATCAAGAAAAAGAAGAGATTTGCATATCTCTTCTTTTTTTATTGAATTCGGATATCAGTATATTAGCTTATTTCATATCATAGACATACACTTCATGAATCTCTTGCGTATATCCTTCATAGAATCCTTTCGGCATTCCCAGAACGATCCGTGCGCCGCGGTTGTAAAGAAGCAGAAACTGACCGTTCGTCTTATCGAACGACAGGCCTTCGATTTCTCCCTGTCTGATTACGTCATCGAAAGTCTTCTCCGGCGTAACAGTCGCGCTGATCCCGTTCTCGTTGATACTGACACGATACATGTGGTCAGGATCCTCGTCATCCGCCGCACCGTCGTCGCAGGTCACATACAGATAACCGTCATAGTAGGCAATGCCCTGCAGCCATTGCGGATATGGCTGCATGTGTATTCTTCCTTTATATTCACCGGTATTCAGATCGTAGCTGTAAAGATACGAACTTGATTCATTGTCCACCCAGGAAGTCATGTATACCGTTTCGGAATCGTAATCGACCGCAATACCCGAACATTCCAGCTGCCCCGTGTCCGCATTGAACGGAAACACCCTTTTCAGTTCCAGCGTGTCTCCGTCATATACGGCAACCTGAATGTTTCTTCCGACGCCGTCCATGAAGTATTCCACCCCAAGATACAGTTCGTTCTCATAGACATCAATATCTCCGATATGGTTCACTTCCAGTTCATAGCCCTTGAACGGATCTCTGTTTTCTAGAACGACATTCCATTCCCTGTCGTATTTTGTAAGTGTCGTAGAACCGCTGACCCAGTAGTATTCCCCATCCGTACATATTCCCTGCCTGCCGTTCACCGCATGTACGGAATTCAGTTCATAACTCCGTCTGGGAACATCGTCTTTCCGATTGTTATCCATTTCGTTTTCCTTACCGGCCGTACAGCCAAAAACGCATATCAGCAGCAGTACGCTTGCCGACAGCAGAGTAATCTTTTTCATCATACACCTCCGTTTACTGGAACAGCCGCAGAACAAAATCCACGATCTTTTCAGAATCGCTGCGGTCCCGGTAGGATTCGATGATCCCGTTTGCCTGTCTTACATTATCGGTAATGATATAGTCGACTTCGGACTTCAGAAAGTAGTTCTGCCTTTCTTTTTCGTTCGGAGTCCAGACCATGATTTTCTTGTTCAGTTCATGTACTGCATCGGTAGCATAGTCGGTCGCGGCTTCATCTTCCAGACCGAGATAGTCGCAGTTGAGTTCTGCAGTATTCCCGAATGAAACGAAAGTCAGATATGCCGTATTCATTTCCGGATACTTTGTCTCCGCATAATCGATCAGATCGTACTTCAGGGAAATCAGTACGCATTCATCTGTCATGTCATATTCCTTGATGATCCTTACCGCATCGTCGACCATCTTCCTGTCTGCCGTATTCCCCTTCAGTTCAACAAACAGAACGATCCTTCCTTTTGCCGCTTCCAACATTTCTTCAAAGGTCGCTACTTCCTGCGGATCGTCAGGATAGTTCGGATCTCTGATCACCAGATTCTTCACTTCTTTTAACGTCATCTCTTCCGGTCTTCTGCTGTCGGAACAGAGTCTTGAGAAGTTGCCGTCGTGGTTGACGATGTAATGTCCGTCGGATGTACGCTGGATGTCGATTTCGCTGCCGTACGCTCCAAGAGAAATGGCCGTTTCAATCCCCTTTACCGTATTCTCCGGAGCCTCGTTTCCTCCTCCCCTGTGAGCGATGATGCCGGTAGTGATATCGCCGGAAAAGATCTCATCGAAACGGCGGTTGAAGAACACCGATGTCAGTATAAGCAGGATGACCGATAACACCGTCACAAGCAGGAAACGCCATCTGACTTTCCTGTCTTTATCAAACTCAAAGCGGTCTTCCATGCCCATGTAGCGGTAATAAAGACGGGTGATTTTGATGATATAGAAAGTCGACAGCAGCGAGTTGGTCAGTGCCAGGGCGGCGCTCAACAGGAGGCCGAAGAACAGAAGCAGGAAACGCAGGACATGATCGTTCTTCATATAAATGATGAAGGCAATCCCAAAAGGCAGAGCCAAAGCCAGAACAAGCAGGATATTCAGCAGAAAAAAAGCTAGTGAAAACCGGATTAGATTCTTGAGATAATCCTTCCAGTTCTTCTTCATGATGGCTCTGGAATTGTCGTCGGCCTTGCTGCTCTTCAATCCGCTGATCAGAACGCCGTGGATCGTAAAGAAATTGGCAATACCGATGGCCAGAAAAACGATCACAAGAATTATGTATATGGCATTGTACAGCGGCGTGGTCCTGATCACCGAGGTGATGAAAGTCGGTATGTAAAAGTCTCTTGTCAGAGAAATGGAAAGTCCGAAACCGATGACCGGTGCAATCAGGGCGATATAGAGTACGATCCCGATACCGTCAAGCGTAAAGAAACTCTTAATGGACAAAAGGCCTTCCTTGAAGATCTCCCTCATCCTGATCTGTCTGTTCTCAAGCAATCTGGAAGCATAGATGATCTGCGTATTCAGGTCGAAGGCGACATAGAGAAAAAGCGTTCCGATCGCCACGATGATCAGCACAGGCCCTTGCCAGGTCCTGTACAGAATGCCAAGATCGCCGCTGCTGACCGCGACTCTGCCGGTGCTTCTGATCAGAAGCATGCTGATCGGCTTCAGTACGGCAAGAAGCGCGGTAAGAAGGGCCTTGGAAAAAAACTGATATCTTAACGTATCAGGTACGATCTGGACATAAGGCATTGCCTGTCTGATTCTTTCCTTGATTTTCATATCTATAAATCCGTTCAATATCATTATAGCGTTTAAAAAAGCAGAACGTATTTCCTGTTCCGCTTTTTTGCCTAGTGTCGATAGTATTTTTCAAGATCTTTCTTGATCAGTGTATAGATCGCCAGTCCCTTTTCGCTCTTGAACTTGCGGATTAGATGACGGTAGATATAGCTCTTGTCGCCGTGCTTGTCTGCAGGAATGGCATCGAGATATCTGGCTACTTCTTCTATTTCGTTTTCAGGATATTCCTTCAGAAGATTCTGCAGAAGCTTTCTGCTGTTCCCCGTCTCGCTTGTCTTGGCTTGGGTGCCGCTTTTCTTTCTGTTTGGCTTGTTTTCGGTCTTAACCGGTTCTGCGGGCTGCTTCTTGACGATGATCCTCGTCTCGGAATTCTCGTTTTTCTTAACGGTCTGGCTCTTCGATGCTCTGACCGTTTTTGTTTCTTTTCCTTTGTTCGGTTTCGTGTTGATCTTCGATACGTTGAGTCCGTTTCGCTTCCAGTATTCGATCACATGGTCAAAGCCGTTGTCCTGCGATACGACGGTGAAGGAAGAATGTTTCCCTGTACCGATCAGATATCCAAGATAAGACGACAGATAGAAATCCAGAGAATTCTTTCCCGGTTCGCATTCGATAATATTGATCTTGTGTCTCTGGTTGTCGGTCAGTTCCTTCAGCAAAGAGAAGTTCAGACTCTTGGCGTTCTCCGTTACGAAAATATAAAAATCGCTTTTCTCTTCTTTCTTTAACAGATCCGCCCAGGTAGATCCGACATTTTCGCTATCGATCAGATAAGCGGGTACTTTACTCGTAAAAAACATATTCATATTAATTAATATCATACCATAAATGGTATTCCTTTCTTATTCAAATCCGTCCGCCAGCCGGATGTCTTTGCTTCGGATATAGCGGTAAAGCAGGTAATCGATCAGGCCGTAGAAGACCGTAAGAATCACTGTCATTACAATCATTCTGACACCGATCAGGAAAGCAAGTACGGCGACGATTCCCATGTTGAGAAGCGAAAAGGCCAGACTGAACATCGTCCTGAAATTCTTCTTCACGATCTGCATCTCATTCGTCCAGTCCAGCTTCGGTCTTCGTACATCGCTCAGAATCAGGAAGCCGTGCAGGATACAGTAAAGAACAGACACCGGCAGACTCATCAGGACGTATATCGGCGGAAGCCGGAACAGGATCATCGACAGAAGAGCCACGTTCAAATAACTGAACAGGCACATTACGACATCCGGGATCATCTTGTAGATCAGCTGTTTATGGAAAGACACCGGCAGATATTTCATCGCATAGGCGTCGTGCCCGTCTTTGGAGACCGCCAGGGTTGAGATGAACGAATACATCGATATGAACATCACGGCCAGAAGAAGTATCGCATAGACGTAGCCTCCGAACGCCTTTTCGGCATAGATCTGCTGCAGCCCTTCCATCAATTCGCTGCCTACCTGCGAGAAAACGCTGAAATAGGTGATCCCCATCATAAAAGCCGGTATGATCAGACAAGGCAGGATCAGCTGTACAAAGAAAGTCGGACGTCTCAGATAGACCCTGATCTCCTTCATCACATAGCTGAACGGCAGGCCCCTGGAGCGGTAGGCGCTTTTTTCATCGATCTTCCTGTCGGATACGCCGCTGGAAGAATAGAGCGATCCCAGCATGCCCCGGTAATACGGTTTCTGCCCAAGGACGCAGACCAGTGCATAAGCGGCAGTAGAGACCACGATCAGCAGGCAAAGAGACAGCACATTGTAGCTCGTCAGTGCATTGACTGCCATCGGCATGGTCGGGAATGCTTTCTTGAAGATTTCCACCAGACTGCCGGCCGTATTCATCAGGGCGGTGATATCTTCACTGGAAGACATCGAGGAAGAAAACATTGATATGGTTAATGAGAAAACGATCGATACGATCATGGTGATCGTCTGAACCAGACTTTTGTTGCGGATGCCCTTTGTCAGAGCCATGACGCAGATCACGATCAGAGTTGCGATCAGCAGTGGAACGACCGGCACAGCGATCAGAACGGGAATCAGTAACAGGTAGTATATGATATTCTGCTTCGTCATGATCCCATACATGATCATAGGAATCAGACCCAGCATCGCCTCTTCCATGTATACATAAACCAGCAGTGTATTCAGTTTGGCGGAAAGTACTTCCAGCGGTTTGAAAGGCAGAGGCAGAACAAAACGGTTGTCGCTGGAAAAATACAGAACGTTCATCGTACTGATGATGGTCGTAAACAGAACCAGAGTGATGATTGCCATCAGGATATAGCCGATAAAGGCTTCTTCCTGCTTCAGGACGATCAGTCCCGAAAGGATCTCATAGGACAGGAAACCGAAAACACCGATCAGATACGCAAAAAGCAGTCCGTACAGGACGATCCTGCCGATCCTGTTTTTTCTTTTTCTGTTTCCGCCTCTGTTGAAAGCCGAGATCAGAAAGATCTTCGTCAGATTGATGATGTTCTTAATCATTTTCCGTGATCTCCAGGAAAAGCTGTTCCAGAGAACCGTTTTCCTTAAACATGTCCCGCATCTCCTGCAGGGTTCCTGTAAACAGAAGCTTTCCTTTGTTGATGATACCGACGCGGTCGCAGAGTTTCTCCGCGACATCCAGAACATGGGTCGAGAAGAAGACGCAGTTTCCGGCATCGGCGTGTTTCCGCATCATTTCCTTCAGATCGAAAGAGGAACGCGGATCCAGTCCGGTCATCGGTTCATCCAGGACCCAGTTTTTCGGATCATGCATCAGACAGCCGCAGATCACGATCTTCTGACGCATTCCATGGGAATAGGATTCGATCCTGCTGCTCAGCGCATCGGCGATCTCGAACTTTTCCGTCAGTTCCTGAATGATCTCTTTCCTGTTCTCAACACCGTAGACATCAGCCATGAAATTCAGATATTCGATTCCCTTCAGTGCCAGAAACTGATCCGGATCGTCTGCCACATAGCCGAAAGTCTTCTTTGCTTCGATCGGTTCTTTCTCGATATCCTTTCCATCCAGCAGAATCTGTCCCTCGTCGATGTTCAGTATTCCTGTCAGCATCCTGATGGTCGTGGACTTGCCTGCACCGTTAGGTCCCAGAAAACCGAAGATCTCTCCGTCATTGATGGTCAATGTCAGATCATCTACCGCCTTGGTTCCCTTTTTATACGATTTAGAAACATTCTTAAATTCAATCATAACAATCTCCCTGCTTCCATTTGCTTATTAGCGGTATTATATCATACACCGTAAATGAAAAGTGAACCTCTGCATTGAGGTTCACCGTGTCTATTCCATTTCTTCGTACAGTTTCTCAATCCTAAACGTTTCGGTATTCAGATAGCCCCGATCGGTCAGCTTCAGGACAGGAATGCAGGTCAGCGACAGGAGAGTGAAATTCATGATGCTGTTGAGATGTTCGTATCCCTGGTCATCGAAAGCCTTTCGGACTTTCTCGAAATCCAGAGCCGTTTCTTCTACCGTTTTCTTGCTTAAGAGTCCCGCGATCGGTAGGGCGATCTGAGCACTGATTTCTCCATCCAGCGCGACGCAGATGCCCCCGTGCATGTCGATGACTCTGTTGATTGCCAGCAGCATGTCTTCTTCGTTGTTTCCCAGTACGATCAGATTGTGGGAATCGTGGGAATAACTGGAAGCGCAGGCTCCATTCTTTAAAACAGAGCCGCAGGCAAAGCCGTAGGCGATACGGTTGTCTCTTCCGTGTCTTTCAATCACCATCACAAGCCGGCAATCCGTCTGCTTCCATAGAAGTTCATTGTTCTTTACTCTCATCTGCACAAAGACTTCATCGGTCCGATTGCTGTAAGGATTGACCTCCATGACTCTCGCCTTGACGGTGCGGTCCTCTCCTTCAACATAGATCCTGAAATCTTCAGGGACCAGCTTTCGGCTATGTAGAGTATCTTCAAACAGACCGTTCAGGCCGTATTCCTTCTTTTCTTCCTGCCTGTTCCCGTTAAAAATGCACCGGCCCTTCTTGTAGGTCCCGGCAATACGCATCGAATTCAGATCATCCAGAAGTACAAAGTCCGCCAGTCTTCCCGGAGCAATCACTCCTCTATCAAGAAGATTCATTCTTCTGGCAGGCGTACAGGTCGTGCAGTAGATGGCATCTTCCGGTCTCATTCCCAGACTTATCGCCTTACGCATCAGCGCATCCACATGACCCCTGCGGTACAGAATGTCCGGCAGAACATCATCCGTCACAAAACAGAAGTGTTCATAAAGACTGTTTTCACAGACAAAGCGGATCACTTCCTCGGTAATCATCACATCCTGCAGCTGAACGAACATCCCGTTGCTGAAACGCTGTTTCAGTTCTTCCAGATCATGGGTACAGTGATCGCTCTGAATCCCTCTGTACAGGAATCTGGCCAGATCGAAATCCTTCAGCGCAGGACAGTGTCCTTCCAACGGATAGGCAGGCTGCTTCGGATGAACGATATCGATGAACTTGCCGACTTCCGAATCGTTTTCCTCAATGATCTCCCGGAAATTCATCACCTCTCCCAGACAGATGATCCTTTCTTCTTCCTTGAGCTCCAGCATGTCTTCACAGGTAATCGTTCCCCCGCTGGTCTCATAGTCTCTTCCCATGATCGGAACGTTGCTTGGAATGGCGTAGTAGCAGTCGTAAGGACTCTTAGATCCTGAATCGATCATCGCCTTAACCCCCTGCTTCCCGCAGACGTTGGCAATCTCGTGAGGTTCCGATACGATCGTCGTCAGTCCGTTTCCGGCAGTATAGTTGCAGAAAGCTTCCGGGCTTACCATGGAACTCTCGATATGCATGTGGATATCGATAAGGCCGGGGATCATATACCGACCCCGGCCGTCAATTTCCTGCTTGGCATTTACTTCGCCGTTTCGCTTCTGATCGATGTACAGAAAAAGTCCATCTTTCACATAGACATCGGCCTGATTGAACTCACGGAAACAGCTGTTAAAAACCTTGACGTTTCTAATGCACAGATCCGCCTGATCCAGACTCTTCATGTTCAGATCCTGGCGACACCTGTCCTTCTGGCTGCCTCCGCTACCGCCTTGGCAACCGTTTCGCCCACTCTAGGATCAAAGGCTTTCGGCAGAATGTAATCCTCATTCAGCTCTTCATCGCTCACCAGAGACGACAGCGCTGCAGCTGCGGCCATTTTCATCTCTTCGTTGATATCGCTGGCTCTGCAGTCGAAGGCTCCTCTAAACACGCCCGGGAAAGCCAGAACGTTGTTGACCTGATTCGGATAATCGCTTCTGCCGGTCGCCACGACTTTCGCACCCGCTCCCTTGGCTTCTTCCGGAGAGATTTCCGGCATCGGATTGGCACACGCAAAGACGATCGGATCCCTGTTCATGGTCATGACCATTTCACCGGTCAGAACATTCGGTGCGGAGACGCCGATAAAGACATCGGCTCCCTTTATGACTTCCGCAAGGCTTCCGGCTTTCCTATCTTTATTGGTAAGCTGCGCCATTTCTTTCTTGATCCAGTTGAGATCTTCTCTTCCTTCATAGATCGCACCCTTGCGGTCCGTCATGATAATATTCTCAAATCCGGCTGAAAGAAGCAGTCTGACGATGGAGATCGCCGCCGCTCCGGCACCTGATGTAACGATCCTGACATCTTCCTTTTTCTTGTCTACGACCTTCAAAGCATTTGTCAGTCCGGCAAGCGTAATGATGGCCGTACCGTGCTGGTCGTCGTGGAAGATCGGGATGTCGCATTTCTCTTTCAGTTTTCTTTCTATTTCAAAGCATCTTGGAGATGCGATATCTTCCAGGTTGATCCCGCCGAAAGATCCGGATATCAGATAGACCGTGTTGACGATCTCATCGACATCTTTTGATTTGATGCACAGCGGGAAAGCATCCACGCCGCCGAACGACTTAAACAGCACGCATTTTCCTTCCATGACAGGCATGCCCGCTTCCGGACCGATATCGCCCAGACCCAGTACGGCCGTGCCGTCCGTAATGACTGCGCAGAGATTGTGTCTTCTGGTCAGTTCATAACTCTTGTCGATGTCCTTCTGGATCTCCAGACAAGGCTGTGCGACACCGGGCGTATACGCTAAAGAAAGATCTTCTTTCGTATCGACCGATACTCTGGAAACGACTTCGATCTTGCCTTTCCATTCTCCGTGCAAACGGAGCGATTCTTTCATGTAATTCATGCCTGTTTCTCCTCGAACGGGAACTTGTACGGCAGGCTGTGCTTGTCACGCAGGGCTACCAGTTCTTTCTGAACGGCTTCGCTTACCGGAACGCCCTTGTCTTTCCTTTCCAGCCATACCAGATATTCTTTCTCTCCCGCGGTATAGATTCTCTCGTGTCCAGGAGCCTTCAGAGAAGCTCTCAACTGTCTGCAGATCTCTCCTGCCGTCTTCTTGAATAAATCCAGACCCATGAACGCTTCCGGATCGACAACGAAGAAGAAATGACCCAGATGATACATCTGCGGATTTCCTTCAGGAGAAACGCCGCTTAACGCCTTCATGAATTCGCCGCCGGCCAGAGCAGACGAAAGAATCTCAACGACCGTCGCATAACCGTATCCCTTGTAGCCGCACATCTCATCTCCAGGACCTCCGCC
>JAEEGL011581860.1_pt1 | contig 12932 bp, 9 predicted proteins | sample 9134231 | NCBI WGS metagenome assembly JAEEGL01 (sample SAMN16246548, study PRJNA631951) | gut metagenome | biome: gut microbiome; feature: rumen; material: fiber-attached | host: Bos | place: Iran: Karaj | collected 2018-10 | reverse complement strand
GGCTATTTCCTCATCGACAAGGCGGAGATTTACAAGGATTCCGTGGTGCTCAACTGCACATACCCATCGTACGGCGGCTACAAGGTAGTCAAGGAGACAGGTCTTTTTGTCAATGGCAAGTGCGTCAGCAAGTTGACAGGCAGCAACATCAGCAATGACGATTACACGCAAGTGCCCTTCGGCGAAGTCGGACACTGCCGCCTCACCTTCGAGCCACTCCCCAAAGGCATCAAGACCGTCGATTTCATCGAGGGCGACTGCCAAAATTGTTTCAGGGTAATGGGGCTGAAATTGGCGGCGGAGTAAGGAAAGAGGAGAGAGGAAAGAGGAAAGAGGAAAGAGGAAAGAGGAAAGAGGAAAGATTAGAGATTAGAGATTAAAGATTAGAGATTAGAGATTAGAGATTAGAGATTAGAGATTAGAGATTAAAGTGTAAAGTTTGATAGTTGATAGTTATAATCCGCTATATCTGTATTTTATTTTGCAGATATAGCGGATTACATTTTCATTCTCCCTTTCCGCAATCTATCACCGCCTCATAAATCCGCTTCCCGCCGTACTCAATCCATTCGGGCTTTTCTTGGACGGTCTTTTCTTTTAGGAATGAGAAAGTTACGAGGTAGCCTTCGGATTGGCTGCGGGCGTCGAGGTATTCCGAAAGTTGGTCGCGACCCGAAATCTCGTATTCGGTGCCGTGCCAAATTTTGAGTTCGATGATGTATTCCTTGTGATTGTAGGTGACCACCAAGTCCATACGCGAGCCATCGTCGGTTTCGGGTTCGGAATAGTAAAATCCTGAGCCATTGATAATTGGTTTCAGGAAACAAATGAACATAAAACGCCCTTCGCGCTCGATGAACGTCTTGCGGTCGTCATCGGATTTTATAGTTTTTTTGCGGGTCTTCAATATATCCTTGAAACGATTGATAATCAATGGCATATTCAAGTCGCCCTGTTTGTCGATGAATGCCTTGATGCCGCTTAATGAACTAATTTTGTTGATGTCGGCTTCTGAAATAAAATAATTAATCAGAACCTGTTGGAAAATCAAATTGTGGATTTCGGCGCGTCCATCGGCGTTTCGTTTGATAATTGAAAACATATTGGCAAAATCCATTGTAGGATTGTTAGGGTCGAATGGAATGGAATAATTCTCCATTATCAACGCCCTGATGAATGCTTTCAATTTTGGATATGTATCAAGATTGTTGGTAATACTTTCCGTCAGGTTGGTCTTGGTGGCGATCAAGGCCTTCGCCGCCTTTTGAACGCCGTCCTTTGTCCAATCCCTGTCCAAATTCTCATCTATTTCCTTGCAAATTGCGCTCACCAACACGGGATAGCCCGATGTATATTTGTAAATTTCTTCTGATATAACATTGATGTCGAACCCTATATGATTTTCGTTTTCATAATCAACGAGCATCGTACTTATTTCCTGCGGATTGAAGGTCATATCAAGTTTATACTCGGTGGCAACATTCCACGGCGAATTGTATTGATGTGCTTCTTCGGGACGGATTTTCACTTTCAGATTCTTTACGTCATAAACCCCCGCAAGAATTACCGACCAAAAAGTCGAGTCGTAATCTTTGAATTTTTCACGTTCAAGGTACATATTGCGCAACATTCCAAGAAACCGCACAAAGACTTCGTTGTTGCTCGCCTTGTCAACCTCGTCAATTGTCAGCACAACTTTTTTTCCAATACTCTTGCAAAATTCTGTAATTTTAGTTGCTAAAATATCGAAATTTAGTTTTTCTGTTTTGCTGACTTCAACCCAAAACGATTTGCAATCAGATATTTGACTAAGTGGATTTACCATTTTTGTACAGAAGTATTTACAGAAAGAGGCATCATCATTCCAATCATTCTCTGAGAATATTTCGAAACTTGCGGGCACAACCAAATACCTTTCGCTCAGATTATTATAAATCCAATTGAGCGACGTACTCTTGCCAAACTGCCGCGCACGAGTGATGGTGAAATAACTTTTTTGGTCGATAAGACGCTCAAAGACTTTCATTTTTTGCGTCGTATCCACCATATAGTGACACTCCGGGTCGCACGTTACTGCCGTATTGAAATATTTTGCCATAATCGTCAACAAATTTTGTTTCTGCAAAAATAGAAAAAAAAATTCAGTTTTCGAGTACAGTATATGAAAATGTTTTCAGGAAGGTCACATAAGTAGAATCCTAATATATTAACGTGTCGCATTTGTTCATTATTATTAAATCAAAAAATCTATCGCAAAAAAACATTTTTTATCACATTGATAATCAGCATTTAGCACAATAAATATATATCATAGTTTACCACCCCCCTAATAAAACTTTACATATTTGAATTTTTTATTTATATTTGTGCCAAAATATAATTAACAACAAAAACCAACAACACGATATGGGATTTGGCAAAAAATTCAAAAGTCTATTCATAGTGGACGAAGAGGAAGACTCCGACGCACAGAAAAAGGCGGAGCAGGACACCCGTGCAGCGAGCGCAAAACCGACGCCGTCCGCGCCCGTTACACAGCCGACACAGCGTCAAGTGCAACCTCAACCGCAGCAATCGTCCGAGTCCCCGAAAAAAACGGAGGACACACGCAACTATTTCCAACCGGAACAGCCTGCAAAACTCTCGATGAAAATTGGCAAGGGCGAGCAGTCAACGGCCAAACCGCAATCCGAACCGACTGCCGATGCCGAGCCTCAATCGGGAAACGTCAAAAGGCAAATCCTCAAAATGATTTCCGACGTCATCGACGAAAACAACATCCCCGGCACCGATTATTATGAACTCAACAAAATCATCGAAAGCCCGGATTTCATCAAAGCGATTCCCGACAAGAACGCAAGGACAATATCGGCGTTTTACTCGCTCAAAGCCCAGGACCCAAAAGTCACAAAACAATCGATACTCAATAGCATCGACTACTACAAAGATGTGGTTAACAAGGAGTATCAGAACGTTTTGTCGAGTTACAACGCCACCGTAGAGGCGCAGGTGAACGCACCGAGGAAGGAAATCGAAAAACTCACCGCCCAAAAGCAAGAACTCTTGGACAGGATAGCCACGATAGACAAACAGGTGTCGGTGCTCCAACAGGAAATCTCCGACAAGACCCTCGAACTCAACAACAAGAAAGCCGACTATGACGCATCATTCGACTTGGTGCTCAAAAACTTGAACGAAGAAAAGACAGAACTTAACAACATACTGCAATGAACGAACTGAAAGCAAAGTCGCCGTGGGAAAAACCAGGCGGCACCCTCGCGAAAATAATGCTGGTGGTATTGATAGGCGTGGCTGGATACGCGCTCTACAAATACCTGCCGTTTTTGATTTCGCTGACACAAAACCTCATCACGCTTGCCGCGTTGGTGGGCGTATTGTCGTTGATTGTCTTCCTGGTAATGAACGACACGTCAAGAAACTTCTTCAAGAACCTTTACTTCGTGATAATGAGGAAGTTGACGGGTCTCATCGTCGAGATTGACCCGATAGCGATAGTCAAAGGCAAAATCAAGGACATGAAAAACCGCCTCGTCAAAATAGAGGAAGGCATCACCAAGATGCGCGGCATCCACGTCAAAAACGAAAAAGCCCTCGAATCCAACAAGAAGGATTTGGAAGATTCTATCAAGAAACTCCAAATCCTCCAAAAGCAAGGCAGGATGTCGGAAGAAGGCGCACTTTTGGAAAGGCACATCACTCAACTCGACGAAAGCGTTAGGAAACGCACTGCCAACTTTGAGAAATCGAGACAGATGATTGACATCCTCTCCAAAGTGAAAAAATCGGCGGAGATAAAAGTCAAGTACACCGAACAGGAGATAAAACTCAAAGAAGAGGACTACGAATTGATGAAAGCCAACCACAAGGCACTCAGTTCGATAAAGTCGCTCATCAATCCGCAGACCGACGACGCCTTTGACATGGCTATGGAGAAGATGGACACCGACATCACGCTCTACATAGGAGAGATGGACGAATTTTTGGAGAGCGGCATCATCGACGACATCAACCTCGACAACGCCCTCAGCGGCGTCAAGTCGCAGGCGATATTGGACAAGTACAACAAGGGCGGTTTCGACGCCATACTCGGCGATCAGAGGGAGGCGGTTGTGCAAACAGCGCAATACGCAAAACTCGAAGAAGCATCCAATAAACTGACTAACAAATACTTCTAAAACAATGGCACTTACAAAATTTGCAAAAGTACTCATAGGCGTTGTTGGAGTCGGCGCAGTGGCGGGCGGCTTGTACTACGCAGGTCAAAAAGGTCTCGGTGGTTCTTCCAACGAGGATGTAATCACAATAGGCACAAATACTTACGCAGGCTTCCTGCCGTTTATGTACTTGAACAACGGCGCAGACCCCAATGAAGACTGCATCCTTTTCAAGGACTACGGATTGAAGGCAAAAATCATCGTTCAGGACGATTTTGCGGCTGGACGTTCTGCCTTCAAGTCGGGCGACATCGACATCATCTATTGTACCGCCGACGCACTCGGCGTGGAGATGTCGAGAGGCTCGGATATGGCTGATGCCAAGTTCATCAACATCAGCAATTGGAGCCGTGGCGCGGACGCAATCGTAGTCAATTCCAAGATACAGACAGTAGCCGACCTCAAAGGCAAGGTGATAGCCTGTTCGGAAGGAACGGCGTCCAACACGCTGCTCCTCAACACACTGGAAACCAACAATATGGATTACAGTCAGGTGAACACCTCGTCAGTAACCGACCCGAACAAGGTAAACCTCAAAATCGTTGCGAGCGGCTTAGACGCGGCGCAGATTTTCAAGGCGGGACAATGTGACGCGGCGGTAGTCTATTCGCCCGACGACCAAGACATCGTAAGTAGCGTCCCTGGCAGCAAAGTGCTGATTTCCACCAAGCAAGCATCGTCAATCATTTGCGACGGCCTCATCGCCAAGCAGAGTTACATCGAGAAAAACAAGGAGAAAGTCCAAAAACTTCTCTCAGCACTTCTGTACGCCAATACGCAGATGAACACCAACCCCAACGCCGTCAAGCAGGCTGCAAAGGCATTTGCAAAAACTTATCAGGTGGACGAGGAATTTGCCATCGAGGGTTCGCAAAACATCTACTATGTAACGTTGGAGGACGAAGCCAACTTCTTCGGACTCACCACCTGCACAAGTTGCGTGAAGGGTGAGGAACTCTACAACAAGATGGCGGGCACATACGAAGGCCTCGGACTTTGCAAAAACCCATTGCCGTGGCAGAAAGTAGCCGACGTATCAATCATCGAATCGCTCTACGACAACCCCACGCAGGTGAAAGGCGACCAAAGCGCAGAAAAGGTTCAGAAATTCACCGAAGTAAAAGAGGAGGAAGTCAAGGAGGAGGAAAAAATCTCCAACAAGACCGTTTCTGTGGAGTACGACATCAATTCAGACATCCTCAACCAGGGCGCGAGGGAAGTTATCACCCGCGAATTTGTGCCGATAGCAAAGAAATTTTCGGGCGCGAGGATTATGATTGAGGGCAACACCGACAATACAGGCAGCGCATCCCTCAACAAGGATCTCTCCTACCGCAGGGCATTGTCAATCAAGAACTTCTTGGTGAAGGAATACAAATTTGACCCCAACAGGTTCATCGTCGTTGGCAACGGCTCGCAGAAGGCAATTGCCGCTGGCTCCACTGGCTCAGACGCAAAGTACAGGATGACAGAGTTTAAACTCGTGGCAAAATAATATACCTAACCACGGAAAACACGAAATTATGCGGAATTCTTCCGTGTTTTTCCGTGTTTTCTGTGGTTAAAAAATCAATAATTATGGGTGTAACAAAAGAGTTGTTCAAATTGGGCGGCGACGATTCGGCGTTGTCAAAAACAACCAAGATAATCATCACCGTATCGGGAATGTTTCTGATAGTGGTATTGTGGCAGACAGTCTGCGCATTGGAACTAATCCCCGAAAAAATCCTGCCCTCGCCCCTGAAAGTATTGGCGAGTTACGCGCCGTTGATTTCAGAGTACGATATGTTTGCAAACGCTTGGTATTCAATCAGACTGAACCTAATGTCGTATTTTTGGGCGATACTGATTTCGTTGCCAGTGGGATTTTTCATATCGCTATTCCCGCTCAACAACCTGATCATCGGCAAGTACATCAATTCAGTGAGGTATCTGCCGATACCTGCAATGTCGGGCATCTTCATCGCTATATTCGGACTGACATTCGGAATGAAAGTCTCGTTCCTGACATTCAGCCTGTTGATATACATCCTGCCCGCCGTCGCCAACAAGGTCAACGACCTGCAAAACCCGACCAACGACAAGGATTTTGTGTATTTGCAGACCATCAAGACCCTCGGCGCATCGCCGTGGCAGTCGTTCAGATACGTATATTTCCCGTATGTGACTCGCACAATCTCTCAGGAAATCATCACCTTGACGGGCATCAGTTGGAGTTACATCGTAATCGTCGAGATGCTCTACAAGGACGGCAGCGTATCAGGCATCGGCGCATTGATTCAAAATATGACCCGTATGAGCCACATGCCCGAAGTCTATGCACTGTTGCTTTTGGTGATTGTAATAGGCATCTGCCAAGACTTGTGCCTCAAATTCATCGACAAGATATTGTTCCCCTCTAAGTACAACCGCAAAAGATTATTCTAAATGTTTGAGAACTTAACACAACAGCCCAAGCCGCAACCCGTACAAAACGAGGAGCCGACCATCGTCGCCACCACCGACGAGATGGTTGACATATTCAACCTAAGCAACATCAACCTGAGTTTCAAGACCGCAAACGGTGTATTTACGCTTTTCGACAATTTTAATCTGCGGATAGAGGACATACCCAACGAGGGGCAGTTCGTCAGCATCCTTGGAGCGTCAGGCAGCGGCAAGTCACAGATTTTGAAGTTGCTGTCAGGATTGAGCCGACCCGATTCGGGCAGCATCAAATTCTACGGCAAGGAAATAGATTCGTCGCACCATATCCCGATGGTGTTCCAACAATATTCAGCCTTCCCGTGGATGACTGTTTTGGAGAACGTGATGCTCCCTTTGAAACTCAAAAACGTCCCCGAAAAGGAAACCGAGGAACGCGCCATGGAGATGCTGCGTATCGTAGGTCTCGCAGACCAAAAGGACAAATGGGCGCAGTATCCTGCACTGTCGGGCGGACAGTTGCAGCGTGTCTCCATCGCCCGCAACTTGGTGGACAAGTCACAGGTATTGCTTTTGGACGAGGCTACCTCGGCGTTAGACATATTCTCCAAGCGCGAAATGCAGAAGACCCTTTTGGACGTGTATTACAACAGCGAACTCGACCCAACGATAATCAACGTCACACACGACATATCTGAGGCTGTCTATCTCTCCAACCGTATCATCGTCTTGGCCGCCAACCCGTGCCGCATCCACGCCATCCTAAAAGTTGATTTCGGAGTAACACACCGCGACGAAAAAATCCGCGAAACCGCCAAGTTCGCAGAGTATGTAATGGAAGTGGAAGGATTGATGGACGAGGTGAACAAGAAGTAAAAGTTATAATCCGCTATTTCTGCGAAAAAAATACAGATATAGCGGAATATAGTGTTAATTTGAATCGTATGATTATTTTTCACATTCTACAATCTCGCAGGTGTGATGTTTCTTTTCGTCATAATTGATGCCAACAAACAGAAGTCGCCCTTTGTAATCGCCAAGCCGCTCGGAATATTGCTTTTTACGGATTTGGTTGAGGGCTGATTGTGTGGAGGATTTGCGTTTCAGCTCGATTATCACGGCGGGCCAATTCGGGTAAAGCGGCACCAAAACAACGTCCGCAACGCCTTTGCCTGTCGGAAGTTCGTTGAAAATGCGGTAATAAGTTTTTGCGTGCATATAGGCTATGTCGATTGCAGACTGCAACGATTGTTCGTGGTTGTAACTGAGGTTCGAGGTTATATCGTCGTGAAGCTCTTCCAACGCCTTTGCCACCGTCTCGCCGTCCTTTGCAAGAGTTGCTTTGAGAAGCCGTTCTGAGTTTTTGATGAACTCTCCCAAAACTTTGAACGACTCAGTATTTTCCAAAGCATTGCCCCAAATGTCCTGAGTTTCAAGATTCGGCATACGACAGGTCTTTTCGTCGGGATTATAGGCGAGAAAACCCGTGTGCATCATATAAGTGAACAACTTGTCTTTGGTATTGATGTCGTCGAGAGAATTGGTGAACTCAGTGATGCTTACCGGCACGCTGCCGCCCGCAAGCATTGTTATGAGGTCATCCTTAATGCCCTTGTAGTTGCCATTGATGTACGGCGCAATGGTCTCGTAAGTGCCTGTGGCTGACCAATGGGGTTTGAATTTTCGTTCTGTAATGCACTCAACTATCGCGTGGGGGTTGCAAACGCGAATGCCTTCCACATTATAGCCATCGTACCAATTAAGACACTCTTGGTAATTGACATTGTACTTTTGGCAAAGTTCCCAAACCTCTTGTTCAGTAAATCCGGTAAACTCTGCAAAATTTCCCGGGTCGAGAAAGGTTTTCTCCCTGAAATTATTAAGTTTGCTTTCCACCTTGTCGCGGACGATGGGAAGAATGCCTGTGATGTAGGCAAGTGCAGTAGCCTCGCTTGTCGCCTCGTCCTTAAACAACGAGAGCAAAAGACCAAGGTATTCTTGAAAAAGGGATGCCGGTTGCTCTGTGCGTATCGGCAAATCGTATTCGTCGATGAGTATTACAAACCTGACTCCTGTTTGTTTGTAAACGAGTTTTATACACGCCGCCAAGGTCTTTGCGCTCGAAAAATCTATATCGGGAAATTCCTCAATCATCTCGTCTCTAACAACCCTTGTCATCGCATTTACAAAACTATTCTCACCTGTTTCCAACAGATTGGAATAGAACCCAACGCAATCTATCGCAATGACGTTGAACTTGTTGAGATACTTTCTATAAGTCGTCTCTTGGGCAATTTTAAGGTTCTTGAACTGACGGTGCGACTTGCAGCCACGGGAATAGTAAGCCATCAGCAATGCCTTCGCCATCGACTTGCCGAAACGCCTCGGTCTCGACACGCAGATGTACTTGCTTTTGGTATTCAACACTTTATTCAACTCTCTTACAATCAATGATTTGTCAACGTATATCATTGAGTTGAGAGCGTCTTGCATAAGTTCGTTTCCCGGATTGACGTAGATTCCCATAGCGATTGCAAATTTAGTTTCTGCAAAAATAGAAAAAAAATTCAGTATTCGAGAAAAATGTATCAAAAAAGTAATTTTTGGACAATATTTATAATCCGCTATATCTGCAAAAGAATTTTAGATACAGCGGAATATAATTTTACTCCTCCCTCGCGCAGTCTATCACCGCCTCGTAAATCCGTTTGCCATTGTGCTCAATCCATTCGGGCTTTTCTTGGACGACTTTTTCTTTTAGGAATGAGAACGTCACAAGGTAGCCTTCGGATTGGTTGCGGGCGTCGAGGTATTCGGCGAGTTGGTCGCGACCCGAAATCTCGTACTCTGTGCCGTGCCAAATTTTGAGTTCGATGATGTATTCCTTGTGGTTGTATGTTACCACCAAGTCCATTCGGCTGCCGTCGTCGTTTTCGGGCTCGGAATAATAAAAACCGCTGCCGTTGATGATTGGTTTGAGAAAACAGAGGAACATAAAACGCCCCTCGCGCTCGATGAAAGTTCTTTGCTCGTCGGCGGGTTTTTGCTTCATCTCCTTGCGGTGCTTCATTATATCGGCGCACCGGTTGATCATCAATGGCATATTGAGGTCGCCCCGTTTGTCGGTATAGATGCTCGGACCAGCGTTGCTTGTAATCGAATTCAATTGGCTTTCAGCAATGAAATAATTGTTGATCCTCTGTTGGAAAATGAGGTTGTGGATTCGTGCGCCTGAATTTTTGTCGGGCTTGATATAGGCAAACGACCTCGCTATCTCAACAGGAAATATGTCGGCGTAATAATTTATCTTGAAATTTTCCATCGAAATAGCCCTCAACATTCTTTTCAAATCAGAGTAGGTCTCGATGTTTTTGGTTATGTCCTTGAAAAGTCGTGCATCATTATCCTTTATTACTGAATTTGCTGCCTTCAAAACGCCTTCCTTCGTCCAATCCTTGTCCAAGTTTTCGTCAATTTCTTTACATAAACGGCTTACCAAGACGGGATACCCCGAAGTATATTTATAAATCTCCTCCGAAATTTCCTTGATGTCAAAACCCAAATGATAATCTTTTTCGTAATCAACGAGCATCGTGCTGATTTCCTGAGGGTTGAAAGTCATATCGAGTTTATAGTCGGCGGCAACATTCCACGGCGAATTATATTGATGTTCTTCTTCGGGACGGATTTTCACTTTCAGGTTTTTGACATCATAGACACCTGCGAGGACTACCGACCAAAAAGTAATTTTGTCGTCGCCTACGGCAGTACGGTCAAGATAAAGGTTGCGCAACATCCCGAGAAAATTGATGAACACGCTGTTGTTGGTGGATTTGTCAACCTCGTCAATTAACAAAACAACTTTTTCCCCACATTCCTCACAAAAGTCGGTTATCTTGTCCGACAAAATGTCAAAATCGATTTTTGGTGATTGTTTGACCTCTACCCAATATTGACGGAGGCTGTCGTTCTTGATTTTACGTGCAGCCTTGATGATTTTTTCGCAAAAATATCTGCAAAATGATTCGTCATCAGTCCAACTGTCATCCGAAAAGGTCTCGAAACTTGCAGGTATCACCAAATATCTGTCGCTCATATTGTGCAATATCCAATTGAGCGAGGTGCTTTTGCCAAACTGCCTCGCCCTCGAAATAGTGAAGTACGACATCTCATCAATCAGACGTTCAAACACTTTCATCTTCTTTGTGGTATCGACCATATAATGCCTTGCGGGGTCGCAAGTAACCGATGTGTTGAAATATTTTGCCATATCTTAACCAAATTTGTTTTGTGCAAAATTAGAAAAAAAATTAGTTTTGAGGTACAATGTATTGAAAAAGTTTTATCCATCACCAAGTTCACCGCTCAAATACTCCCCTACCTTCCCCGCCAAGAAATACGGAAGGCTAAGCAACTGATATTCTTTACCTTTGGGAGTTTTTGCGATGTCTTTTCGGATGCCGCCAGCATAAAGCCTGACAGCCGTAGTTTCATTGAAACCGTCCATAAAATTATGGAGCGATTTCAGATGCCCCGTCGGGCCCGATTTGACTTCTATCGGTATCATCTCGCCGTTAAAATTGGCAAGGAAATCCAATTCGGAACTTGAATCCTTCTTTTCCGAAACCCAAAACAAAGGCTTTGACAGGATTGATGTCTGATTAACCAAAAGTTCCTGACCTACAATATGTTCCGCAATATGCCCCTTATAAACGTTGTTTAAATCGGTGGTTGCAAAAACATCCTTTTGCAAATGCGCCATATAGTTCAGGAGACCTGTGTCCAAGACCTGCAAACGCGGACTTTTTTTCATATCGGGCATAAAAGGAAGTTCGACCTGCGTAGTGGGATAGACCAAATGAATCAACATTGCCTTTTCAATAGTCCTCAGTGCCTCCGACATTTCACGTGAGGAATAACTCGAATTGCCAAAACCTGCAAATTTTATCCTACTGCCCGCCTCCGAAAAAACAGAAGTAATTGCGTGACGCATAATATTCACAGATGACGGATTCTGAGCGTATTTTTCAACGTCATCAATGTAAGTTCCTATCAGCGAATCATATACAGGTTTCAATGCAACAATATCCCTCTGTTTGGAATAACGATGAACTATTTCGGGCATACCACCGATGAGCGTATATGTGTGGAACAGTTTGAATAGCTTGTCCTCGGCGACACCTTCGAGCGGCACATTGTCATAATATTCAAGAGCAACATTTTCGCCCATTGCCCTTAGAAACTCCCTGAAACTCAACGGTCTGACAACCTTGTATTCCACCCTGCCGACAGGGAAACTGATTTTATTATCAAACAACGATTCGAGCAACGAGCCCGCAGCAATGACGCAATATTGGGGATATTTTTCATAAAAATACCTCAACATCGTCAACGCCTGCGGCACTTCTTGAATTTCGTCAATAAAAATCAAAGTGTCAGCCACTTGCCGTTTTTTGTTGTTTTCAAAGAAAATCGCCTCCACCAACTTGTCTATCTCCTTGTATTTGAGGAACAAGTTTTTGGAGTTTTCTTCCTCCAAATTAAGGCAGATATATTGTTTGAACAATTTTCCAAACATATTTACCACGGTGGTCTTGCCAGTCTGACGTGCGCCACGCAAGACCAACGGCTTACGGAACTCATCTGATTTCCAGAATTTTAATTCGTTTATAATGTCGCGTTCTATCATAATCTGCACATTTAAATGACGCGGCAAATATAATAAATTTTGCACATTTCGGGGGTAACTTTCACCGAATTTTTTCACATTTTGGGGGTAACATGCGTCTATTTCCTGCACATTTCGGGGGTAATGAGTATAGTAAACCTTACAGAAATTCCACGTCAATTCTCCGGCTGCATATTTGGCGGCGGACTTATATGGTGCATCGTTGCTGATTTCGATACTGGGAACTATCCGCACTTATTGAACCAACTGCGAAATGTAAACCTTTGTCGTTGAAGGTTTTACCCCAACTAATCATCAAGCACATAAACACCGTGTTGTTCTTTATGTCGGAGAATGGCAGGTGCGCCAAAATTTGCGGTCAAAAAGCAATCTTCGACCGCAAATTACAATCAATCAATCACTTTTTCAATTCTTCCTCTATCTTCTGTTTGTAATATTCGACACCGTGGAAGCCTGTGTGGAAGTCCTTGACCATTCCGTCCCTGCCGACGATGACATACGACGGGATGCCGGTGAAACCCCATTTTTGTTTTAGCGACGACGCCTGGGCGTTGGAGAGGCGGTAATGCTCGCCCTTCATAGAG
>JAEEGL010594157.1_pt1 | contig 12932 bp, 14 predicted proteins | sample 9134231 | NCBI WGS metagenome assembly JAEEGL01 (sample SAMN16246548, study PRJNA631951) | gut metagenome | biome: gut microbiome; feature: rumen; material: fiber-attached | host: Bos | place: Iran: Karaj | collected 2018-10 | reverse complement strand
TAACTAAAGTTTCCCACCTTTTGGAACTCCCTTTATCTGCTGGGGTTTCAAAAAGGAGTGTTCTCCGAAAGCCCCTATCCATGGGCATTTAACACGTGTCTAACAGATGTTAAACAGTTGCTTCTGTTCGTCCGCCTGTAGTCTGCTAAGGCCTTGGCCAGGAAGATGGTCTCGTCTGCAGCTTCATTGTCCCTCAAGATGCCTGCCACGACATCGTCGATGTTCAGTCCTAATGTCTCGATGAGATTTCCAAGAATCTTCTCTATGCATTCAAGTATGGTGTTCCACAGTGTCAGCTTTTTGAGTTCCCCGGCCATAGAGTCGAACAGCTGTCCCATGGTCTCATATTCGGAGAACCTCAGGTCAAGCGCTGCTACGATGTACGTCATGAGCGTAATCGTTATGTCCGCCACTTGCGCATCGAAATCATTTGACTGGCATTTGCCGAATCCCAAGTTCCGACGGCAGTCCTTTATCAGCACCTCTATGCCCCAGCGTACCTGGTATGTCTCGAATGCCCTCGTGAAACTCATTGTCATATCCGTGGTGACAATGATGTTCCAAGTCGTGTTGCGTCCGTACTTCACGAGGAATATCCTCACGGCGATACCTGTCCTGGCATACTCACCATTTAGGGTGATGTAGCGGCAATGGTACTTGCGGCATTCATGTCCTCGTTCACGCTCGTATTTGGCGATGAGTTCCACGGCGTTCTTCATGCGTCCTTCTACTTTGTACGTTGTGTTCCCCATCTTTGCCATGCCGAGGAAGTGCAGTGCTCCCTTGCCGATGTCAATGATGCCGCGCAGCAGCTTCTCCGAGAGGTACCAGCTGTCGGCAAGGACATAGCCCGGCCTGATGCGCAGCTTCCATGCCCGCCGGATCATTTCAACAGCCACGTCAAGCTTGCTCCTGTCTGCCTCCATGAGTCTTTCCATGGAGGGAGATTCCCTTTCCCGCTTTTTCCTGAACTGCTTGCGAAGTTCGCCTGCCGTCAGGCCCCAGGAGCCGTCCCCACCCTTCTCCCTGTGGATGCTGAAGTCCACGGGTATGGTCGTCGCACCGTCAGAGACGCACAGTATCTGCACCTTGTATCCGAGCACGCACTTTGATATAACATGGTCGAATACGCGGCTGACACGCTCACCCCTCTTCGTGGTCTTTTCTGCCGTGGTGTCATCAAGGATGAAACAGGAAGTCCCCTTGTAGAAGTCCACCTCGCGACTGCGCAGAATGGCGATAAAATGAACGGCCATCACGGCAAGAAGCCGGCGCCAGTCCATCGAAGAGCGGGTCAGCATGCGGTAGAAACAGTTCTTGCCCACATGCAGCAGGTCATAGAACTTGTGATACCACATCGAGCTGATGGTCTCACCCAGAACCTTGAACAGGCATAGAGCCTGTATCAACTCGGAGGCCGAATAGCCACACTGTTTCTCCATGCACAGGTGGGAAAGCGTCTGGGACAGCCTGAATTTGCCGAAAAGAGAGAAAATGTCATCGCCAATGCGACTTTTAACACTTGGAAGTTTGGTGATCTCGCTGAAATTGTCTAATTTTGCAATCATAACAGTTTTTCAATTTGTTGATTCTATGTACTTTAGCGAATACAAAGATACAACTTTATTTTGAAAAACTGTTATTTTATGGGCTTTTTCAAAAGGTGGGAAACTTTAGTTATTTAATATTTATCTTACCTCTTCAATAGAAAACACAAATTCATTTCTCCGTGACGGGTGAATACCAGATATTAGCCGTTCAACAATCTTCTCGGCACCTTGTTTCGAGAATTGCCAACAGCAGTTTTTATCCCGGTTCCAGCCATCGATACACTTATATCTTTTGTATTCGATGGAGTTTCCATGAACCTTTTTAATATAAAATTACTTTGCCATAATTATTATCTAATTATTCATTGTCATTATGACTCCAGCCAGTCAGGGTAGCCTTACCCAGCATAGCCATAAAGATCCAAAACAGAATAGTCATATCATTATCATTTAAGTGGGAGTTGGTTAGACTCCCCATTACCTTGATTATAAATACACTATTTCAGCCGTTGCCGTTTCGTAGATTTTGCTATCCGCTAACTTTACATATTCGCGGCCTGCCAATGCTGCCAACCGGCTGTTCTGTTCCATACTCTCGTAGCCAGTCTCGATACGTCGCTGCATCTTGTCGATGGCACGGTCAAGATCTTCCTTTACGCTGTCGAGTGTGCGCTGCACCTCTTTCAGGTTCTTAATGTACTCTTCCGGGGTCATGGTTATTCCTCCTCCTGATAATTATTTGGATAATTTTCCATTTCAAAGAAAATATCTTTGGGATAGCAGGAAATGGTTTTTCCCTTAGAGACCCTTATTATACCTCGGTGCTGATCAATGATCGTTTTAAGACTATCGAAGAACACAAATGGATCTATAGCATCAATTGTATCTCCTATTACCGGCATGTATTCTGGATCCGGGATATAGGGTGAATAAAGAAAAAACGAATAGCTATTCTTGTAGTATAGTTCTTTTTCCGTTTGTATTTTCCCGCTATCGGTCGTTACAATCACATTTGCATCCACTACAACATTCTCTTCATTCATAACATATAACCCCAAAACCTCGCCGTACACATAGCCGGAAATACGCGGAACAAATCGTTTGTATTCTGCATCAGATTCGTCCTCAAATATTATATCGCAACTCATTAGTGTAGATATCACTATAATTGATGCCATGATATTTTTAAACAATGTATTATTCATATATACAACTTTTATTTATGGGAGTTGGTTAAGCTCCCGTTACCTCTGTTATAAACTGCATAATATCCGTAATATTCTTGCTTTCAGCAATCATCTTGGCAACCTCCTTCAATGCCATTTCGTAGCCCTCAAATGCTGCGCCAATTTCCATTTCAAGATCTTTCTTATCTTCTTTTGTCAGATTGCCAAACTGGTCACCATATCTGTTGTAGACCATCTGAGCCAGTTCCTTGCGCTTATTTAAATTCTTAATCATCTTTTCAATGGCTGTTTGTATCGCGCCGCCTCCGCTTTTTGTTTGTTGTTGTCTTTTTAGCTTAAACTTGTTCAAAATCGACGCGCTCGTTCCTTTTTATTTCTGAGAACAAAGCGTCATCCATATCTACATAACACTTATATGTTTTTCCGAGATATTCGCGGCATAACCACAGGTCGCCATCCTCGTCTCTGTAAAGATAGATTTTCATTGCCATAATCTTGATGCCCTTCCGGGACTTGGGTTTTATGTTATACTTTGAATTATCTAAAAATGGGAGTTTTTAAGCCGCTGCCTGGATCGCTCCCAACCATGAATCTTTTAACGCAAAAATACAAAAAATAATGAATTAACAAAATTTCAACAAATTTCCGCTTCACAGCGTTTTATGAGTCCTGTTCTTCGTTTCTCAACGTTTTCTTGACTCTATGAATGGTCTTTTTGAGAGGTATCGGCTGAAATGAGGTTAGATTCTTATTCTTTTTATCTTTTTCTCAAGTCTGCCGGTGTGTCTTCTATTTCTGGTCGTCATCGACTTCATTTCGGTTGAGTTCTTTTCTTTTGCTGTTCAAAGATGGGAAAGCGGCCTTAAAGCCAAGGAATTTACAAGAAATTCTGCGGAATACCCAGATAGGTTCGGCTATCTGTGGAAGGCTGCTGCCGAATTTCGCCGGAAATATGCGTAGCGGTACTTGGCATGGCTGCAAGCCTATCTAACTTTGCAAAGGGAAAGACTCGTCAGAACCGGAATGAACCTGGAACGGCAGAAATGACACACTGTTAGGACGCAGAGAAGGTCGACTCCCATCTCCAGTCAAGTATCTTGCTTGTTTTGATAACAGACATAAATATTATATATTATATAATAAATAATATATATTACAAAATGACGGGCTCATTTTAGGGCTTCTCGATGTTTCTAAAATTGACGGATCTGTTTTGGTCTGTCAGTTTGATGCAGGGAAACTTTTTCCTATCAGAAACACTTTAATATTTGCTATAAATGTCTCGATTTCACGAATTTAAGACGTGTAGGGTCTTGAATTTGTTAAATCAAGAAATTGTTTTTGCATTATTCCATTCCTCATTGAAAATGGACTTACTTTGCAGGTGTGTTTTACAAACAAATTTGTTCATTTTAAAAATTAAATTGTTATGAAAGTATTTGCAAAAACGTTTTTGTGCAATTGCGGTAAGTTCTGTAAGAACACTGCAATGAGTGTCGCTGGCTTCATGCGTAGCGAGCGCTTCGCCTGTCTGGTAGTTATGATTTTCGCCGGTTTCGGTGTGATGCTCGCCCAGGGTGGCGGTGGCGTGGACATGCAGACTGGTACGGGAGCCTTGGATGAGGTGACCACCAACATTGCAGCCTACATCGAGCCTGTTCGTAAGGTCATCTACGCCATTGCAGCCATCGTGGCTATCGGCGGTGGTATCTCCGTGTATGTGAAGATGAACAACGAGGAGCAGGATGTCAAGAAGTCGATCATGATGATCGTCGGTGCCTGTATCTTCCTCATCGCAGCAGCTACGGCTCTTCCCGCTTTCTTTGGCTACAACGATTGATTACAGGCGTAAGAGACAGGCATGCAGACGCTCGTTATTCGCTGGAACTATACCCGCCGAAGGTGACCCTTTGGCGGGTTTTCATTTCTGTATCTTTGCACCGAGTTCATTTGAATATTAACGCATAAATAATATATAATATTTATTATATAATATATAATATGGTGTGAACTTCCAAATATGGTGTATTTGGTATTTCTTGATAGTTTTCGATCTCAGAACCACATACCTATATGCCAGCCGCCGGAGCGGGAACAGGATGACTGTTGACTGCCAAAATTCCTTCCAAGCATAAGAAGGATTCTGCACTGTCAGGAATTTCGTTGCGTCAGGAAAGGAGGGCTTGGTAAGGCTTCTGTCATCCCCGCTCTTCCAGAGGATATGTCCGTCCGGCTTTCAGATGAATGAGCATCATTTGTTTGTAAGGCGGTAAGGTCTTTTTCTTCTGGACGGCATGGTACGGGTATGTCTTTAGCGATAGTGTTTGCGCATATTTCCGGCTCATACAAGGTGAAATCTGCGATTTTGTCCCCACTTAGAGTCTTGAATTTGTTAAATCAAGAGATTTCTTCTGACTGGTTTGGTCTTCACCAATTATTTGGTGAACTTTGCAGGAGGTTTTAATTGTTTTGATCATGAAGAAGTCAGTTTTGTTTATTCTGCTGATGCTGCCGATGGCGGTGTCCGGGCAGATCAGTGATAGCGGATTGTCGGACGGATATGTCAGGGCCGTCGAGACGACTTTCAACAGTCTTCCTGTGAAATCCGGCTCCCGGTATATTGTTTCAGGTAATGACACCATCTTTGAAAGGACCGACCCTACGGGATTCTTTCAGGCATTGCTGCTGAAGGCCATTGACAGGAATACTGTCAGGAACGTTTGCGGAGTCTCTTTCGGAACTCCCTATGAGTTTGTCAGGTATACCCTTGAAAGGGTGTACGGCCAGTCCATACATATCACCGGCAGCACTATCCTGTACAAGAATGTCTTTTATGACGGCGAACACTATGACGATGTTTCTTTCGATTTCTTACAGGAAGCAGACGACAGCAGGCTCCTGAGCCAGGTTGTCTTCATCAAAGAGGCGAGTAGCCGTGATGAAGCCGTTCGCGTGAAAGACAGTATTATGTCCGGCCTGGCCTCCGTTTACCCGTCTGTTCATCCGTTGGATGATGAGCAGGTCGTCGGAGGTCTGCCGCCCGCCTTGTTCCAGAGGTTATGGAAAGAAGAAGATCCTGTCACTGTTGCAGGGATGGGATATGGTTTTGAGATAAGGATCGTTTCTCCTGAAGCGAAAGGGAATCCATATTATGTCCGGGTTACATACGGGCCGTATGAGAAGAGTATTGAACCGTTTTAATTTTTATATAATGAAAAGGCTTGTTATTATCATATTCTCCTTGTTGTTGTCGCTCATGGAGGCGAAGGCTGCCTACGTCCATGTGGATTACGACTACGAGGGTGCGACGCTGGCCGAGGCGGCCTATGTTTCCCTGGCGAAGGCCGAGAACCTGAACGTCCAGAGTATAGTTGATATTTTGGATCACTATACCAGTGCTGAGGTGGCCAGTGCTGGCATCTGGCTCAGCAAGTTTCTGGAGCGCAAGGCCCTGAAGAACGAGATGATTTTCTCTTCCGCAGAGAACCACTACTATAAGGTGATTCTCTTTCTGGTGACGAAGCGCATCACACCCCGTATCATCCGTATCGGCAGTGAGTTGCTTCATTATCCCGAGCAGTTTCTCTATTGGGGGCCGTTCCTCTTCAAGACTTGTGAGGATGTGATGAACCTTTGCGCACAATTCGAGGCCATTGTCACCAATGCGAAGGTTGGTTTTTCCGGGGTGAGCTTCGTACAGCTCAATCCTGCCTTGCAGGAGTACTTTGACTTCTCGAAGCTGGGCAATGTCAACTGGCAGCAGATGTGGGACAGGCTCACCAATTTCCCCACGCCTAAGTGGGAGGACTTTCGTGAGGACTTCAAGGAGCTGTTTGGTAAGGTTTCGCCTGTGAACCTCGCCATTGCCGGTGAGGAGAACATCAAGGGTCATGCCAGCCATATCTTCGACAAGTTCGCCGAAGCACCTGAAAGTCTGCCAGAATTGTTCGATCAGGTTCAGGATGCCTTTCACGAGGTCACCTCCGGTGCCGCCGTGAAGAGCATTCTGGAGGGTGTTATCGGCGATCTGAAGGACTCACTGGCCTTTGAGAGGCTGTTTGATGTTAGCCAGTATAATGTGGGCAACTATATCAACAATTATGTAAACCAGTTGAAGGGGCAGTTCTATACTCAGAGATGGTATATCTATCATGAGGTAAAAGGCAGCGGATCTTCCTCTCCTCAGGAGCAGCCTTCCTATTATCTGCAGGAGTATTCCATTGTTCTTGTCAGTGGCGGCTCTGAAGTTTCCGTCTTGTACAGTCAGATCTACGATTCCCGAAACGGTGACCTGGATAGCTTCATGAATGAGTTTGACAGGAAATACCGTAAGCTTTTCCCCATTTACGGAATTTTCGGTAGACTTGAAAAGAAAGCTGGAGAAAAGCAGATCTATTATCTTCCCGTAACGACCGTTCCTTCTGATGACGAGAAAATCATCGACTACGAGGATCTTTTCGACTCCAGAACTAATCATGAGGCGATTTTCGAGAAGGAGTTCGAGCAGCGGCGTAAGACGCTGGAGAAGGATCAGGAAGTTAGTGATCCTCTTATGCTGGTTAGGTATTATATAGGTAAGGATGAGAAGCATTATTATGAGCTGGAGTCTACCGTCACCGTCCGTAATGCCGGTTCTGCCAGCTTCACCGTCACCTGTCGTGACCAGGTGGAGCTTGCCAAGGGAGGTTTCAATTTCAAGGTCAACGAGCGTTACAACGAGTCGAAGATGAACGAGTACGCCTATCCCAAGGGTCTTATCCCTGAGAAGCAGCCGGAGGACACAAGCCTGTGGGAGGAGAAGATCGAGGATTACGAGAGGCGGATCAGGGAGAATGAGGATTCGATCTTTAAGTATCAGTCTCTGGCCAAGGAGCTGTTGGCCATAGCTGATACTACCACCAACGTTACAGAGAAGAAGAATCTGCAAAGACAGGCTTCGGATATGACCAGGCAGGCCAACAGGTTCATTCAGACCAATGTAGGACTGCAGGACAGCCTGGATGAAGTGCAGGATATCTATGACAAGTATCAGGTCGACTATGCCGACGATCTGGACGGGCCTTACAGGATTCCGACGCTGGAGAACGATCTCGCCGGTGATTTCCGTCTGCACTGGGATGCCGCAGGCACCTGGTCGGGACATACCTACACCCGTCCGGCCCATATCGTGGGAATGGCGGACGGTGTGAGGTTCATAGCGGAGGTGAGCCGGAAGAGGCGTGAGATGCGCTTCCTCGGCATCCGTTATCACCGTGCCATCATCGGCGTGGAGTATCGTCTTGTCTCTGAGACAGAGACATCTGAGATTGTCGATGTTATAAAGCTCACCGACGATATGGATGACCAGCAGAAGGCCGCTCTCATCAACAACCGGCGCAGTGAGATCCAGCAGGAGTTCCCCGGCTGTAATGTGCAGGTTGTGAAGAATGAGAAGGACGGTATCGAGAAGGAATCGTCCGACGAGGCTGTTCATCTCCTGTGGATGAGCGACCGTGTGGCCTTGGCACGATTCATTGAATACCGCCTGCGTCAGATTGACGGCCAGCTGTCCTTCATCGAGAGGAATCTCTATGTCAAGAAGAATGTCCTTGCCGATTTCAAGAAGGCATTTATGCAGGGTATTCCTCGCTGGCGCACCAGCACCCCTGCCGGTGCTGCTTTCCAGCGATGGATGGATATCGGTAATGGACGATGAACAGCTTGTCACCGGAGATTTTTCCACTCCAGATGCATATATCGCCTGAAAAGGTAAAATATAAAACCTAATTCTTGTTATTGTCATCCGTTTTTCGTAATTTTGCAGCAAAAACAGGAAGACAATGGACAATAACAGACTCATTGATGGTGCCGAGATCATCGCAATGGATGAGATAAAGCACCTGAAGCTCCCCTATTATGAGGGATTGGCAGCAGGATATCCCTCACCGGCTGGCGACTATCAGCATGAGAGCCTGGACCTTAATGACAAGTTCGTGCATCATGAGGAAGCATCGTACTTCGTCCGCGTGAGTGGTGAGTCGATGATCGGCATCGGTATATACGATGGCGACATCTGCCTGGTTGACCGTCTGGAAGAACCAAGGGACGGCAGTATCGTCGTTGCCTTCGTCAACGGCGGTCTGACGGTGAAGACCCTCGACACCTCCACCCGTGACAAGGGTTATCTGCGGTTGATGCCCCATAACCCGGATTTCAAGCCCATCATCATCGATGCTGATGACCAGTTCATCCTTCAGGGGAAGGTGACATCGATACATAGAGACACCCGGAAATATTGAAAACGGGTGTTTTGCCCCTACTTTTGGATAAAAACGCCTGTTTTTTGCCCCGTTTTTTGGTAAAAACAGAAAATAAATCATATTTTTGTCTTTTATAAAAGATAAAATTAGTATATTTGCACAAAATTTCTATTATAAAAGATAAAATTGATTATGAGCGCTATTCTACGACAGAGTTACTTGGAAAAGATAGAGCGTTTCCTTGGCAAGGATACCATCATCATCCTGACGGGCCAGCGACGTATCGGCAAGAGCTATATCCTGCGTCTGTTCAGGGATAAGGTGAGTCAGGATGAGCGTGCGAACGTCATCTATATAGACAAGGAAAAGCATGAGTACGACGACATCCAGACCTATAAGGATCTGAACGCCTACATTGATGCAAGGCGTGACAGGAGTAAAACGAACTTCATCCTTATTGACGAGATCCAGGACATCGAGGAGTTTGAGAAAAGTGTGCGCAGCTACTATGAGGAGCCGGATATTGAATTGATTGTCACCGGCTCCAACTCTAAGATGCTGAGTAGCGACCTGAGTACCCTTATCGGTGGCCGTTATAAGGAGATCTATATCCAGGCATTGAGCTATGAAGAGTTCATGCTGTTCCATCAGCTCCCCGACTCCGACGACACACTGGCTAAGTATATCCAGTTCGGCGGTCTGCCGGGACTGGTAAAGATGGGTCTCGACGAGCAGGATGCGCGAGAGTACCAGACGGATGTGTATCATACGGTGTTGTTGAAGGATGTGATTATGAGGAATAAAATCCGTAATGTGCCGTTCCTCGAAAACCTTGTGCGATATCTTGCTGATAACACAGGAAAGATCATCTCGGCTAACAGCATCGCCAAATATATGAAGTCACAGGGTGACAATGTGACTTCCACGGCAATCATCAACTACGCCAAGTATCTGTGTGATGCCTATTTGATTCACAAGGTGAACCGTTATGACATCCACGGAAAGAAGCTGTTTGAGAGCAACGACAAGTTCTATTTTGAGGACAACGGCCTCCGTAACGCCTTGGCTGGCGGCTCGCGTGAAGGTGATATCGAGAAGGTCATTGAGAGCATCGTCTATAACCACCTTATACGCCTCGGTTATGAGGTGACCGTCGGCCAGCTTCAGGCGGGCGAGATTGATTTTGTCTGTAAGAAGCCCAAGGGCCAGAGGATATATGTTCAGGCATCATATATCATTGCCAACGAAGAAACGAGAGAGCGTGAGTTCGGCAATCTCAGTGCCATCAAGGACAACTATCCGAAGTATGTCATTTCCATGACCCCATTGGTCAGCAAGCAGGATTCGGAAGGTATCACGCACCTCCATCTGAGGAAGTTCCTGACAGAAGGATTGGAATAAAAAAAAATGAGTGACAGCATCAACATATACGAGTTTCCCGATGCCAAAGGGATTGTAGTCAGCGGTGATATACACGGTGACTATGAAAAACTTGTGTATAAATGCTGCATTCAGTATGGCATGAGAGACACCCTGATAGTAGTTGCCGGTGACTGCGGTTTCGGCTTCCATAAGCCAGGCTACTATGAGGGTGTCTATATGCGGCTCAGCAACCGTCTTTCCAAGGCCAATAACTGGATAGTGTTCATCCGTGGGAACCACGATAACCCGGCTTACTTTGACGGTAAGCTTGTGAACTATAAGCGGTGGAAGGCTGTGCCGGATTACTCCATTCTGAAAGCCTGCGGCCACACTATCCTCTGTGTCGGCGGTGCTATCTCCATCGATCGCGGATGGAGGATGTATGAGAACCGCATAGAGACCGGCGACGACAAACTCACACCCTATGTCTATTGGCCTGACGAAGCGCCGGTATATGACGAAGCAAAGTTAGATGCTATTGACCGGCAGTGTGCCATTGATGTGGTCATCACACACACCGCACCGTCCTTCTGCGAGCTGACATCACACCATTTTATCCAGGAGTGGCTTGATAAGGACAAGGAATTGTTGGACGACATCAAGAATGAGCGTAAGGTCATGGATAACATTTACGCCTATCTGTATGCTCATAGTCACCCACTACAGTACTGGTACTACGGTCACTTCCACGAGTCCTGGCATGGCGAGATAGAGGATGTAAAGTACAATATGCTTGATATTTCAGAATTGAGAGAACTCAGATGAGTAAAGAGAAGGACATCATCAGACAGGGAAAGCACCTGGCATACCTACTGAGGCATGACAATGAGGCTTTCAGTGACGGCAGGATTGACCGCCACGGCTGGCGTATGGTGTCTGAGCTGCTGAAACTTGGTTACACCCGTCCTGTCCTTGACGAGATAGTAGCCACTAACGACAAGCAGCGATATGAGTATAGTGCTGACGGGAGCATGATACGCGCCAGACAGGGCCATTCTATTCCTGTTGATGTAGATTTACAGGAGGTAACCCCGCCAGATATTCTCTATCACGGAACGGCGACCCGGTTCCTCTCCTCGATATATAAGGACGGGCTACTGCCAGGCACCCGCCTGTACGTTCACCTCTCCCCAGATGAACAGACCGCCATCAAGGTAGGCTCCAGACATGGCACGCCATTCGTGTTAAGGATCGACAGCAAGAAGATGCTGGCTGATGGCTGCAAATTCTATTTGAGCAACAACGGAGTCTGGCTCACAGAGAAAGTGAAACCAGCATATTTCATCAATGATTAAGAATTAGAGGAAAGAATATGGAGAATCCAGTACCTGAGATTACCAGCGAACAGCAACAGCAGCTGAAAGTCGCCACCTTACAGGAGGGCATGAATGCCTGGGACTATGTGCAGTCAAAGGCCGAGGCAGATCAGCCTTGGGTAGCCGCTGGCATCTTGTCCTGTATCGAGAAGGGCTATATCACAATCAACTGGGAGGCACGGGATCTGAGATACGACAAAAAGTGAATGACATGGATATTTCTGAAAAGCAGATAGAGACCCTGAAGAGTACGACACTCGCCAACGGCCAGAACGCCTGGGAGTTCGTACAGTCGCGCCCCGAGGAAGCTCAGCCCTGGGTAGCGCAAGGCATCCTTTCCTGCATTGATAAAGGCTATCGACTGGACCTCCTGATGATAGGCTGGGAAACGAGAGACATCAGGAGGGAACGACGATATATTGAACAAGAACGAAAGTAAAAACAGATATGTCAACATACGCCATCGTCGATTGTGATAATGCCTACGTTAGTTGTGAGCGTGTCTTCAGGCCGGACCTGAACGGTAAGCCGTGCGTGGTGCTGAGCAATAACGACGGTTGCATCGTTGCTCGAAGCAACGAGGCTAAAGCCATGGGTATCAAGGCAGGAACACCGTACTACCAACTTAAAGAACGATTCCCGAACGGTGAGGTGACGGTATTCTCTTCCAACTATGAGCTGTACGGTGACATCACCGACCGCGTGATGTCGCTGGTACGCAAGGCAGCACCGTCATTCTACCGTTATTCCATCGATGAGGGTTTCTGCGACCTATCAGGAATGGAACACCTCGACCTGAAGAAATGGGGTGAAGACCTGTCGGCCTTCATCTGGAAAGCCACCCGTATGCCCGTCAGCATCGGCATAGCCCAGACGAAGACGCTGGCCAAGATGGCCAGTCACTATGCCAAGCGCTACAAGGGCTTCAACCACTGCTGTATGATCGGCACCGATGAGCAGCGTGTCAAGGCCCTGGAGGGCTATGACATCGATGAGGTGTGGGGCATCGGCAGAAAATATGCAGTACGTCTGCAGGCCACAGGCATTAAGACCGCCTATGATTTCGCCAGTCGTCCTGAATCATGGGTCAGGGCCACCCTTAATAATGTCGTGGCCGTCAGGACGTGGAAGGAGCTGAACGGTGAGGATGTCATTCCCATGGAGGAGATGAGCAAGAAGAAGAGCATCTGCACCAGCCGCAGCTTTCCCGGAATGATC
>JAEEGL015342612.1_pt1 | contig 12933 bp, 13 predicted proteins | sample 9134231 | NCBI WGS metagenome assembly JAEEGL01 (sample SAMN16246548, study PRJNA631951) | gut metagenome | biome: gut microbiome; feature: rumen; material: fiber-attached | host: Bos | place: Iran: Karaj | collected 2018-10 | reverse complement strand
TTTTCATTAAGTTCCAAAGCTTTATGATAATCGCCGGCTTCATCATAGCAGAATGCCAGATCAGAAAGAGCTCCCAAAGTAATAGGATCCTTTTCGCCAAGAGTTCTTAAATAATAATCAGCCAATCTCTTTGCCCAATACGTCGCCTTGCAGAAGTCTATCTGAACACCGTCCCCTTCATGATACATGCTGCATAACTTCTCCATTGCTTCCGGCAGTCCCGCTTCTCCTGCGGATATCATTAGTTCCAAAGCTCTATCCCTGTTGACTTCGACATCAATTCCTTCAAGATAAGCAAGTCCTACAAGATAATCATGAGCCGGATCGTCATCTTTCTGCAAAGCCAATTCTCTCACAGCGCCTAAAATCCCAGCTTTGAATTCGTTGCTATCCCTGGCATCAAAACATTCAGGAAGACCTTCATACTGTTTTTTCAATTCTTCTCTATCCGTATCAACCATCTCCGCCGGGACTATTTTCTTGCCATTCCTGACAGCTTCGGGATATTCCACAGAATGGACATAGTTTTCCTCGTTTATAAGGTTTGGCGTTACAAGCATGGCAAAAAGGCTGCTTTTATCCATCGCTTCTTCTATTGCATTGCTGAAACTCTCACCTGGAACAAGATATTCATCATACCAGATGGCAATGTCCCTGCACATTTCATCTTCATGTATCAGCCTCATCAACTCATCCGCGTGCTTCCTGTCCTTTTTCCGATATGACAAGAACACATATGCGTCGAAAGCCGACCGGATCCGTTTCGCTGTTTCATCGCTCACCAATACATTCTGAAGATAGAGTCTAAGCTTTTCTTCATAGCTTTTCCCGGTTCCATCGTATCCTTCAGGATCAAGATACTGCAGTTTCCCGAATCGATCTTCCTTGGAATACAGTTCATTCACCCCTTGATCCATCATGATAGGCAACACCGGGATATGCTCTCTTTGTGCAAATGCAAAATCCTGAAACATAGCCCGGTTGTTTTCACTGAGCAGTTTGAAAGTGACTGGTATCACGAATAGATTCATTCTTTTCAGATTCAAATCATATTCTTCAGCAGAAAAAGATTCCGACATATCTTCGGTATAAAAAACGGCACAGTCGGCCAAATTGAAAAGATCTTTACAAATCCTATCGAATGATTTTTCAAAATCATCTGGATGACACGTAAAGTGAATTCGTGGTTTTCCCCGAGGATCAGCATCTCCTTTGGTTCTATATAATAGTTTCGACATGTTTGTTCCTATTGATTACATCATTTTCGCATTTAATATTCATATCGCTGATCCCATAAATTCCCCCTTTTTGAATTAATATAAATATACGTTTAAGATTATCGTCAACAACAAGGGAGTTCCCTGATCCCGACGTTTTTGTCAGATGTGATAGACCCTGTATCCGTCGTTCGTTATGACACGAGGGATCTCTTTGACCTGCTCATCAAGATCGATCTCGTCCCATTCAGAAGCCGAACCCTGGAAATAGATCATGACAGGATGGCCCGGTCTGTCCGTGAAAGCGTTTCTCCCTATCTTTCTGATGCTTGCCGGGACTATGACCGCTTCAAGGCTTCGGTTGTCAAGGAAAGCGCCATCCGCGATTTCCTCAACCCGTGAGGAAACGGCGCAGATCCTGGCGGACGACTCTGACCGGCTGATAACGCCATTGCTGCCACCGACGATCTCAATAGTATCAAGATCCATAATTCTTCACCTCTTTTCTGTTTGCGATGCGCACAACGATAATATGATATTGAGCTTCGGAAAACCTTCAATTTGGATTATATCAAACGTTATAAATGCCTGTAAACTAAAGCTGGCAAGAAAAAAGAGCCTTAGAAACAATTGATTCTGAATTGGATATTTGTTTAAAAACGGGTTCTAAATTATGTACCATCAGTTTGTCTTTCGCATTCATATCGTTATTAAATTCTTCAAAATCTTTCTTAAGTCAAGGGCATCTTTCATTTTGTTTTTCCCAGTATATGATATTGTTGTATCGTTTTGTTTATTACGAACAATGAATGATCCTTCCATAAAACTGTTCATAAATTCTCCGTGCATTATTCTCTATGATAATAATTGATGTTTGATTGCCTGGTATTTTTCTTTCACAATCATAGTCTTTCCTTGCTCTCCTATAAGGCCTCTGTATCCTTCCGCGATGATTTCCAGCAAATACAAAGAATAATTCTTAGGTATTCTTTCTGCTACGTAAAACATTTTATTATATTTTGCCATAAAATCATCTTCACAATAATGATCCAAGTATGCATTGAGTACATTATGGCATTTTGCTAACGTTTCTGGAACTTTTACCTCTTCGCTTCGATAAGTCTTAATAATATATTCCACAAATATACTCAAATCTTCCTTTTTACTATCCTTATATTTCTGTAGAACTAAATCAAGAATAGTTTCATAAAAAGGTACTTGCGAGTCCCATTTTAATACAAGCCTCATCAAATCGGAAACTGCTACTTTGCCTCTTTCGGTCTTCCTATTAATGAATTCATCCAAAACAGTTTTAGCTGTTTTTCTTTCCCGCCTTTTATCAAAAAATTCGATCAACGCCCCTGTATAAACTGGGTCGTCATTTATATAGTCATTTATATTTTGCTGTATTTCTGTACTGATAAGATTAATTTCGTTATAACAGAATTCACTATCTAAATACCAGCCGTGCTCACAGATGTTATTAATCGTAAAGACAGGATTAAGCCGGAATAGTGTCATAATTTCTAATTGACACATTTCTTCTAGAACGTCACTTTCAAGTAGCGTGTCAAATATATAGTGGGAATCGAAAAAATCCCAAGCTTTTACCAATGTCTCAAAATATTTCTCTTCAGAGATAAGTTTGGCTTTTTTTATAGCAGTCATGTATAAAGATTTGTTAAGATCCTGTTCTTCTTGTATGATAAATAATTCGAAATCGTGGTCAGGAGCAATTTCTAAGGCAAAATCAAAGTAAGCATCAGTCTCATCCGACACAAAAGCATTATCAATGCTATTAATCTGTTCAATAAACTCTTCATCATAAGCAAATTGTTCTGTTTTGAAACGATGATACATAAAGCTCATCAATTCTTCTTTATTATTTGTAACTTTCTGTAATTCGGCCAAATATTCACTATTGATTTTTTCTATTCTCCCATATAAAGAATTCTGTTCTTCTGCACTTATATCATTCTTAATTTCCCATTTGTTATTGGTGACTCGGTCTATCCCTGTTTTTGATTCGATAATAAATCGAAGAAGGTCGGTTAATGTCTCCACAGCAGATCCATAGGCCTTGATATCTTCTGGCGCACATGTTTTCTCATATTGACTCTTTGTAACGTCAAATGCTATCTCTGCATAATTCAGTGCCTTTCCATAATCAAGATAATACTCGTTTTCCTGATAAAAGCGCGATAAGAAAGCAGCTGATACAGCGCAGCCTGAAGAACTAGATCTATCCAAAAGATCTATTCCTTTTTGTATGTTTATTTCGACATCGATTCCGTATAAATAAGCTAATCCAATAAAATATAGGTGGGTGGGATCGTTATTTTCTTTTATGCCTTCTTTTATGAACAACTGTTGGAGTGCTTTTGCCAATTGTTCATTGTTGTTCATATCGATAGGTTCCGAGATGCCTTTGAAATTTTCTCTTAATTTCTTTCTATCCGTTTCTACTGCTTCAAGTGGAATGATCGGCTTATCGGCTTTAGCAGCCGCTGGGTATTCCTCTTCAATAACGTAATTGCCTTTCCCCCCATATCTTTCATTTAAATTTGGTGTAACCAGCATTGCCATCGCCTTGCTCTTAACCAGGTTTTTACTAATTTCATCATTAAAATCTTCGCCCGGGGTGAGATATTCATCATACCAGATGGCAATGTCTCTCATAAAGTCGTTTTTATGAATCAATGACATGGCTTTTTGGGCATATGATCTGTCTTTTTTTCTGTACGAAAGGAAAATATATGCGTCGAATGCATCCCTAACTTTTTGTGCTGTTTCATCATCTACCAAAACAGAATCGATATATTTTTTTAATTTGCCTTTATAAGGTTCCTGTGTTTCATCTTTTGTAGTCCTGTCCAATACTTGAACGCTCGCAATTTGGTTAAATGATTCATACAGATCAGGCTCGACCAGAATTGGAAGTAACGGCTTTTTATGCTCTAAAGCATAATGAAAATCAATGTTTTTTGCTCTAGATTCGTCAATGATGAAATTAAAGGAAATAGGAATGATTATCAGATCAAACTGATCTATTATTGCATAATAGTCATCCATATCTTCTGGATAATAATCGACATCATTGAAACTATAAATAGAACAGTCTCTTATTTCGAGAATATCTTGTTTAAGAATTTCAAAATATGATTCATAATCCGTCCTATGACAACTGAATAGAATTTTTGATGTACCTGATCCGGCACACTTCTTTACAATCATGTCATCACTCATAATGCATTCCTTTAACAGATTGATAAACGATCCAATCAGGATCGTTTTACTTCAATAATATTTCTAGAACCCTGATTCAATTTAACATTTTAACTTAGTATAAAATAGAGAATCAGTTATTATATTCGCAACTATTTCATCTCTTCTTGTCAGTCCTTATATGATGCGTTACTGGATATCTTCGGTTCATATGCTTTTACTCCAATATAATATTCTTTTGAAATCGTTTTTTTTAGTTCGTTCCAGTAAGTTCTTGCATCATTTATTGTGATATTTGATTTGTTATTCTTATTAAAGTACTCATAATCTTTCTCAACAATTGGAAATGGCATTTGATCCGGCTTTCTGCCCATCAAAAAATCGCCCAATTCAAATCTTGGAAATCCTATTTCAATACCTTCTTTTTTTCTGCATGGAAAGAAACTGTATATTCCATTTACGGGAGTATCGTAAGTTGCTCCGATATAGAGGACATTTTCTAAGATATGACTACCATTATTCACTCTTGACCCGATACTTTCTTGATTTCCAAAGCAAATCGGAAGTATCACGTTGTGTAAATAGTTAATTGGCACTTTTTTTGACAATTCCGATAGTTTCTTTTTGTAAATATATCTATCGTCTTTTCCCAGTCGTATTCTGTCATAAACTACAAACACAGTATCTAAATATCCTTTATAATCCATACCTCTTCCTTTTTTACCAAAAAACAAAATAATATCGCCTTGTTTTAGTTCTCTCATGCGAGACGTACCTTTTGTTTTACTGAAACCCGCAGTTTGTTTACAACAAGAATACATGAAGCAATTACCAAAAACATATGGATCGGTATTCTGCTTATTCTTGTAATAAACAAGCAAATTACTGGGAATACTATCAGCATCATTTCCCAACGCCAAGTATTCAAGAACATCGTTATTAAGAATTAATGGTTCATGAATATACTCTGGCATATCATTTTTTGCCTGATGCGGTTTGATTTTGTGATACTTACTCTCTGGTTCCCATTCTCCCCAGAAATATATTTTTTCGTTTTTATGAAGATTATCATTATTATCAAGATAATCCCCACTCACACACATAAATTTTCTAGCATGTGATCTCTTTGTATTCCAAGGCATTATTCCGTCATCGCCAATAGAAACCCCAGAATAGAATTTTGCCCTTCCTCTATTTTTATCAAGATTACCAACAAGATGTTCACCAACAGGATGTATAAAAAAATATACTGACGAACTCTTATTATTTATCGTATCTGTTTCTTCCATTATCATCTTTTCTTTCAATAGTTTTCTATTTATCGCAATCGTCAATTCTTTGAACGATCTCTTTAAAAATGCCGGTAAATTCCGGATTATCTATCCGTTTCATCCCTCCAAAAGGAAGATTTCGGGTTTTTCCCCATATAAGTATCTTATTTGAATCGTTATGAAAAACTCTAATATATTGGTTCATGGAGCCAATTCTATTCTTGTCAACATTTTTCTTATAGCATCCGTTTTGATAATTATACTCATAATCCCATATCCATTCACAGGAACTCGCTCCTACCTCTTTTGCGAACAGATCATGATTAAAACTGCTGCCAAATCCATTTTTGTCACAGCACGAGATAATTATGTCGGGCTCTAAAAATGCCAGAAGTTCCTTAAACAGTTCAACATTCTGCATTTTCTCGCGAATTTTAGTTGGAATTTTCGTCCACTTTACTCGTGTCGCAACAGCCGAATATATATCAATATGAATAGCCCTGTATGAGAATCCTCCTGATTCCTGAAAATAGCTTGCATTCATAGCGTTTAAAGCCCATTCAAAACCATTCCTAAACCATTCATATGGATTGTATTCAAAATATTGATTCAGCGTATTTATCAACCTATTTTTGATTAAGTCAAAATCCCTATGGATATTGATAGTCTTATCAAATCGCAGCTCTGTAAATTCCCTATCGGACGGATTAAGCGCTACTGTTACTATCTTGATTTTTGAAGAATCATATGCATTCAAATCCCCGAACCATATAATCGGAATATTCACATATTCATGAATGTATGGCTTGATCTCCTTGTCGGATTCAACTCTGCAATAATCGGCTATATAATTTTTCATTATATTGTTAAGACTATTTTTATCTATTATCTCTCCCATGGTTCTTCATCGTCCTCAAAATAAGTGCAGCACATCATTTCCAGATATCTCCGTGTTTTTGATTTCGTATTTTTCCATTAAATAATTCCAGATTTCGTACGGATCTGCCAGGTTGATACCTTTCACTTCTTCATACCATTCTGGATCATCTTCGGCAAAAGCACTATTCTCATCAACATATGCTTCCCTTTCTCCCTCAAACATCATTGAAAGGGCACTTGCAATACATGATAAAATCGGGTCTTTGCATTCTAGTTTTTCCATAAGAATTGGCAACAATACTTCCTCAAACCCTTCGTAAACAAACGAAGTATCGTCATCAAATGATAAAAAACCTTCTGATTCTATAGTCAGCTTTTCATTAGCTATAGAGATAGATCTGAAAAAATTCACATATGCTTCCAAAAGTTGTTTCTTTACGGACATTAACTCTCCTATTCTTTTACAACAGTAACGTCTTTATCGAATGCGTCCTTATCAACATTGCAGGAATCAGGAACAATTATTGTTTTGTTGCTTATGTTCTTCAGATGCTTAAACGAATAGGAGCCAATGTACTTAACATTTTTAGAAAAAGAAACAGCTGATAATCCCGAATCAGTAAAAGCTCCATCCATAAACGACCAAGTGGTTTCTGGGAAGTTGATTGTCTTCAGACTCCTCGTTCCTTCAAAAGCGGCGTGGCCAACAATCTCAAGTCCAGCCGGGAGTCGAACTTCTTCCAGATTCGAACAGTTCATAAAGCATTGTTCCTCAATTTTTCGGACACCATCGTCTTCAAAAATGACCTTTCTCAGTTTCCTGCACCAATAAAAAGCCCATCTTCCTATCTCCTTAACATTCGACGGTATAGCGACTTCCTCCAGATCAGGATCTTCATAAAAAGTACTGTCGTAAATCGAGCTTACATCTTCAGGAATAGTAATTTTTGTTTCGGTTCCCTGATAGTAGTAAAGTGAACCTTTGACAATAATGAAATCCGGCTGGCCCGGGAATCTATAGATGCACTGTCCCCCTACGGTCCTTGTCTTTTTAATCAGCCTTACATATAGTCTTGGAGATAGATTGCATATGAATTTTTTATTTCTAAGCACATCCCTCCTAAGTGCGTATTTGTACACTTCTTTAATCGAGTCTGGAAGAGTGATGCTTTCCAAGTTTTTACAATCGTCAAAAACTGCGTTCTGGATTACTGTTACGCCATCGGGTACAGTTAGCTCCGTTTCTTCCCCGATGCACTTTTTCAATATTCCTTCTTCAATCACAAACTCCATCATCATTCTCCTTATTTGTTAATTGTATTATTGGGAATTTCCCTTTGTAAAACGCTTTATTGGTCATTCAACGATCTGTGACTTTATTATAGTTCTTTGTTTAACACTATTATAAAATAGTGCGCCTTTCTCGTAAACTAAGTATACATAAATGCAATGGTCTTTTTGTCGTAAATTAGTCGTACAGAAAAGGCACTTGGTATCAAAAGTGCGCTTTTGTATTTCGTTCATAACAAGTTCTTTGATGAGCTGAATAAATTAAATCTGTCAGTTTAATCAAATACCGGTCACATTGCCCGACGAGCTACAAGTTAGTTTACATGCAGAAAAAGATACATTATAATTATCATAGAAACCTATTTCATGAACATAGCAATAAAAAAAGAGAATTTGTAAAAGATTTTGTTAATAGCAGCGAAATATGGACGTTAATTCACTTTCAGTTAGGAGAAAGGAAGTATTATTATGAGTGCTGGATATGGATATTTTTGTATTGATGTAGTAAAAAAAGACGGTAAACCAGATGAGTCAAAGGCAAAGGAAGTGTTTGATTGTTGCATGAATACATATGATTGGTGTTCTGAAATTAAACCCTTTTTGTTGAGAGGCCATGAACTTGTTACTAATGATGAGGACTGGCCGGATGGCGTGGAAATAAAACATACGGATATCCCGATGTCAGATTTTGATTGGCTTTGTGAAACACAGACCAAAACAGGTGCGGAAAGAATTGTTGCAGAAGTAATTTCCGACTTTAGTCAATCGTCTTATGAACAAAACACTAACATGAAAGCAATGATCGAAGATGGCGAGGTTCAAGAAGAGACGCGATGTGATTATAACAGTAGTGTCATGGGTGAAGTTGACTCGGGATCCCGTTATCCGGCTTTGAGTATTAATTGCAATGCATATAAAGCAAAGTTCAAAAACAAAAATACCGGGCAAGAAGTTCTTGGCGGATTAGTATATATTTATCCTGATGAAGGATATGATGATGTTTTTGAAGCTTGCTGCGATGAAGAGTATCATTATGTCTTTGTTAATAATGAAGAGGCTGTATTATTGGATGAAAACGGTGATCCAACCGGCATAGAAGGTTTTGATCATTTTTCGGATGATTATGATATTATGGGTGATTTTGCTTTTCCTGGAGAATCAGATGATAATGCGTCTGACTGGGAATTTGTCGGTTTTGGTACCCAGCCAGATTTATTTGATAAATATGCAAGCAATCCGCCTGCAGAAGAATTAGAAGAAATCTGGTAACAAGTGTATTCCGTTGTTATAAAAGATGTTACTCCCGAAATTGCTAGAGAGTATCTGTCAAATAATCAAAATAACAGATCGGTTGATCCAGGAAAAGTTTTTCGATATGCCAAATTAATGAAAGAAAGGAAACCCAAAAATGGAAAAGACAAAATTAACTCACGTTGTCCATTTTGAAGTGAACGGAGGAAGCCCTATACCTGATCAAGTTGTTGCAGATAATAAAAAGGTTAAAATACCAGAAGAACCAGAAAAGCCTTCGTACTACTTTATAGGATGGTATAACGATCCTGATCTCAAAAACAAAAGCTTTATAGAATTTGAACGAATCAATAATGACAAAACCTATTATGCCGGGTGGGGAAAATGGGTTGATATCACGGCTGATGCAAGAAACAGTTTTGATGAAAACGGCAAAAAAATTGCGCCTCTTGCAAAGCGTAGTGGATATGCATATGTAAATGGTCACGGCGCACGAATGATGGCTGAACCGTTTTTAGCCGGAACAACAACATTTACTGCCGAACCAGAACCAGGTTTCCGCTTTGTTGCTTGGTATAAACGGAATGAGGATAATGGAATTGGAGAATTAATCAGTAACGAAGCTAGTTTTTCTTTCGTGCTTGAAAATGACATAAAATACTATGCAATTTTCGAGGAGGATAAACAGAACTAATTGTTTCTCTGTTTCAAAACAAAGGATTGATTCTCTGCTCTTCTACAACATGCGCATTATTTGTGAAATATTCCCAATGTTACAATCAACAGAAAGAAAAGTGCGGACGTTTCCGGATAAATGTGACAAAAAACAAGGCATAGTCCTTGTTTTTTTAACCTCTTATCTTCTACTTGCCCAAACTTGATTAAACATCCTCGAAATTAAAAAGAAAACTATAAGCTCATCACCATCGAAGTCATACATTGATTGGTCCATCCGCCATCGGCGCTGCGAGTTCCCTCAGTTCTTCATTGACTGTATTTGGGATACAAGATTCTTTGACATATCTATGCACTTTGATCGAAATGATCTATATAATCAATAAAAGAGATTCACTCCATTATTGGATAAATTAAAAAGCCAAGCAGCATCCGCTGCCCAGCTTTCAGAGATCATGCATGTGATCGATGATGAAAAACGGTATTCTAGTTGTCTCCCAATATAAAAACATATCCGGCAACCATCATTCGCTGATTCACTAATTACTAATAATGATTAGTTTATAATCTCCACTATCCAGGCATTCTTGAATGTATTCTTCCCAGTTTTGTGCCTTTGTTTCTACCTCGTCTTCCAAGTCTTCCCCGATTGATTTTACGGAATTTGGAATAGTGATTGAAATTAACAGTTCGCAATCATTAAAAGCATGTTTCCCTATTGATGTTATGTTTTCAGGAATAACCGTTGTTTTGCATCCAGAAATCAAGGTATTGGAGGCTGTTTCAATGATGGCGTTGCAGTTGTTTCTAATATCATAATCCATTAAAAACACCATATCTGAACGTCGTTCCTTTATAATTCGATAAACTCCGGAACCTCGGTTATGTATTCATATGACTGTTTCAGCTTTTCTATAACCGATTTTGATGCATAAACTTTCTTAGCAACGGTATTCCTGGTTTCAAACGGATCGTACCTGTATCCGGACTGCCATTCTTCTCCGATCTCAACATCTTCTCCAAGGATAGAGAGCTCATCAATTTCGCACACAAGATTTGCTATCTGCCTTACACTTTTGGGAACCGTCAGTTTTTCAATTATGCTTCCAGATATCATTCTGCATTTAATTACTTCCACTCCTTCGGGAATCGTCGTATTTTTGCAGCCCAATATCAAAGTGTTTTTCTGTGTGTCAATAATTGCGTTGCATCCGTTCCTTGAGTCAAAATACCTGTTTTTATCGGAAACCGTAATCTCCCCAATGTCTGCCACAGCCCAGTTGCTTTCAGAAAGTTGGAAAGAATCCTCTTCAATTTCTTCAACTGTTGACGGGATCGTTAACTTCTTTACAGGGAACTCTATATAGTCTATTCTTTCCCTTCCCGATTCACCTATGCTGATCGATTCTTCGGTATAAAAATTCAGTTTACCAAGTTTTTTGACTCCCTCAGGGATGACCAGTTCGCTGATACCGGGTTTGTTGATCGCATTCTCGCCGATTTCTTCAAAATCTTCTCCGGCAGGAATAACTGTTCCGACAAAATACAGCAGTACGCCATGATTAACCAATACTCTGTCATTCTTCCCCGAATTAAAAGCCTTGTTGTCCTTGTCGACATGGATCGCTTTAAGCTCATAACAGCCAACGAAGCAATCATCTCCGATCGTTTCCAACGTTGACGGAAGATAGATTTCTTCCAAGCCGGAACAGTTTTCAAAAGCAGAATACTCTATTTTTGTGACACCTTCGGGAATGCTGATCGACTTCAAACCGGAACATCCCGAAAAAGCATTGGCATCTATAGTAACTGTCCCCTCCGGAATGATTGTGTTTTTACAACCCAAGACCAGTTTCTCACCCGCAAGAATCGCGTTGCTGCCTGCAGGGGAATGGTAGTATTCGTTTCCTTCGTCTACGGTGATTCTTTCCAATCCTGCGCACCCTGTAAACGCGGTACTATTGATGTTTGTCACCTTTTTAGGTATATTCAGTTCTTTCAGGCTTCCGCATCCGGAAAAACACTTTTCTTCAAAACTTTTCAGATTTGCCGAAAAAGAAACTTCCTCAAGGGACTCGCACCCTGAGAACGTTTCGGATTGAATTTCTTTGACTTTTTTTGACAGCTTGGCCTTTTTCAGTTTTTTGCAGCCTGTAAAATCGCCGGTCTGCATTTTTGAAACACTGTCCGGCACAACAATCTCTTCAAGACTCTCACAGCCGGCAAACACAAGATGTTCCAGCTTGGTCACCGAGTCAGGGATCTCGATCTTCTTCAGGTTTTTGCATCTGCGAAAAGCCCAATCTCCGATGGACTTCAGGGTTGACGGCAGCTTTGCTTCTACTATTTCCGGGTTGTTTTCAAAATAGCCCCTGCCAAAACCACCGTTGGCATAAGGATTCCGTGGCAGTTCCGTAACCCCATCCTCCACTGTTAAAACTCCATTTTTAATTGAATATTTATCCGTCTCTTCCATGATATTATGATCCTCCTCCATAAAATACTTAGAATGGTCTTGTTATAACTCTTCATTTTTAACAATCATAATAAGATAATTTTGCATATTGATTGTCTCCATTATATTTATGTACTTGCTTAAATTACTAACCCCCCGACTTTTCTGGATCGATTACGGTAAAGTTATAGGGAAATGAGTCGTTATTCTCGACCCATATGCCGCATTTTGAATAATCAATTTCATCGGCTTCCAAGTCCCACTCGTTGTCTTCTTCCGCTTCCTCTAAAACAGCAATCACATCGTTGTCAAGTTTAGAAGTGTCATATTCGCAGTTTTCCCTGTACTCTTTATACCAACTTGCACTAAAAGAATACTGCTTGAACTTATAATTCGCCATTTTCTTTTCCTTCTTCTATTAGTCGAATATTGGTCATTCAACGATCTGTGACTTTATTATAGTTCTTTGTTTAACACTATTATAAAAAATGTCGCCTTTCTCGTAAACTAAGTATACATAAATGCAATGGCCTTTTTGTCGTAAATTGGTCGTACAGAAAAGGCACTTGGTATCAAAAGTGCGCTTAAATAATGCATTATCTGAATATTTCATAACTGACTCTTAATCAGAGGGTCTGGGGTTCGAGCCCCCAGGGAATCACCATCGAGA
>JAEEGL014480526.1_pt1 | contig 12933 bp, 9 predicted proteins | sample 9134231 | NCBI WGS metagenome assembly JAEEGL01 (sample SAMN16246548, study PRJNA631951) | gut metagenome | biome: gut microbiome; feature: rumen; material: fiber-attached | host: Bos | place: Iran: Karaj | collected 2018-10 | reverse complement strand
TCGCTATACAGCTCCCACTCAGGATCATTATCCAGATCATGGAAGAAAGTGTCGGCCTCGTAGCTGTAATCGATCCTTGTGATATAGGCCTCGTCACACAGGGGCAAAAGTTCGCGATATATGCTGCCTCCACCTATCACATATACATTTTCGTAGTCTCCCTCATCCAAAACCGCCTTTAGTCCGTCAGTGTCATGGACGATGATGGCGCCGTTACATTCATATGAAGGATTTTTGGTCAAAACGATATTTGTACGGTCACGAAGGGGTCTGCCCCCCGGCAGGCTCTCCAAGGTCTTTCGCCCCATGACCACTGCATGGCCCGTGGTAGTCTCCTTGAAAAATCTCATATCCGCAGGGATACTGACAAGGAGCTTGCCCTTATTGCCTATTCCCCAGTTTTTATCTGCTGCCGCAATGGCTATGATACGCATGGAAACCTCCTTTAAGATGCGGCAATGTCATAACTAACCAAAACATTACCCACAAAATATTAGATATTATACTATTTTCCTTATTTAATAGCAACCGCAACCCCTGCCACAACCTCAATGACCCGGTCTGCCCTTTTGGCAATGTGCTGCTGGACATGCCCCAGGACTTTTAGGTAGTCAGTCACCTCTTTTTCGTAAAAAGAGCCGGCAGAACACAGATCTCCGGTGGCGAAAACAATGTTGGCGCATGTATCAATAATACGATCTATCGCCGTGACAATCCTGTTTTTCGAAAATTGGCACCATTCGCCGGCTAAATTGTCAGGCTCATTCTGCTCATTCCCTAAACTATCACCATTGTCACTCACTAAGTCATGCTTTTTCTCATATTCCCCGCTTTTGTACCCGGAAAACATTATATCCGCCACATAATTCGGAAGATCCTCAAACAGCACAAAAGCATCATGAGGCAGGGCCAGGGGTGCATCATCAAAATACTCGATGGTAGTAAACCCCATTTGGGCCCGTCTTTCAACATGACGCTTTATCCTTACTTTTGCTTCTTTTGTAGCCGGCATTGTGGCTATGTATATCCTCCTGCAGAAACCGGCCTCGCCACAGCCATCAACTTCACCGCCAAAGTTTTCGCCACATAGGCCACCGCTTTCTCCAACCAAAAGCTGCTCCGCATATTCACTTTTCCCGCTATCCGCACCGCCGATCACCAGTATAACCATATCATCTCTCACACTTCATGCGGACTTTCATGCTATACATCCTCTCATCCGCAAGCTTGTATACCGCTTCGGCGTTACCCACCTCCGGCTCCGTACTTGTGGCGATCCCCCAGGCACAGGCCACCTTTACCGGAAGCACTTCAGAGCTTTCCCTGTTATATTTGGCCACCTTGTCCATCTTGTGCAGCACCTCGATCTTGTCCTTTTCATCGGCGGTGAGCACAAACTCGTCACCCCCCATTCTGATAAGATTATAGGTGGAACTCTCCTCTCCAAAGGCCCTGCGAAGATTATCCGCAAATGTTTTGATCAGCTGATCTCCCACCTGATGTCCCAAGGTATCATTTGTCTTTTTCAGGCCGTTTAAGTCCATATTTACTATCAGATACCCACGGTCACTGCGGTTAAGCTTCTCAAACACAGACTCGCACCAGGCCCTGTTATATAGCCCCGTAAGGGGGTCCCTGTACGCCAGTTTTTCAAGGGTCTTTCTATTTCTCTCCTCAACAATATTGCTGTAGGTATAGATCAGATAGCTTATGATCAAAAATACGATAAAGATCAGGGCTCCCACCGGCAAAAATGACTGGGAAAGATTCTGACTGTTGGTGAGATAGTATTTTTGGATCAAAAATCTCACCAGATCCACCATGCCCATGAAAAATAGAAAACCAAAGCCGATGTATATGATCCTGTCAGAAAATGACAGCTGTGACAATGGTCTGATAGCCGCTATGATCAGCACCAGAAATGATACCCCCATCAGCATATGGAAATAAGGCAAAGTGGCGCAAAGATGGGCTATATCTGTAAAATGCAGATATATGGCCGAAACCGTATACACCATAATAGCCGTCACGCAGGACATCAGCGCGATCTTTTTCCAAAGGGGCTGATCCGTATTCTGATAGTACAGCTGGATAAAAAGGGGAACCATTGAAAAATACAGGGAAATATACTCCAAAGTGGCATTAAGCGCCAGATCACTGGAAAAAAGCTGGATCACCTTGGATGTACACATGGCCCAGGTACCAACAAGAAATGAGAAACTGCCCACCCATATGACCTGTCTGAATCCGTTTCTCATAACGATCCCTATGATGGAACCCGCCATAAGCACTATCCCCAGCACATACAAAAAGATGCATATAAAGCTTATCATCACATGCTCTCTGGCAAAATTGATTATGGATTTGCCGACCGGAACTATCTTCATACTGGGAATACTTGAAAAGGCGTTATCCTCTCCAACCGACATCTCAATCCGTAACTCTTTTCCGCCGGAACCCTCGGGAACTCCGATAAAATGATAGCCGCTTCCCACCATTTTCCCGGAATCTAAAAGGTCATGGCCGTAGGTATATATCAGCTTATTCTCCACGTAGACATCCACCGTTGTCAGATACACCAAAAGGTCAAAGGAAGATCGGTAATTCACCTCCTCGGGGTAGATGGTGGTCATTACCATTTTATCACCCCTGTTTAATATGTGAGGAAACTTATATGTGGTAAGAGATGTATTCCGGGTCTTTTCCCCATCTATGGTTATATCCCAATTGTCGGAAAAAGGCACCACAGGATAATCCGGCTTAGAATAATAAGCCAGAAAATATCCACCGATAAAAGCCATTACTGCGATTATGCCTATTATAGTCATTGTCCAGCCGCTTTTTATCTTAGTCAAACTTCATGCCTCCCCAAACACCGTTCAGATCATAAATCTTGTATAATCTTTTTGGCCAAAAACCTATGCCAGCCTGCCCTTCTTAGTCGCTTTTTTCATCTCGTACATCCGCTCGTCAGCCAGTCTGAATATCTGCTCCGCCACAGGATGCTCCATTTCCGTGCTTTTAGCCACGCCATATGCCGCATCCACCTCAAAGGACAGATCCTTTGAAACCTGCTTTTCAAAATCCTCCATCCGGATGATGAGATCATCTGTCTCGTCCATTTTATCGGCACCGACTATAACTAAAAACTCGTCGCCACCCATCCTGACACAGGAGCAGGCACCACCGAAAACCTCCCGCAAAATATTTGCAAATGATGCTATGAACACATCTCCCTGGGCATGACCCCGCTCATCATTTATAGTCTTAAGACCGTTTAGGTCAATATTGATAAAAGCGTAGGGTGCATCCCCCTCATCAAGGGCCTTGAAATCATCCTCAGCCCGGGCACGATTATAAAGCCCGGTAAGAGCATCGTTATAGGCAAGATGCTCAAGAGCCTCCTCCTCTGCACGATTTAAGAGCATACCGTAAATATGAACTAGATATGCAATAAGCTGGACCACCACAAACACAAAGGTGGCTGCCGGGAACCATGTCTCCGTATATTCCATGGGCACGATCCTGAAAAAAGTCCGAAGATAATAGATCGCCATATAGACAAAACCCGCAAGGATCATGAATACAAAGTCCACATGATAGATGCGCTCATCCAGCTTCATATCGGAAAAACGTCCCACCCCCACGGTGAGGATCAGGATACAGTTTACCACATACATAAGATGGAGCACGGGCACAGATGATACATAGCTTAAGATGCCGGAAAAATGCAAAATTGCAAGGATCACAGCAACGATCATATTTATATAAATCACCTTTTTTATGATGCCCTCGTCACGAGCGGAAAACGCCGACCTGGTCCGGATATCCAATGATAAAAGGGGCAAAAATACCACAGAAACCGCAATATAACCTATAGTTGAGTTCTTTGCCGGATCCATACCGAAAAGAAGGGGCACATTAAGGGATGACAAAAGCCAGATACCCCCGAAAATGGAAAACATGCCCACCTCATAGACCCTGGCATAGTCGGTATTCAGCCGCCTGAATACCGCCGACAAAACGGATACTACGATACCGAACATCAAAATGAAGATGCTTACCAGTATCCCCGGCCAGTTCTCGTGAACATAAAATGCGTAGGATTTTGCGGAGGGTGTAAGTGCTATCTCAGGAATGGCCAAAAGTCCCATCTCATCCCTGGCGGTAACGGATACGGTGATAGCTCCGCCTGAGGACCTGTAAGGGATATCCACGAAAGCATACCCACGGCCATCGTTTAGCCTGCCATCCTCATCCATACTGCTGTAAATGACATTGCCATCAAGAAATACCCGGACATCCGCCGCCATGAGATATACACGAAGTGTGGAATACTCCAACTCATCTCCACCAAAGCGTCTGCTTAAGGACATGCTTTTTACCCTGCCGTAATCCCTGGTGAAATTGAACTCATCTAAATTAACGGAACCAAGCCGCCGATAGCCGGCATCGTCTATGAAAGCTACATCCCAATTGTCGGAAATAGGGTATGAAAGATCTGTGGCCCGGACACTGACAATAAAATATGACATGCTGCCAATCAAAAAGGCCACAACAAGAAAATCTATGATAGGTAGTATAACTCTGTTTTTAATACTCTCCTTCTCCATGAAAGTATTATACCACAACATCTAGTGTGCTGACACATTGATTTTTGAACTACTAAACACGACGTAGATGTGGTCAGTTACAAGGAAGTTGATTGAGGCGATGCCGTTGCATCGTCGATTGAAACTGACGCGGTAAATGGCCGCATATACGGTGTGTTAGTTCAATTATCAATGTGCCAGTACACCAAGCTCAATCTACGACTTCGTCTTGATTTCGCTATTACATTCTTTCCGGGGCCTCAAAGCCCAGAAGGTCGATGCATACCGAAAGAATATTAAGAGTCAGCCTAAGCACCTCGATATAGCTTTTCTTTTTATCTATATCAGGTTCAGCAAGTATCTTTGTCTCATGATAAAACTTGTTGAAAGCATTGGACAACTCGTAAATATATGCGCAGATGCGGTTGGGAGCGTTATCCTCATAAGCCCCCCTCATAGCCGCATTATATCTCATCAACGTGGTATATAGCGCACCCGCACTTTCGCTGTCAGGAGCTAAAATGGCGCCGGTTGTTGCCTCCCCACCTTCGTCGGCATATTTTTTCAAAATGGACTTGATGCGGACCATGGTATAAAGAATGTAAGGACCGGTGTTACCCTCAAAAGAGGTAAATCTGTCAACATCGAAAACATAATCCTTGGCAGCAGCATTGGAAAGATCACCGTATTTTAACGCGGAAAGTCCCACCACCCGGGAGACCTCTCTCGCCTCGGCCTCCTCCATGGTGCCGTTTTCCATGATCTTTTCATACATAGCATCCCCGATCTCACCAACGAGATTTTCAAGTCGCATCACTCCGCCGTCACGGGTTTTAAAGGGCTTTCCGTCCTTGCCGTTCATGGTACCGAAACCGATGAAATAAAGTCCCGTCTCATCCCGGACTATGCCGGTCTTTTTTGCACACCTGAACACCTGAACAAAATGGAGTTCCTGGCGCTTGTCAACAACATAGTAAATCTCGTCAGGTCTGTAATCGGCTTCTCTCCAGATAAGAGTGGCCAGATCCGTGGTATCGTAAAGCGCCGCACCGTCGGATTTTAAGATCATGCAGGGAGGGATCTCCTTGGTGTCACTTTCCTCGGAAACATCCACTACAAGGGCCCCCTCGCTTTCATAGGCAAAGCCCTTTTCCTTCATCATCGCCACCATATCCGGAATGTAGGGCTGGGCATCTGACTCACCCTTCCACAGATCAAAATGCACATTGAGGGAATCGTAGTTTTTCTTCAGATCGCTGACGGAAACATCCATGATATGGGATAAAATGGCAGCATAACCCCGTCGGCCATTCTGTAGCTCCACGGTAGCAGCAAGACATTTCTTTTTGTAGTCCTCGTCAGTCTTGCACTTACCGGAGGCTGTGGGGTAGATCTCCTCAAGCTCTGATATTGTAAAAGGAGCCTCAGCGGGATAGTCTCCATCATATTCGGAATCAAAATAAACAAGGTCCGGCTGTCTCTCATGAAGCTCCGTAATGATCTGTCCCATCTGAAGACCCCAGTCTCCCAAATGAACATCACCTATCACATTGTCTCCGGCATAGCGTTTGATCCTCTTTAAACTCTCTCCGATGACCGCTGCGCGCAGGTGCCCCACATGGAGTGGCTTTGCTACATTGGCTCCGCCGTAGTCTATGATGATGGTCTTTTTCTCTTCTCTTTCGTCATACCCAAAACGGTCATCCTCTGTCATCCGACCCAGGTACTCTGCCTTTTTTTGGGGAGCAAGAGTCATATTTATAAAGCCGGGCCTTACAGCTTCTGCCTTTTCAAACATTGGATCTGCCGCAATAAGCTCCACCACGGCAGTGGCAATATCAAATGGATTTTTTTTGTAGGTTTTGGCTCCGGATAAAGCCCCGTTGCACTGGTATTCACACAGATCCGGTCTGTCGGACACGGAAACATGAGCTAACGACTCATCATAACCCGCCTCCACAAAAGCTTTTTTTAAAACCTCGCTGATCTCTGCTGTGATCTCCTTCATATCATAAACCTCCGGACTATAACTCTGTATCAAAAATTGCCCCACTCACTTTTTCCAAAGCATTTTTAAGCAAAAATCCAAGGACGCAGATCGATAATACCTCGCCGATACCCACAGTGATAACCAGATACCAATAAGCATCACCCAGACCGTAGGCAGCCTTCAAAACCGCGGGCACAATAAACATATTTGCAACCACCGGCGGAAGTGTGTAAATGAATTTGGTCTTGCGAAGAAGCCTGGTGCCGATGGCCCCGATAAGGGTGGCAAGGCTTCCGAATAAAATGTCCCAGACCACGCAGCCTGTAAGGGTGTTGGATAAAAGGCAGCCCAGAAACAGACCGGGTATGGCAGCCGGAGTAAATACCGGCAGGATGGTCAGTGCCTCGGAAATACGAAGCTGGATCGCCCCGTTTGCAAGATTAAAGGCATTGACACACATGGTTACTACCACATAAAGTGCAGCAATGAGCGCACCCTGTGCCAAATAAAGTACATTGTTCTTTGCTTTCATATTAAATTTTCTCTCCTTAGTTTTTTTGTGCAGGGAAATCCTGTTTCCCCACCGTGTGGATGGTTTCGAACACACGATATTCAAGTACACCATCGGTGTACTTGGCGCCGGATTTGCGGCCGCCTAAGCGGTCTTCCTCTGCAAATCCGTGCGCATCCCGCCGAAGGCACAGTCGGGAATTCACCCCGACTGTGGCAACCCCTGTATTATCCATACATTAGGGTGTTTTGTCAAGTATTTACAGTGCTTCGATCACTTTGCACATACGGTCCACATATGTTTTGCAAAGCTCATCGGTGCCTGCCTCCACCATAACCCGGATCACCGGCTCGGTGCCGCTCTCGCGAAGCAGAATACGTCCGTCATCTCCAAGATCATCGGCAATGGCCTGACACTCGGCCTTTACCTTTTCATTTTCCATCACCGCAGTTCTGTCGGTTACCCTCACATTCCTAAGAAGCTGGGGATATTTTTTTAGCCCCGCTGAAAGGTCTGAAAGTGCGGTCTTTTCCTCCATCATAACCTCCATGAGCATGATGGCCGTAAGGACTCCGTCACCTGTGGTTGCATGGCGTTTGAAAATAATATGTCCGGACTGCTCGCCTCCTAAAACATAACCGTTTTTCACCATGGACTCATTTACATACTTATCTCCCACGGTAGTCACATCATATTCTATGCCGGACTTGTCCATAGCCTTGAAAAACCCAAGATTGGCCATAACCGTGGTAACAACATGGTTACCGTCAAGTCTGCCTCTTTTATGAAGATACCTGCCGCAGATATAGAGGATATAGTCCCCATCAATGACATTGCCCTTATCATCCACCGCGATACAGCGGTCAGCGTCTCCGTCAAATGCAAATCCTGCATCCAGTTCCTTTTCCTTCACCAGCTTTTGCAGTGTCTCTATATGGGTGGAACCGCAGTCCTTATTGATATTGAGACCATTGGGCTCATTGCCGATGACATAGGTTTTGGCGCCCAAAGCATCGAAAACGGACTTGGCGATCATAAATGCTGAGCCGTTGGAACAGTCCAGTCCGATTCGCTTGCCGTCATAGGAGCGGGTAGCAAGTGAGATAAGATATCCGATGTAACGATTCCTGCCAATTGCGTAATCCGTTGCGATACCAATATCCTCTCCGGTGGCAAAGGGCAGCTCCTCGATCTCGCCGTCAATATATTTTTCTATCTGCTCCTCTACTGCGGCTTCCATCTTGTGACCGTTTTTGTCCATAAGCTTAATTCCGTTATCGTGGTAGGGATTGTGGCTGGCGGAGATCATGACACCACAGTCAAAATCCTCAGTCCGCACAACATAGGCCACACTGGGGGTAGTGGTAACATGCAAAATGTATGCATTGGAACCCGAAGCTATAATGCCCGCTACAATGGCGTACTCAAAGGTATAGCTGGAGCGGCGGGTGTCCTTACCTATGACGATCCTGCCTCTGTGCTCCCTGCCAAAGTACCAGCCGAGGTAGCGGCCTATCTTGTATGCATGGTCAGCAGTCAAAACCCTGCCTGCGTCGCCTCTGAATCCGTCTGTTCCAAAGTATTTCATAATGGTCTCCTTTATGCATCATGTATAGTGCTATATTTTTCTTTTCATTCCGTTTGCCGGAATCCGTAGTAACTGCGTCAGTATATTATGTCCTTTAAATTATTCTGTATATCCCTTGCCACATCCGGCTTGTTCATGGAATAAACATGAATATTCTTCACCCCGTGGGCTATAAGGTCTATGATCTGCTCCGTGGCGTAGATGATACCCGCAGATCTTAAGGCATCGGGCCGATCCTCAAAATAATCTATGATCTGCAAAAATCGTCTGGGGGTCTTTGTGCCTGACATCTCAATGGACCGCTTCATCATCTTTGCGTTGGTAATGGGCATGATCCCCGTAAGCACCGGCACATTTATCCCTGCTTCGCGGACCCGGTACATGAAATCAAAAAACTCCTCGTTATCAAAAAACATCTGGGTGGTAAGGAAGTCCACACCCGCCTCAACCTTGAGCTTTAGATTTTTAAGATCCGCCTCTTTCGATGCTGCCTCCGGATGTCCTTCGGGATAGCAGGCACCACCTATGCAAAAGTCTCCGTTTTCCCTTATGTCTGCGATGAGATCCGTGGCATATTTATAATCATGGGCCAAACATCCCTCCTTGGGAATGTCGCCCCGAAGCGCCATAATGTTTGAAAGCCCCTCTTCCTTGTAAATGCCGATCATCTTTTTGACATGCTCCCTGGTTGAGGAAACACATGTCAGATGAGGCAACATGGTAACACCTGTGTCCCGCTGGATGCGGCTTGCGATCTGTGCGGTGTACTCACTTGTGCCTCCACCCGCTCCGTAGGTTACGCTCATAAAATCCGGTTCTAAGTCCGCAATATCCTCTGCCGCTTTTATCACTACATCAAATTTGTCGGAGGATTTCGGTGGGAACACCTCGTAGCTTAAGGTGATCTCTTTGGAATTAAGTATTTCGGAAATCTTCATTTTAAATTCTCCTATATTAATCTGCTGCCTGCATCAACGACAGCATGGGATTTTAACTGTAGACCGGACCCACAGTCATCACAACACAGTCAGTGTCAGCATACCATCTCCTGCCTCAGACAGATCCGCGGCAAAACGGGAATCGGAAACACTATCCCTTATCAGTTCTCTCATCCTCTGATGAATGGTACGATCCCTGCGTTCAATGGCATATCTGGAATCAAGGGTAGTACCGGATTCCTGGGCAAGCACATTGTCGAAAAGCACCACCGAGCCCCTGTGTAAAAAAGGCATAACAGCCTCCAGATATGCAGCATACTGTCCCTTGGCAGCATCCACAAATACAAGATCAAAGCTCTCCCCCTCATCCTGCGCAAGCAGTGAAATGGCGTCCATCGCATCATTTTCCATAAGCCTGATACGCTCCGAACAACCTGCGCGCTTAATATTTTCCTTTGCTATGGGAATACGCTTTTCATAGTTTTCAACGGTAACTATGTAAGCTGACTCGGCAGCCTGCGCCATGAGAATGGCAGAAAACCCGATGGCCGTACCAAGTTCTAAGATCCGAGCCGGACAGATGGTAGCCAAAAGCCATCTGAGATATCGTCTGGCGGCAGGTCTGATGATGGGAACATCATTATCTTTAGCAAAGTCCGAAAGCTCCTTTAAAATGCCCTGCTCTTCCGGAAAGACCGTTTCGCAGAAAACCTCAAACCTGTCCGTAGCTAAATGATCCATGGAATCTCCTAATGATATGTGCCCACCAGCTTAAGCCCCGCGCAAAGTACGGAAAGCTCACGCATCATATCTCTGCCTTCGCTGGTATGGATGTTGCCCTCTGCCTCAATGTAGAAGAAATAGTTCCAGCTGAGATCCTTCATGGGTCGGCTCTTTAAGCTCCTCATATTATATCCGTGGGCACCTATGATATTAAGAGTGGCAGCTAATGCTCCCGCCTCATTTTTAACTGTAAATACCAGAATAAAACTTTCATTTTCATATTTAATGCTGCTGTCCTGAGTATTCATAGATCTGGAAAACGCAGCAAATCTGGTGCTGTTCAAACCTGAATCCTGAATGTCATGATCGAGAATTGAAAGTCCGTAAATAGAAGCAGTGGTCTCAGATGCAATGGCGCCAATGCTCTTGTCTCCCTTTTCCGCGATCATCTTTGCCGCAACTGCAGTATTGGCAGCGGACTCGGTTGACAGACTCTTTTTACCGATATATCTGCCACACTGGCTGATAGCCTGAGGATGGCTTATGACCGTAGTAATATCGTCAATGGAAGCACCGGGAACCCCAAGTAGATTGTGGATCACCGGCAGGTCACATACCTGATTTACATAGAGGGTGCCTGAGTACAACAGATCCATGACGGTACCCACCTCGCCTGCAAGGCTGTTTTCCATGGGCAGTACAGCACAGTCGCACTCTCCCTTTTCCACGCTTCTATAAGCATCTGTAAAATCGCCGTAGGGAACAAGTATGGAATGGGGGAACATCTTCTGAGCTGCGATATATGCAAAAGCTCCCTCAACACCACTGTAGGCAACCTTCATCCCCTGCATCCTCATCTGCTGATAATCGCTGGAGAGGTCAATGGTGTTTTTCAAAAACCTGACATAATAGGACCGGATCTCATCATCCTTTATGATGTCTTTATTGGCAGCAATGAGCTCCTCCTCACGCTTTTTGTCACGAACTGAAAGACCGTTTTTCTGTTTGTAGGCCGCGATCTTTTTGCTGTTTTCCATACGTTTTTCAAAAAGCTCTGCCATCTGCCGGTCGATATCCGAAATGCTTTCGCGATACGCTCTAAGCTCATCCATTTATATTTCCTCCTTATAAAGATCCCTCTGGCCTGTGTGAAGAATCTTTTAATACTACACTTCCATTAAGATCGGCATGATCATGGGACGACGCTCCGTCTCATGCCACACAAAATCCGAAAGGGCATTTTTGAGCTCATTTTTAATCTTGCCCCAGTCGGTAACACCCCTCATCTCCAGATCCTCCACCGTGTCGTTTAAAACAGCCCGGGCGGAGTCCATAAGATCCTCGGAATCCCTCACATACACAAAGCCGCGGCTGACAATATCCGGACCCGCAAGGATGCGGCCCGTACCGGACTCTAAGGTCATAACCACCACGATGATGCCATCCTCGGAAAGCCGCTGTCTGTCTTTAAGAACGATGTTTCCAACATCGCCCACTCCCAGTCCGTCCACCATTATAGCCCCGGTGTGAACATTGCCGTTTACCCTGGCGCTTTCCTCATCAAGCTCCAGAATATCCCCGGAGGATAAGATGAAAATGTGGTCACTGTCATAGCCCAACTGTCTGGCTATGGACTCCTGAGCCTTGAGGTGCTTGTACTCGCCGTGAACGGGGATGGAGTACTTGGGCTGCAAAAGCGTATATATAAGCTTTATCTCCTCCTGGCAGGCATGCCCCGAAACATGCACATCCTGGAATACCACCTTGGCGCCCTTTTTGTAGAGGGCGTTCATGATATTTCCCACCGCCTTTTCGTTGCCGGGTATGGGATGGGATGAGAAAATAATGGTATCGTGGGGCTTTATGGCTATCTTTCTGTGGGTGCCGTTGGCCATGCGGGAAAGTGCCGCCATGGACTCACCCTGTGAGCCGGTGGTAATAAGTACCGTCTGCTCATCGGGATAGTTTTTGATCTCATCCACAGAAATCAAAGTCTTGTCCGGTACATTCAGATAACCCAGCTCCGAGGCCGTATTAATGATGTTGACCATGGAGCGCCCCTCAACCACCACCTTGCGGCCATACTTATGGGCAGAATTGATGATCTGCTGTACACGGTCCACATTGGATGCAAAGGTGGCAATGATAATACGGGTGCTGGTATTCTCTGCAAAAATATTGTCAAACTGTCTGCCCACCGTCCGCTCGGATGCTGTAAATCCCGGTCGTTCGGCATTGGTACTGTCGCACATCAGAGCCAGCACGCCCTTTTTGCCTATCTCGCCAATTCGCTGCAGGTCAATGGCATCACCGAATACCGGCGTGTAGTCCACCTTGAAATCTCCGGTATGGAAGATCACTCCCACCGGTGTATAGATGGCAAATGCAGCCGCATCGGAGATACTGTGATTGGTCTTAACAAACTCTACCCGAAACTCTCCAATATTAATGGATTGTCCGAACTTTACCACCTTTTTCCTAACCTGGGATGATAAGCCATGCTCCTGAAGCTTGTGCTCTATAAGTCCCATGGTAAGCATGGTGGCGTAAATGGGGATGTTGATCTCGTGCAAAACATAGGGGATGGCCCC
>JAEEGL013775633.1_pt1 | contig 12933 bp, 9 predicted proteins | sample 9134231 | NCBI WGS metagenome assembly JAEEGL01 (sample SAMN16246548, study PRJNA631951) | gut metagenome | biome: gut microbiome; feature: rumen; material: fiber-attached | host: Bos | place: Iran: Karaj | collected 2018-10 | reverse complement strand
GGAAGGCAAGATGCGCATAGAGGACGCTCTGGCCGCTACCAGAGCCGCCGTTGAGGAAGGCATCGTGCCCGGCGGCGGAACCGCCCTGCTGTCCGCTTCCAAGCCTCTGGCCGACTATATGAAGGCCCAGAGCGGCGACTTCAAGACCGGCGTTTCCATCGTGCTGCGCGCCCTTGAAGAGCCCGTGCGCCAGATCTGCTCCAACGCCGGCGTAGACGGCAGCGTTGCGGTAGAGAAGATCAAGACCAGCCGCAAGCTGGGCTTCGGCTACGACGCCGCCAAGGACGAGTACTGCGACATGACCGAGCGCGGCATCATCGACCCCACCAAGGTCACCAGAAGCGCGCTGCAGAACGCCACCAGCGTCGCGGCCATGGTGCTCACCACCGAGAGCCTGGTCACCGACCTGCCCGAGAAGAATCCCGCTCCCGCGGCTCCCGCTGCCGGCGGCGGAATGGGCGGAATGTACTAATTCCAAAGTATAACAGACCCGGCTGGCCATTGCGCCGGCCGGGTCTTTTTATGCCTTTCCCTCTCTCCCGCGACAGGCTACGGGGCCGGAGATACCCCAACCGTCACATGACTGCGGGCATTACGTATAACGGTAGCGTGCTCTCCCGGACCCTGCCGGTTGTTTTTCCCCCTTTATATCCGTGCTTTGCGCGCCTGCAGGCATACCCTTGCCCCGCCTGCCGCGCTTATGCTACCGTGCTTTGGCAAAGCGCCTTTTTCGTCTTAAGGCTCATCCGCATCTGCTACGCAGACAAAAGCCCGGCTTCGGAACCGAAGCCGGGCTGCGCGTTTTGCGGCGCGCTTACCAATTTTTGTTTGGCAGTCGCTGCATGATGTAGTTGTAGGTGTTCTCGTCGATGGGATAATAGTCGCCCATTCCGCCGGGATGGAAGTTGCCCTCGTCGTCCTTTACCGGCGACAGTTCGGGCCATCCGCCGTTGGCGGCGTAGTAGTCCTGCACGTCGGCGATCGCCGCGTACGTGACGTCTCCCATGATCCCGTACTCGCCCGCAGCGTTCATGGAATCCCAATCCAGCCAGCCCTTGCTGACCAGCATATCCTGGAATTCTCTGACCTTTTGAGCGTCGTATACCCAGTTCTCGTCGTAAGACGGCGGAGTGGGTGTGGGCTCAGGAGTAGGTGTCGGAGTGGGTTCGGGAGTCGGTGTAGGCGTCGGCTCGGGAGTCGGCGTAGGTGTCGGCTCGGGAGTAGGTGTCGGAGTGGGTTCGGGAGTCGGCGTAGGAGTGGGCTCGGGAGTCGGCGTAGGCGTCGGTTCGGGAGTCGGCGTAGGTGTCGGCTCGGGAGTAGGTGTCGGCGTGGGTTCGGGTGTCGGTGTCGGCGTCGGTTCCGGAGTCGGTGTAGGCGTCGGTTCGGGAGTAGGCGTCGGTGTAGGCTCCGGAGTCGGCGTAGGTGTGGGCTCGGGAGTCGGTGTCGGTGTCGATTCGGGTGTCGGAGTAGGTGTGGGCTCGGGAGTGGGCGTAGATGTAGGCTCGGGAGTCTCGTCCGGCGCTATGTCGCTCAGGCGCATGTATCCCGTTGTGTCGTCAGGCAGCAGCACCTGGGCCCAGTTTTCGCTGGCTGCCAGCATCACCACGCTGCCCGAAGAAGGTACAGTCGTCAGCACCGCGCTGTTTTCGCTCGCCCTTTCGTAAACCGGCGCGTCGACTTCCGCGGTCACGATCATGTCCGCAGGCGCATCCAGATCGACCATGCTGTCGGTCTCATCGTCGGGATCCGACGTGGGTGTGGGCGTAGCCGTCTCTTCGGGCGTCGGGGTAGGCGTCACTTCCGGCGTGGGAGTAGGCGTCGCCGTCTCCTCGGGCGTCGGGGTGGGCGTCACTTCCGGCGTGGGTGTGGGCGTCGCCGTCTCCTCGGGCGTCGGTGTAGGTGTCACTTCCGGCGTGGGAGTAGCCGTCACTTCCGGCGTGGGTGTGGGTGTCGCCGTCTCCTCAGGCGTCGGTGTAGGTGTCACTTCCGGCGTGGGAGTGGGTGTCGCCGTAACTTCCGGCGTAGGTGTGGGTGTGGGCATGGCGGTCGGCGTCGGCGTGGGAGTCGGCGTGGCTGTGGGTGTAGGCGTAGGCGTGGGAGTGACCGAAGGCGCGTACACGTCAAAGTCTTCCCTCAGCCCGTAGCCGATAAAGTGGTTGGAGGGATTGAGTATCCTGAGCCACTGTCCGCCGATGGCGGTCAGGCGGTATTCGCCGGACCTGGAGACCTTCCACCTAGGATAGGCGGTATCCGGCCTCTCGTACAGTATGGTATTGTCCGCCTTGGCTCTCACGTATATGATGCCCGACACCTCCACGAACGGTATCTCCGTGGCGGTAGGCGCGGGAGTGGGCGTGGGAGTCGGGGTAGGCGTAGGCGTGGGCGTAGGCGTCACCGTCGCCAAAGCTATATCGGCCAGGCGCACATAACCGGTTATGCCCGTGGCGGTGGTGATCCTGCCCCAGTTGGGGGAATAGGCCCTGAGCAGCAGCGTTTCGCCCCTGTACAGCCGCGCCAGGCCCGCGGAGGAGGTCCTGGGCTCGCGGAACACGTCCGTATAGTTGCTCCTGACCATATAGGTCACCGGCTGGTACAGCGTGGTAAAGCTTTCCGCCGACGGCGTGGGAGTGGGCCCCGTCACCTGCAGTTCGGACATGAGCACGTAGCCTATGGCGCCGCCGGAGTTCTGCACTCTCGCCCACTCGCCGTTGGACGCGAGCAGCCCGAGTTTGGTATTGCGCGTCACGCGGCCCAGGTGATTGGCGGACAGGGAAGGCGCGTCGTATATCCACGCGGTGTCGACTGTTATGCTCACGGTGAAGCCCGCGGCGTATTCCACAAACGGTACGGGCACGGGCGTAGGCGTGGCGTACACGGGAGCGGCAGCGGAATACAGCAGCGCGAGCGTCTCTTCGTCCGCCCTGCCCGTGGTCTTCAGCCCCGCCGCCCTCTGGAACAGGCGCACCGCGGTGCTGGTCTTCCAGCCGTAGTTGCCGTCGATCTCGCCCACGTCGTAACGCAGGTTTTTGAGCCGCGTCTGCAGGGACCTTACGCGGTCGTTCTTGTCGCCGTAAACCAGCATCACATAGTCGTTGCTTTCGGGCACCCTGCCTTCGAACAGCCAGGTCTGCAGCTGGCGCGTGGCCACGCCGCTGGCCCAGTAGCCCATCCTGGCCTGCACTTTTTTCACCGCGTTTTCGACTTCGTCCGTGAACGCGCTGCCCTTTGCGGTGGAAGGCAGGTAGTAAAGTTCAATAAGTTTGCCTATAAGTTCGGCGACGCGGAATCCGCTGTCGCCGTTTCTTAAATCTATGTAACTTGTATTCATCGGAGCGCTGTCCGCGTATAGCGCTTTGAGCGTATCCTCATCCGCAATGCCCGTCTCCTCAAGCCCCATCTGCTTTTGGAAGAGCAGCACCGCGTTGTAGGTGGCGCCTCCGAAGTCGCCGTCCACCGCGCCGGCCAGGAAGCCGAGCTGCTTGAGCCGGGTCTGAAGGGTGGTGACCCTCGCGCCCTTGTCGCCCCGCTTGACAGTCAGGTAGGGGCTGTAGGGCTGGATCTCACCGTTCACCAGCTTCTGCATCAGGTCGTTGTCCACCTTGCCGTTCATGTTCAGGCCGTTGTCGCTCTGCAGCAGCTCAACGGCGTTCTGGGTCTTGGTGCCGAAGGCGCCGTCCGCATCGTCGTTAAGGTAGCCCAGCTCGATCAGTTTTTCCTGCAGCAGCTTCACGCTGTCGCCCTTGCTGCCCTTCTGCATGGTGGCATAGGTAGTGGGCGCGGGCGTGGGAGTGATAAATATGAGCGGGGTGGGAGTGGGCTGTGCGGGCAGAGTGGGATGCTCGGTAGAGCCCACGAACTGCTTGTAGAACAGCTTAAGGTCGTTGGGGTCGCCGTCGAGGGGCTGGTCGTACACCAGCAGCTCTTCGCCCGCGCCGTAGAGCCGGGGAGCGGCCTGCTGACCCTGATAGCTGTTGCCCAGTTTATACGCTTCCGCGTACCTGCCCGTGGTGGGAGACACGCGGTACACGGTGTAATCCGTGTCGATTATGTACAGATAGTCGCCCGCCGCCACCAGCTGGGGCATATGCTCCTTGAGCACGCGGGTCATCACCTTGGACACACGGGTAACGGGGTCAAAGCGGTCGATCTCCGTCAGCCAGCGGGTGCGGCGCAGATAGAACAGATAGCCGCCGTACACCACGAATTCCTGCACGGAGTCGTTTATGGTCAGGCTCACGTCACCCGCCGCGTCCAGTTTGACCAGCAGGGTGCCGTCTTCCTTTAACAGCACTTCGTTGCCGCCGAACATCGCCTTCTGCTTGTAGGGCTCAAACACGCTTGCGCCGCATTCCAGCGCCCTTTGCAGCATGGGGATATATATATACGCCTTTTCCGCGGTCCTGAAAGCCAGGCCGTTGGCGGTGAGCCTCAGCTCCTCCACGTCGCTTTCGGCGGTAAACATGGGCGTGATCACAAGACCCAGGGTGGGATAATCCGCCGCGACGTTTATGACCTTGCGGTCGGAAACGTCGACAAAATACACGTAGCCGCTGGCCTCGTCCAGCACGGCGCGCCCGTATACGTTATTGGACAGCACGTCGTTTTCGGGGCGCTGGGCGTTCAGATTGCCCGTAGCCACCACCATGTTCTCCAGCGAGCTGCCCGCCTGCTGATACTCTTCGCTAATCAGGTACAGGCCCTGGCGGATCAGGCTCGACACTCCGTTCTCACCGGGAGTCTGATAGTACACATAGGCGTCGTACACGCCGAGTATATAGTCCGCTCCCTCGTCCACCACAGCCGCGTCGTAATACGCCTGATAGATGGCTCCGGAGTCCATATACACGCCCCAGACGCCCTCTCCTCCGGTAAAGCCCGCGGCCAGCGCCATTTCGGGCACCAGCAGGAAGATCACCAATAATACCGCCATCAGCTTTTTCATTTTATCTATCCCTCCGTGTGTTGGACGCAACAGAATCCTTATTGTTCCCCGTTTTTGCCAAAAACCCGTATAAAACCTTTTTCCAGCGCCTCTTCCAGCAGTGCGCGGTATTTGTCCGGCACGTCTTGGGAAGTCCTTACATTCTTTATCATGGTGTCCAGCCTCATCCGGCAGCGGTTTTTCAGATCCTTTTCGCTGCGCCTGAAGCCCAGGAAAAACCTGTTCGAGCTGGCTTCTTTCAGGAACATGTCCGCGTAGCCGAAGCCCATCTCTTCGAAATATTCTTTCTTAAGCGCCTCCGGGTCCCCGGACAGCGCCGCGACTTTTTCTATATCCGGGTTGTTAAAGAAGCTGTCCAGCATTTTGCTTCTTTCCTTCCGGCTGTATTCGCCGGGGCGCTCCAGCGCCGTGAGCGGCCAGAAGGGTATGCGGTAAAAGTCCGGCTTTCCGCCCTTTTCGCCCAGCCTGCCATGGAACAGCAGCCGCTTTTCCACCCTGAGGTCGCCCGGAAAGCGTTCCCGCGCCTTGAGCAGGAGCTCCCGTTTCCTTGAAAGGTCGGTCTCCCTGTCCGCCTGAAACACAAGCTCCGCGCATTCGTCCGTGTCAAGCTCCGCAGCGCAGTACGGGCAGAACCTGGCCTGTGCGTCGATTATTTCCTTGCCGCATTTGGGACAGTTCACAGCCAGCCTCCCCCGATTATTCCCGTATAGCCGTTTGAAGTCACTATCACGTGCTCCAGCAGCTTTATGCCCAGGTTGCCCAGCACTTCCCGTGCCGTTTTGGTCAGTTCCACGTCCGCCCGGGAGGGATTAAGGCTGCCCGAGGGATGGTTGTGCGCCAGCACCGCCGCTTTTTCTCCCCCCGCCAGCGCGTGGCGGGCCACGTCCCGCATATACACGGTGGACGAATCCAGCGTGCCCCGGCTGAGCAGCGCGAGATGCTTAAGGCAGCCCTTCGGGCTCAAGCAGGCGATGTAGCAGTATTCCTCCCGCCTGCCCAGAGTCAGCGCCCTGAAAAACTCGCCCTGCGCCTCAAGGCTGTCCAGGCAGGGAGTTTTGCCGAAGCGTTCCGCGCCGGTATACCTGGCCAGTTCGTCCACCATGCCGATCAGCCGGCAGGTCTCCGCGGACAGGCCCGTGAGCTCCCTTATGTCCCTCTCCTCCATTTCGAACAGGGACGAAGGGGAAACGCTGTTCTCGTCCAGCGTTTTGAGCGTTTCGAGCGCGGCTTCCTCCCCTTCGTACAGGGAGATCAGCTCTTTAAGCGCCTGTCTGAGCTCAGGCTCATTCATGCGCTTCCATTGCCTGCCTAAGCAGCGCCTCGGCCTCCTGCGCGCTTGCGACCGTGTCCGACATGTACCAGCCCTGCAGTTCCGGGTCGAACTCCAGGTACGCGGCGCCCTGCACGGACACCCCGTCGTCTTGTGTGCTTATTTCCATGGTGACGGGCCTGTCCAGCTCGAACAGGTCCACCACGTATTCGTTTTTGCCGATCTGCTCCGCGTCGGGATTCCCCTCAAGAAAGCCCAGCAGCGCGTTTAAGTCGATATTTAAGCGCATAAGCCACCTCTTTTTTATTTTACTCCATATCTCCGTCAATTGCAAGCGGAAGTTGGACCGCCCTCCGAGCAGCCGGCCGCCGTATTAAATATTCATCTTTCGTTGACACTTCTGTAATAAAATGATATAATTTTGTCACTGATATCATATGGAGAAATTGCTGTGAAGAGATTGCTTGCCTTGTGGCTGGGTATTTGCCTGCTCGCGCTGTCCTGCGCGTGGGCGGCGGGGTATACGCTGCGCCTGTCCGCGTCCAATATTCGTCTGGCTCCCGGGGAGAGCAGGACCGTGTCCTGGTCCATCGAGCCCGTGAACCTTATGGAGCACAGCGTCACCTGGTCCAGCGACAACTCCTACATAGCTTCCGTGGACAAAAACGGCCGCATCACAGGCCGCACTCCCGGCTCCACCACCGTGACCTGCACGATGGAGACCGGCACCAAGAGCAAGGTGACCGTGACGGTCACCGGCCAGCCCGTGACGAAGCTCTCCATCCCAAACAACGAACTCACGCTGGAGCCGGGCGAAAGCGCGGTCATAGAGTACGAGATCAACGAAAACGCCGACGACAAGCGGGTGAGATGGACCGTTGACGACAAGACCGTGGCCACCGTGGACTCCTCCGGCCGCGTGACCGCCGTGAGCGGCGGCATCGCCACCGTCACGCTGACCGCCGCCAACGGCATGCAGGCCAACGCCTACATCTTTGTGCCCAGCGAGGTCAAAAAGGTGGAGCTCCACCCCGAAACGGTGGCGCTGGGCGTGGGCCAGTCCTATCCGCTGGACGCGTACATCTTCCCCGGCAACGCCAAGAACCGCGAGCTGGTGTGGGACTCCAACAAGCCCGACATCGCCCGCGTGGACCGGGACGGCGTAGTCACCGCAGTGGGCGAAGGCAGCTGCCTCGTGCGCGCCATGACGCAGAACGGCACCTACGCGGTCAGCCAGATAAACGTCTATCCGGTGCCCGATTCCCTGGCCCTTGACAAGACCGAAGTGCTCCTGTCCAGGAATAGCCGCTCCTACAGTCTGAACGCCCTTATACTGCCCGCCTCCGCCGCCTCTTCGCCCCTGAGCTGGGAAAGCGACGACGAAAGCGTGGTCAAGGTGGACAACGGCAAATTGAGCGCCGTGGGCTACGGCAGCGCCGTGGTGAGCGTGGTGGCGCTTAACGGCCTTAAGGCGTCCTGCGAAGTGCACGTGGCGGAGCAGCCCGAAAACGTCAGCTTCACCCAGAACCTGTACATGCTGGCCGCGGGCGGCGAAGGCGTCAGCCTCTCCCCCGTGTTCTACCCCGCCGCCAGCCTGATACTTGACGTAAGCTATGCGTCCAGCGACCCCGAAGTCGCCTCCGTGGACGCGGACGGCCGCGTAAGGCCGCTTTCGCCCGGCAGCTGCGTGATCACCCTGACCGCGGGGCAGTTAAGCTGCAAGTGCGAGATAAGGGTGTACGAGAACGTAAAGGCGATCTACACCCCCGAAAGCAGCGTGACCGTAAAACAGTACGAGTGCGTGGAGATCCAGCTTTACGGCGACAACGGCCAGCCCCTGTCCACCCGTCCCACCGAGACCGTGGACGACGAAAGCGTGTGCGTCTATCTGGACGGCATGCTCTACGGCCTGCGTCCCGGCAGGACCCGCGTCACCTTCTCCAACCCCGGCACATCCATAACCACCCAGATCTCGGTGACGGTCAGCGAAAACGCTTCCCGTCCAGTCAGGTGCCTCGCGCTCACCTTCGACAACGGCCCCGGCGAATACACGGACGAGATACTCGCCCTGCTCAAAAAGTACAACGTGAACGCCACGTTTTTCATGCTGGGCAGCAGCATAGAAAGGCTGCCCGGCCAGGCAAAGCTGTTTAACGGCACCGCCCACGAAATAGGCAACCACACCTACGACAATTCCTCCATCAGCTCCGGCGGCGTGGCGGAGACTTCCAGCGGTCTGGGCAAGACCGACAAGCTCGCCCGCACCTACACCGGCAAGACGCCCACGCTGATCCGCTCCTCGGACGCGCTGCTGCCCGAGTGGCTGTTTTCCAGCCTGCTGGACACCCGCACCTTCGTGGCAAGGGGCTACGACATGCGGGACTACGGCGCCGCTTCCGCACAGCAGATAGTCGACAACGCCCTTTCCCACCTGTACAACACGACCATGCTCACCTTCCACGAAACCTCTCCCGAGACCGTGAAGGCGCTGGAATCGCTTTTGCCCGAGCTTATCCGCAGGGGCTACCGCTTCCTGACCGTGTCCGAACTGATAGAATATACAGGAAGCGACCAAAGTCTGTTTTCCACCAGGCTGAAATGATCGTTATAGAAAAAGGCGCGCGCCGCCTGACGCTTAAAAGGGACGGGCAGACGCTGTTCTCATGTCCGGTGAGCCTGGGCAGCCGGCCCGAAGGTCCAAAGACCCGTGAGGGCGATGGCAGGACCCCCGAGGGCGAGTATTACGTCTGCACCGTCAACCGTTCCAGCAAGTTTTATATCTCTTTAGGCATAAGCTATCCCTCCCCCGCGGACGCGAAGGAAGGACTTAGGCGTTCCGATATAGGCGTTTTGGATTATCTTCTCATACGTTTTGCCGCGCTGCTTAAGCTGCGTCCCAAATGGACGAGCCCCCTGGGCGGCTTCGTGATGATCCACGGGGAAAGCCCCGAGGGCAAAACGGGCGACTGGACGCAGGGCTGCGTAGCGCTTTCCAACGCCGATATAAAAGCCCTTTCCGCTTTGGCGGGAAAGGGCGAAAAACTCAGGATACTGCCTTAGCGCAATACTCTTTCAGCAGTTTTATATATATCCGGTAATTCTCGAGGGATACGTCCGGGGGCGTCTGATGATCCACCGACGGGATGTACTTCCCTTTTTTCATGGCGGGCAGTATGCGCTCGAATTCCTGCCTCATGGCGGCTTCCCCGTATTTCATGACCATCTTGTCGTAGCCGCCGATAAGTATGAAGTCCCCGAATTCTTGCCTTAAGCGGTTCACGTCCACGCCCGCCTGCCTTTCCAGGGGCAGCGCGCCTTCTATGCCCGCGTCCATCAGCCAGGGTATCATCTCGGTTATGTCCCCGTCGGAGTCCACTATCACCCGCGTGCCTTTGGAGCGGATATACGGCACTACCATGCCGTAGTACGGCTTCAGGAATTCCGTGAACATGCCTTTTGAGAGCATCGGGCCCTTGTTGTAGCTCATGTCCTCCGCTATGGTCATGAACACCGGTGTGCACACGGAGTATATGGCGTCCATCACCTTGAGCTGGTATTCCGCCAGGTCTTCCAGTATCTCGTGATACAGTTCAGGCTCGTCGTAGAACGAATACAGGTGCGCCTCTATGCCGAACAGCGTGCGCGGGAACCAGAACCCGCCGTCCATGCTGAACCAGATAATATTCCGACTTTGGTCTGTTTTCCAGTCCTCCATTATCTGTTTTACCCGCCGGATCTCTTCCGGCGGGTACAGATACGGTTTCAGCTTCAGGTAGCTCTCCCGGTCTTTCATAAGACCCTTGCCCTGGGCGGGAGGCTTCGGGCAGGCGGGCGACGTGTGCCTGAACCACAGCTGCCTGTGGGGGTCCAGTCCCAGCGCCTGAAAGCGCTCCTCGGCGGACATGTCCGCTTTCAGGCCCTCTTCGGCCCAGCGATTTAGCGTCAGGTGCCACCAGCTCGCCCATTCGATCACCGGCAGGCGGTCGATGCTTTTCAGATCGCCCGAAAGCGCCGCCCGGAAACGGTCACGGCTTTCTGTCATTTGGCAAAGAAGTCCTTTATCGCCTTTATGTTCTTGTTCCTGTCCGGCACCAGCACCGCCATGCCGCTGATCCTCTGGCTGGTATAGGCGTTGGAGCGCGGGATGGTGAGCTGCTGTACCTCGGCGCCTTTCATGGCCAGCACGGCGGGCGCAAGCGTGACCAGTTCGTTTAGCGTCATGTTCGTCCTGACCAGGTTCATGTTCTTCATGGCGAAGGTCGCCAGCTCCGTGACCGACATCTCGGTGATCCTGTCGAACACCAGCTCGATCAGCTTTCTCTGCCTTTCGGTGCGCTGGAAGTCGCTCTCGCTGTAACGGTACCTGGCCCAGGCTTCCGCCTGCTTTCCGTTGAGAAGCTGGAGGCCGCCGTGGGTAAGGTAGTCCGAGCGGTTGTCCTTCTTACCCAGCACCTGGTCGTTGTACCAGTAGATGACCGCGTTCACCCTGTCCACCTTGTTGGCGGGCACGTCCACATACAGGCCGCCCAGCTGGTCGATCACCTCCACCAGCCCCGCCAGGTTCACCGCCACGTAGGCGTCCGGCTTCACGCCGAAGTTCCTCTCCAGCGTCTTGGCCAGCAGTTCGTACCCGCCGAACACGTAAGCGGCGTTAAGGCGGTTGTTTTTGTTGCCGGGGATCTCCACGTACAGGTCGCGCAGGAACGATACCAGTTTTATGGTTTTGTTTTCGATGTCCACGCTCAGCAGCATCATGGTGTCGCTGCGGGGAAGCGCGCCGTTGCGCCCGTTTTTAACGCTGGTGGCGCTGCCGCGGCTGTCAAGGCCCAAAAGCAGGATGTTCCTAACGCCGTCCAGCGTGTCCAGCGCGTTGGTGATGGCCACGTCGTCCAGGGCGATCTCGTCTATGGGGTCGAACACCACCTGGTCTCCCGCCAGGTCGAACTCGTCGGTGGTCTCGCCTTCGCCCTCTATCTCACCGTCTATGACCTCGACCGCCCCGCGCCCGCCGGGCGCCGCGGGGGGAGTTTCCGTCCCCTCTTCCGCGAACGCATTTAAGCCGCTCACACAGATGATGATCGCCAGCAGTACGCTCAGAAGTTTACGCATTTCAGTCCTCCGGATCGAGTTTGGTTATAAAGCTGCCGTAGGATTCCACTTTGACTTTCTGTCCTTCCCGCAGCTCGGGTTTTTTGTATTCGGCGTCCAGCACCAGCAGGCGCTCGGTCTGGCCGTCTTCCTCGTAAAAGTCCAGGTCCCACACTTCCACGCCGTCGTACATGCGGGTCTCGAACGCCGCGCCGCGGTAGATCAGCGTCGCGTGCTTCCTCTGGCCGCTTTTGAGCTCCTTAAGGAACTTTTTGTACTTGAGCCAGGGCGCGATCTTGTAGCTCCACACGAAAAAGCATACCAGATACATCACCGCCGTGAATACGTACAGCGCGATCTTTTGCCTGAGCAGGGTCAGCGTGATTATCCCCGCCACCCCCAGCGCGATCAGCGCCGTGCCGAGTATTATCCGCGCATTCGTCTTTCCGAACGCCTTTTCGTAATCCCGGGAAGTATACAATATATCTCACCTCTGTTATATCATACTCTTTTGGACGGAGGTTGTAAAGATAAAGTTCGTAATATTTTTGTCTTAATTTTGTAACACTTTGCCAAACGGAAAGGCGGCGTATTTCCGCCGCCCCTGTCCGCATTCACGCCTGCCGGATGCCGCTTTTTTAGTTCCCCAGCCCCACATACCCGCTCTTTTCCACCAGCTCCTGCCCCTGCGGGTCGGTAAGGAAGTCCAGTAGGCGCTTTACGTTAGGATTGCTTTCGCCCTTGCGCGTCACCGCGTACAGGGGAGTGATGATGGGATACTTGCCGTTGGATATGTTCTCCACGGTGGGCTCGATCCCGTCTATCGCCAGCAGCTTCACCTTGCTGCCCACCATGTCCGCGCAGAAAAAGCGGAAGGTATAGCCTATGGCGTTGGGCAGGTTGCGGTATTCGATGGTCTGAAGTATATCCTCCATGCCGTCGGAAACGTACATCTTAGGCGCTTCCGTTATAGGCGTATCCCCCATCAGCTTCTCCAGCGCGGTTTGGCTGCCGCTGTTCTTCGGGCGCTGGTAGGCGATTATCTCCCCCAGCCCTTCCACGCCCAGCTCGTCCCAGGTCGTAAGTTCGCCGGAGTATATCGCCTTTATCTGGTCTACCGTGATGCCGTCAAGCGGGTTCTCCGGATTCACTATGAACACGAAGGACTCGTAACCGAACAGCGTGTACTCGAATTCCACGCCGTTCAGTCTGGCGTACTCGATCTGCTGGTCGGATGGCTCCGCGCAGAAGATGATGTCCGTTTCACCATCCACCAGCCGATCGTAGGCTGTGTTTGTCTTGGTGCAGGTGAACAACGGTTCAGGATTGTTCAGCAGACTATAGTTTTCATATCTCGTATCTTCGGGATAAACCGCCTGCGCCAGCGCAGCGTACACAGGCAGCAGCGCCGTCGCACCGTCCAATCTCGGAAAAGCGTTCCATCTGTCACGTTCAAAAACAGCCTCATGGTCCAACGTCGCAACCTTCTCGCCTTCAAACGGATAGTAGTCGTGTAGATACATGTTGTTTTCGACTATAGTAATTTCCTTAAGTCCGTTATCTGTGATTCTGTAATAACGTTTGTTATCCGCAGTCGCAGCATACACAAGCCCATCATTGGTTAAGCTGATTT